>Ga0209398_1000070_pt1 | contig 78436 bp, 68 predicted proteins | sample AshMeaBigSpring_FD_184125 | JGI IMG/M metagenome (GOLD analysis project Ga0209398, IMG submission 184125) | Groundwater microbial communities from Big Spring, Nevada to study Microbial Dark Matter (Phase II) - Ash Meadows Big Spring (SPAdes)... | ecosystem: Environmental > Aquatic > Deep...
TTTGCTGCTGGCGTTCGAGCATCGCCTTAAATTCTTCTTTGCTGACTGGATTCATAGTAATAGTTTTTATCGCAAAGATCAAGCTATTTTTTGAACCCTAAAACGTGTAGTTTATCGGGGGCTTACACCGAAAGAATGCCAACACCGAATCGCAAATCGCTCAGCGGGCGAGATTCAAGCTGGTGTCTGATGAATACAAGTCGTTGGGCGGTATTGTAGAGCTTGGCTTTACAACCCTTTCCAAAACAGAGTCGGCCCGCAATGCCTTCATGGCTTACAACCTGGTGAAGGCCATAGACAACAGCGGAGATGAGCCGAAAATTAACTACAGTGCGATGCGAATAGCCAATGGCGGGCTGTTGGGTGCTTTTCCGAAGCAGACCCAATTGCTGGCGACCGGCCTGAGCATATCGTACACGGCGCAGGGCGATTTGCCCGGCACTGCCGGCACCGACCTGGTGACTGCGGTGATGAAGACCACAGATGGCGTGGTGCACATGGCTACTCAGCCCCGGGGAGATACCAAAGACGGGACGCTGCTGATTCCGTACGTCAACCTAACGAAGGCAGACATTGTATTCCTCTACCTTTTCGTCTGCTCGGCAGATAAAAAGCGTAGCTCGGAGTCGGTGTATGTGCCGGTGGAGTAGGTGATTCGCTAAAACAATCAAATGACGCGCAATCGTTGGGTAAAACCAATCGGTTGCGCGTTTTTTTTTGCCGGAAATGCAATTTGTCAGGCATTTATGTATAATTATAGTTAAATGTCTTACATTTGTGTAGTATTATATCATAATGTAAACTTGAATTATTATATTTGCATTAATATGATATATTTATACTTTTAATGATGACAAAAGTTCGATATTGTAGTAAATATATATCAAAATGAAAATCAACTAATACGAAAGCAGGATGTATTCATTAGTAGAACAACAGGATGCCGTCAACAAATGGATGGAGCGTTTCGGGGTACGCTTTGGTCTTTACCAAAACGGGGTATTCAACGAGCAGTTATTTCCTTTCGACCCGATACCCCGGGTGATTAATCATGCCGAATGGGCTGTGATGGAAAAGGGGCTGATTCAGCGCGTGAATGCGCTCAATATCTTTTTGCAGGATATTTATCACAAAAAGCAGATTATCAAGAACGGGATTATTCCGCAGGAATTTGTCTATTCGTCGAAGGGATATCTGCCTCAGTGCGAAAATATCATGCCTAAAAACAAGGTCTATTCGCACATTTCGGGCATCGATTTGGTGCAGGCAAAAGACGACTCGTGGTACATTCTCGAAGACAATCTGCGTATTCCTTCGGGGGCATCTTACCCGATGATTGCGCGCACAATAACCCGCAAGGTTTCGCCGGGTACCTTCAAAGAAAATTTAATTGCCGATAACAGATCATATCCGGCGATGCTTCGCAAAACGATGGATTATGTGAACGACGAAGAGGGTCTTTCGGTGATTCTGACCCCGGGACGCTACAATTCGGCATTTTTCGAACATTCATATCTGGCCGAAAAGTGTGGCATGGTACTGGCATTTCCGGGCGATTTGATTGTGGAGAATGATTATGTTTATTACAAAGGTTTGTTTGGGAAAAAGAAGCGGGTAGGGGTTATTTATCGCCGTATATCGGATGAGTTTCTGGATCCGCTGGCCTTCGATAGCTCGTCTCTGCTGGGTGTGCCCAACCTGATGCGTGCCTATGCCAAAGGACATGTGGCTGTGGCCAACGCGTTGGGCAACGGGGTAGCCGACGACAAAGGGATCTACTATTTTGTGCCCAAAATGATTGAATATTATCTGGGCGAGAAACCGATATTGCAGAATGCACCTACCTATTTGCCCTATTTCGAATACGACAAAAAATACATACTCGAGCACCTGCCTACCCTTGTAATCAAGGACGTAGCCGAAGCCGGTGGATACGGTGTGTTGTTTGGTAGGGATATGAATGCAGAGCAGTTGGCCCATATCCGCCACCTGATAGAGACGGAGCCCCGGCGTTGGATTGCACAAGAGGTGATAGATTTCAAAGATTTAGAGATAGTAGAAGGCAACGACAAACTCTTCCGGAAAGCCGACCTGCGTGCTTTTGTGTTGAGCGAAGGCGAAACGAAAGTGTGGAAAAGTGGCTTGACACGCTTTTCGCGCAATCCGACCTCTTTCATCGTCAACTCGTCGCAGGGCGGAGGCTTCAAAGATACGTGGGTATTGAGAAAATAAAAGCATAATTATCAGTCAACAAGATTATAAACATTTTGAAAGAATAACAGTATGGAATACATGATTGAGACAGAAGAGGCCAATATGGAAACCTTATCCAAGGATAAAGCCGACCGCCTGATGTGGCTGGGCAGATACGCCGAGCGCGCTTATATTTCGCTTCATTTTTTGCGAAAATACCACGATTTGATGATTGATGAGAATGAGCAGGCTTACGAAGAGTTTTGTTTCAAAATGGGCATTGTAAATCGCTATCAGTCGGCTGCCGATTTTATGCAGCGTTATCTTTACGATACCGACAATCCCGACTCATTGCTCAATATGCTGATATCGGCCAACGACAATGCCATTGTATTGCGTGAAGAGATTACGAGCGAAACGCTGTCGTACATTCAGTTGGCAATTTGTCATTTCAAACTGAGTGCCGAAAGAGGAGATGATATGGGCGATTTGCAATATCTGACCGATTATTTGCTGGCTTTCTGGGGCTCGGTGGATGTGCGTGTGGTAAATTCGTCGATGCGCAGCGTACTCAAAGCCGGCCGTTTTATCGAGAGAATCGATTTGTACATTCGATTTGGTTATCCTTTTGAGCGAATAAATCAGTTGTTTTTGCCCTTGCGCGATCAGATATCGCGGGAAAAGAGTATCTTTAACGGGGAGTTACTAAAGAAAATAATGAGTCAGATGACCGAGAATAGCTACGAAGCGGGCATGACCCTGGGAGTGGTGAATCGGTTGTATAGTGCGTAACAGGATACAAATGAGAAAAATACGGTATAAATTTTCGACCACGTTTGAGTTTAGTGAAGAGGTACGCTCTCACTCTTTTTTGTTGCGGTGTACGCCGCAGCACCTTCCGTTTCAGAAAATCATCAGCGAACAATGTCGCATTTCACCTGCTACGGTGCTGAATGCGGGTGAAGATTCGTTTGGCAATATCCTGCATTCGGGGCACATTAGCGAGCCGCATACTTCGTTTGCTTTTTGTTCCGAGGGCGAGATTTCGCTCGAAAGCTACCGGATTTGTGAGGAATTGAATCCTGTGTTTCTATACCCGTCGGATTATACCCGGTCGAGCGGTCGGGTGGAGCAGTTGTTTCAGTCTATCGACCTGGGTGGTGCGCAGGCCGTGGCCGAAAAGGTGTTGCGTATAGGGGCAAAACTGCACGAAACGTTTGTGTATGTTTCCGGTTCCACCAATATCACCACCACGGCAGCCGAGGCATTGGAGCTGGGGCGGGGTGTTTGTCAGGATTATGCCCACATAATGATTGCATTGTGTCGCAGAGCAGGTATTGCTACGCGGTATGTAGCCGGATTTTTGGAGGGCGAAAACTACACACATGCCTGGGTTGAGTTTTTCGAAGGGGGTATTTGGTTGCCATTCGACCCCACACACAACCGCCTTTTCGACGAGGGATACATCAAGCTGGCCAATGGCAGGGATTATGCCGATTGCCCGATTGAGCGGGGTGTTTTTACCGGTGCTGCTCAGCAGACATTCGACATCAACTTAAGCGTAGAAGGAGTAGAGCAATGATAAAAACCATTATTTCGGAGTCGCTTCCGGTTTACGAGAAGCTTCTGGTACGAAAAAAAATCATCAGCGGAGCAACAGGTAATAAGCGGGTCTGCATTGTGACCGGAACCCACGGAGACGAACTCGAAGGGCAGTATGTTTGCTACGAATTAAACCGGTTGTTGCAAGAGAATATCGACAATCTGAAGGGTAGTGTAGAGATCTATCCGGCACTCAATCCGTTGGGTGTGGATTCGGTGAAGCGCGGTTTCCCGGCATTTGATTTGGATATGAACCGTATTTTTCCGGGAGATAGCCACGGTCATCTGATTGAATATATGGCCTCACGCATTATGGACGATTTAGTGGGCGCAGATATGGTGATTGATATTCATTCGAGCAACATTTTTTTGCGCGAAATGCCCCAGGTGCGAGTCAATGTAGATATGGCACCGGTGTTGGTTCCTTATGCCCGTTTGCTCAATACCGATTTTATTTGGGTGCACGATGCGGCAACGGTGCTGGAGGCCACGCTGGCTCATTCGCTGAATGTGCTGAATACCAAGACTCTGGTTGTAGAGATGGGTGTGGGAATGCGCATTACCCGCGAGTACGGAGATCGTTTGGTGACCGGAATCTTCAATCTGTTGTCGAATCTCGGGATGTGGGATGGTGAAGTACCCGATTCAATTGTTAATCCCATGTTATCTACCGATGGCGAGGTGCATTTTCTCAATGCAGAGGCCTCGGGTGTTATTATACCGGCTGTTTCGCATTCGATGTGTGTTTTGAAGGGAGATTTGCTTTGTCAGATAGTAGATCCGCTGCAGGGGACAGTTTTGCACAATGTGGTGTCGCCGGTAGATGGAGTGGTGTTTACATTGCGCTCTTACCCAATTGTTTATGAGGGTTCGTTGATAGCACGTATATTTAGTCAGAAAAAAGAGTAGGGCATGGAAAGAGAAATTATATTTAGATTGAAATCGCCCTATCGCGATGAGTTTCAGGTGCAGGGTTTTCGTTTTGGAAAAGGCGAGAAGAGTGTTGCCATTGTGGGCTCTATTCGGGGAGATGAGGTTCAGCAGCAGTTTATTTGTTCGCAAATAGTCAAGAATCTGATAGAAATAGAGGCTAAGGGCGGTATAAAGCCCGGTCACGAGATATTGGTGATACCCTCGGTCAACCATTTTTCGATGAACATCAACAAGCGGTTTTGGGCGATGGATAACACCGATATCAACCGCATGTTTCCCGGATACGACAAGGGCGAAACCACGCAACGGATTGCTTATGCCGTTTTCGAAGAGGTGCGAAAATACAAATATGGCATTCAGTTAGCGAGTTTTTACTTGCCGGGGGAGTTTATTCCGCATGTGCGAATGATGAATACCGGGTATCAGGATACTGAGCTGGCGAGCTATTTTGGCATGCCCTACGTGATGGTGCGCGAGCCAAAACCCTATGATACGGCATTGCTGAACTACAATTTGCAGATTTTCAATACTCAGGCATTTTCGATTTATGCGGGTACTACCGACACGATACACAAGCCTTCGGCCAAAATTGCCTGGCTATCGGTGCTTCGTTTTTTGAGTAAAATGGATATCATTGACTACAATTGCCACAGCGGATACAACTCGTCGGTGATTTCGGATGATCATCAGGTGACAGTAAAGGCCACCTGTGGAGGCATATTGTATAATATGAGCCGGGCCAACGACGAGATAAAGGAGGGCGATTTGCTGGCCAAAATATTGGATCCTTACACGGGAGAGACGTTATGCAACATTGTTTCACCTTCCAACGGAACGCTGTTTTTTTCGTATCAGAAGCCATTGATATCAGAGCATACTGTATTGTATAAGATAATTACGCAGTAGAACTTTTTTTATCTGTTCAGCCGGCTTTGTGGCCTTGCTTTTTCTAAAAGCAGGTTGGTCTGAATTACTTTCCTCTGGTTGCTGTGGGCCAGTTTTCCGATTCGGTGCGGGCAGAAGCCAGATATTTCATAAAATCTGCTACTATCTCAGGATTTTGTGCGGCCACATCCTTCGTTTCAAAAGGATCATTTTTCAGGTTGTACAACTCGAATTTATCGCTTTTTGCCGGGCGAATAATCTTCCAGTCGCCGTGTCGGGCAGCCTGAGTAGAGTAGGGGAATTCCCAATACAGATAGCGGTTGTTGTCGCTCTTTTTTTTGCCGGTGAGAATATCTTTCAGGCTTATCCCATCTATTCCCGCCGGTGTTTGAGCCCCCGTGAATCCGGCAATAGTGGGCATAATATCCGGAAAATAGGTGAGCTGATTGCTCGTCATTCCGGCTTTGAAATGGTTCGGCCATTTCGCTATCATCGGCACACGAATGCCGCCTTCGTAAAAATTGCCCTTCAATCCGCGCAATCCTCCGTTGCAGTTTAGCTCGCTGTGGGGAGCCATTACCGCACCGCCGTTGTCGGAAATAAAAATCACAATACTGTTTTTGTCCAGCTTCAACTTGCGCAGGCAGTCGAGTACCCGTCCCACATTCTTATCGAGTGAGGTGATTAACGCGGCGTAGGTTTTTGCACTTTCGCTCAGCGATGTTTGGGTGTAAATGCCCTTGTCTTCGATGATATAGGGTTCGTGCGGACTATCAAAAGCGAGGTATAGAAAGAATGGTTTTTGCTGGTTTCGGGTCATGAATTCGATAGATTCGTCTGTCGAGAGGTCGTTGTTGTGTCGCCCTTTCCGTCCATCCTGATTGTACGATACATCCACTAAATCTCTGTTGTCGAATCGTTTGGCCGGATAATAATAGGGTAGATTCGATTCGGGAGAGCTGATAAGCCATCCTTTAAACTCGTCGAACCCACGGTTGAGTGGCGTGGCTTCGGGGTTAAATCCATCCTGATGCCATTTATTGATGAGGGCAGTGCGGTAGCCGGCATTTCTGAGTATTAGTGCCAGAGTAGTATCGGTGGCCAGAAGGTTATTTCTGCGAATAGTTTGTTTGTTTTTAAGCCCTTCTATGCCACCAGCCTTGCAAAAGTTGTCGCGGATACGACCATGACCGCTGTGTTTGCCCGTAAGCAGTGCGCAACGCGACGGTGAGCTTACCGCAGAACCCGCATAAGCCTGTGTAAATCGTATGCCCTCTGATGCCAGTTTATCGATGTTGGGTGTTTTGATAATCCGGTTGCCGTAGCAGCCCAAATCGCCATACCCCATATCATCGGCAATAATAAAGATAATATTGGGTTTGGCACCGTCGTTTGCAGCAGCCAGAGAGCTGCAGGCCAGTGTGCCGAGTGCGGCATGAGTTAGATGAAGGCGTATGTTTTTCCGTGACATAATAAAAGGGTTATACATTTTGCTGTTCGCAAAAGTACAACCCTTTCTTTGTTTGTTGCCTGTTTTTTAGTTCAAATTATATAGAAAAAACGACTTTCTTATTTCTGTTTCAAACACAGTCAATCGTTATCAGAGACAACGCCTCATCTTCCAGTTTTGTCATTTCTGCACGTGCTTCGTCGGTTTTGTCCTCCTGTCCGCACAAATGAAGCACACCATGTATGATAATGCGGTGCAGCTCCTGCAAATAAACTGTCTCAAATTGCTCAGAATTGCTTTTCACTGTGTCCAGACTGATAAACAGATCACCTGAAATCTTGTTTCCCTGCGTGTAGTCAAATGTGATAATATCGGTATAATAATCGTGTTTCAGATACTGATTATTCACTTCCAGAATCTTCTCGTCGTTGCAGAAGATAAAGCTGACATCGCCTGTCTTTTTGCCGTGCAAATCTGCCACTTTCTTAATCCATTCTGTCACCTCTTTCTTTCGGATGGGTGGCATCTTTACCTCTTCGGTATAAAAACTGATTGCCATATTTGCCTATTTTCTGATTTGTCCTTCACCACGGATGATGTATTTGTAGCTATTGAGCTCTTCGAGTGCCATCGGGCCCCGGGCATGCAGCTTCTGTGTACTGATACCAATCTCGGCACCTAAACCAAATTGCGCCCCGTCGGTAAATGCGGTCGAAACATTGGAATAGACACAGGCAGCGTCCACCATTTTTTCGAAATAGCGGATGTTATCTTCGTTTTCGCTTACAATAGATTCGCTGTGTTTTGAGGAGTGCAGGGTGATGTGTTCGATGGCTTCGGAGAGGCTTGTTACTGTTTTAACCGACATTTTATAAGATAAAAATTCAGTGCCAAAGCTCTCTTCTGTTGCCGGTTCCAGCAAATTATCAGGGTATTTCCCTTTTAATGCGGATAAAGAAGTTTCATCGGCATAAATCAGTACCCGGCTGTCGGCCAGCTGCCCACATAAGGCAGGCAAATCGTTCACCCGGCTTTCATGAATCAGCACACAGTCCAGTGCATTGCATACGCTCACCCGACGGGTTTTGGCGTTATTAATGATTGCCGCACCCTTGTCGGTATCACCAAATTCATCGAAATAGGTATGGCAGATACCGGCTCCGGTTTCTATCACCGGAATGCGGGCATTATCTCTGACGTAGTTAATCAGTCCCTGGCTACCCCGTGGAATAATTAAATCTACATATCCCACAGCTTGCAGCAATTCTGTAGTGGCTTCACGATCCGGAGGTAAAAGAGTTACGATATTTTTGTTAACTCCTTTATCTGCAAGTACCTGTTGGATAATAGAAACAATAGCTGTATTCGAGTCGTGCGCGTCGGTACCCCCTTTGAGTATGCAGGCGTTGCCCGATTTCAGACAAAGCGAAAATACATCGAAGCTCACATTGGGTCGGGCCTCGTAAATAATACCAATTACACCAAAAGGAACCGATACTTTGCTGATCTTCATACCGTTTGGGCGGGTGTTTTCGCTTAATATCCTGCCCAGGGGCGAAGGCAGTGAGGCGACATTACGTATGTCTGAAGCGATATCTTCGAGGCGTTTGGCCGTCAGCATGAGTCTGTCGTATTTCGGATCATTAGTATCCATTCGCGACAAATCTTTGGCATTTGCGGCAAGAATATCCTCTGTTCTTGCCACAGCAGCATCGGCCAGGGCTAATAAGATTTCGTTTATTTGATTATCTGTGAGCAGATTAATGGTGCGGCTTGCTCGTTGAGCACTTTCGAAGACGGATAGTAGCTTCATAGAATTCGTTTGTTTTATGCTTTGAGTATAATTGTCCTGCAAAAGTAATCTTTTTTCAGAAATGCAACTCTTTTTCTGTCGGTTATCCATTCCTTAGAAATTTATGTTGTTCGACAGAATTCTATCACGGTTTTTGTTTTATTCAAAATATTTTAAACAAATCGGGACATTTTTTGATTGTTTACATTATATTTGTATTTCGGTGACAGCCCTTTACGCTGGTTTGGCCTGTTCCCATTTTGGATTCGAAGCTATAGATAAAATTCAATAATTTCATAAATCATAAGGTATGAAGAAAACACTCCAATTCCGTAATCCGGCTATTAAGTACAACAAATTGTTGTGGCCAACTATGGTGGTTTCGCTTTTGTTAAACCTCTCATCCTGCCAAAAGGAGGATACAGCAGCGACTCAATCGGTTGATAAAATTGTGGTTCCCCTCAATTTCAATTTCGAAACAACCCATAATCTGGATCTTACTCTGACTGTCAAAGACTTTCAGGATAAAGTGGTAAACGGAGTGGTTTGGACTGCCTACTACGACAATCCGTTTGACGCCGATGGTAATCTTTCGGAGCAGACGGCTAAAGTCTCCTCTTTCATGACTGACTACAACGGGGAAATTAAAACTCAGCTTGAAGTACCGGGGCATATTTCTCAGGTTTATCTGGTTACAAATTATCCCGGTTATCCCTCCCCGCTTATTCTGGACGCGAACAGCAAAACTATTTCTCAGACAGTTTATCCGGCTGGTCATGCGGGAAATCAAATGAAAGCAGTATCTGATTTCTCACCGCAGTTGCTGTTCGAAAATGTGTCAAGTTTAAGCACATTCGACAGGCTGGGAATTCCGGCATATCGCGAAGCAACACGGGATGTTATTTCTAAACAATTTAAGGATAATATTGCTACTTCATTGCCCGAAAAGGTTCGTCTTCCGAGCAGTGCCAACAAGGGTTTTCTGGCAGATGCCACAAAAGCAAATATTGAGCTCATTGCCGATTGTGAAGTCTGGCTTACCTTTGTCACCGAAGGTGCCGGATACCTCAATTCACTGGGCTATTTCTACTATCTTACCAGTAGTGTACCTCAGTCAATTGCACAGATCTCACGCCGAATGGTTATTTTCCCTAACTCATCACTATCGGGCTCAGGCGGTGGTTTGGTAGAGGGCGATAAAGTTAAACTCAGGTTTTTCGATGAGGCCAAACAGGCCTGGACAGATGTTTTCCCTGCCAATTATACCATCAGTTGGTTTCTTATTCCGAAGGGCTTTACAAATGTGGGGAATGTAGGTCGGGTTTCTGTAGCAACCGGTTTTCCGCCTCTCTATTCCATTGTCCCTCTCAACGAATCGAAGACACAACAATGTGTGATCCTGTTTGACGACTCGGAAGACAAAATGCTGATTGGTTTTGAAGATATGCAACGTAGTTTAACTCAAACAATTGGAGACGAGGATTTTAACGATGCTTTATTCTACGCTACAGCCAACCCGATTGAGGCTATCAGAACTGATCGTTTGAACAAAATAGTTGAAGCTGTGGATACAGATAAAGATGGCGTTATTGATGCAAATGACGAATTTCCTGCCGATCCCAAAAGAGCATTTCGAGCCTATTATCCCGCTCAAAACACATGGGGTACTTTGGCTTACGAAGATATGTGGCCTAACAGGGGTGATTATGATTTTAATGACGTAGTGGTTGATTACAATACAACAATTGTGAAAAATGCTAGTGGGCTCGTGGTAGATGTAAACACAAACTACCGCTTCAGAGCTGCCGGAGCGTCTTACAGAAATGCGTTTGCTGTGCAGTTGAATACCTCTCCTTCAAATATTGAATCGGTATCCGGATCAAGGTTATCTGCCAACTTTTTTGCAGTTGCCGGCAACGGAGTTGAGTCAAATCAGACCTGGGCTGTGGTGCCTGTTGTAGATGATATCAGCACTTTATTCGGTGGTGCCGCGATTGTTAATACTCAAATGGGGGTTACAAAATATCCGTCTGTTACCGTGCCCGTCAATGTAACTTTCAAATCGGCTGTCGATTTATCAACTCTTGGAGCCGCTCCATACAATCCCTTTATTGTAGTGAATAAAACCCGTGGAAGAGAGGTTCACCTGCCCGGGAAAAAACCAACAGATCTGGTGGATATTACAAAATTCGGAACCGGAATTGACCTGACCAGTTTTTCTTCAAATCGCTATTATGTAGCTGATCAATCTTACCCATGGGCTTTGCATATACCCGTGTTATTTGAGTACCCGATAGAGCAAAAATCAATAGATCTGGTTTTCTACAATTTTGGGAAATGGGTAACCAGCGGTGGTGCTTTGTTTCCTGCATGGTATCAAAATACGGCTGCTAATGCAAATCAGTCTTTGATATATAAATAAAATATTGTTTCATTATGCAAAAAAAAAGAGGAAGGAATTTAGTTTCTTTTCTCTTTTTTTGATACAAGATTGGTTTGTAAATCAGCCATTTTCTGACCTCGTTATTTCTGCTTTAAATTGAGGTATTTTGGGGTGGTCACATCGGAAAACAGGCAATATGAGCACTAAATTTCGACTCAAAATTAAAAAAAAGGAAAGAAGTTTGTGTAAACAATAAAAAACATCTATATTTAACACGAATTTGGAATAGGACCATACAATCGGGCAGTTTTGCTCAAAGCAAGGCTCTGTTTTTATAAATACAAATTTGTGAAATTATAATTCTTAAACTTCAATAGAAGATATTTTATGAGTCAGTTGATTATGTTGGTTGATGACAGACCCGAGATTGCCAAAGTCATCAGTATGTATCTGAAAGGAAGTTATGATACCATTTATTTTGATAATGTAATCAGTGCTTTGGCCCATTTGCAAAGTGGAAATTTGCCCGATTTGATTATCACGGATATCAATATGCCCGACATCAATGGATTTGAGTTTCTGACGCAGCTTAAGTCCAGCGTTTTGTTTCGAAACATTCCTGTATTCGTTTTGTCGAGTATCGAGAATAGCGCCGAGCAAATAAAATTGTTGGAAATGGGTGCATCAGACTTTATCCTTAAGCCATTTAATCCAGAAGAACTCAAAGTAAGAATCAAGAAATGGATCAAGAAACCAGACAAAGCGTAGTTTGCATTTGCAAACGTAAAGAGTGGATTGACGTTGTTCGCGAAGTTTCGGGCGATTGTCAGTTTTTTTCTGTGGAAAACCCCGTTCAGGCAATCCTTAAAATACCGGAGATTAGCAATCTCTCGTTTGTGTATATTGAGCCACAGGACCCTGAAAGTGACAGACATTGGATTTGGCATATCAGAAAACAGGTCTCTGATTCTTGTTTTCTTATTTTGCTCAAAGACCAGGTGAATCTGGAAGAAGGCCGTAATTATATGACATTTGGCCTGAATGATATTATCGACCCTACTGCAGACAGAGAGGTGGTGCTGGGTCGTATTGACTTTATGCGCAAACACAGTGCCCTTTTATCTCAGAGGGCCAAGGAGCCAATTTCTGACCCGTATGAATATAAAATGCCAATATGGAAACGTGTTTTCGATATCTGCTTTGTTTCGTTGGTGATCATTTTATTGTTGCCAATATGGATTTTGGTTCCGCTGGCTATTTTGCTCGAAAGCCGTGGAAAGGTTGTCTATAAATCGAAACGGGTAGGAACAGGCTACAATGTTTTTGGGTTCTACAAATTTCGGTCCATGTATTCTGATGCGGATAAACGACTCAAGGAGCTGTCTAATCTCAATCAGTATGTTGTAGATAAAGGAGACTCCGAGCATGTGTATATGAAAGAGCCGGTTGTGAGCAATGCGGTTTTGTATTCCGACGATAGCACCGTCGATGAAGCTACTTATCTGAAAGAGCGACGTAACGTAAAATCAAAAGCGTTTGTCAAGCTTCAAAACGACCCTCGTGTTACCCGTGTTGGTAAGTTCATCCGAAAATTCAGTATCGACGAGCTGCCTCAGTTGTTTAACATCCTGAAAGGAGAAATGAGTGTGGTTGGAAATCGACCTTTACCCTTGTATGAGGCCGAATTACTCACTACTGACGATAGTTTGGAGCGTTTTCTTGCACCGGCTGGTCTCACCGGCTTGTGGCAGGTCGAAAAGCGGGGCAAAAACTCAACTATGTCTCCTGAAGAGCGTAAACAACTGGATGTCAAATATGCAAAACATTATACATTCTGGGGTGATATAATGATTATTCTGAAAACTATTCCTGCAATGGTTCAAAAGGAGGATGTATAATCAAAATCGATTTTAATAAATCTATTTACGTTTTATGTGTATGATGTTTTTAAAAGGTACCAATTGGAACGTGAAATTTTTTGTAATAATGCTTACATGGGTGTTTTCGTTTGGAAACGCCCTTTTTGCACAAGACGAAAGTATAGATTCGTTATACAGATCCTCGAATTATATTTTTCCGGAATTACCCTCATTCAAAGTTGTATTTGACTCGGTGATGAGTCGTTCTCCTCAAAAAATGAGGCTTCAGGAGACTAAACTGGAGGCCCTTTATAATTTGGGAATAGTCAAAAAAGAGTGGATGAATTACATCTCGTTTAGTACCAATTTTAGTTACGGAAAAGGAGGAGCTCTGGGGGTGACTCAGCTTCCAACGGGAGGAACAGTCTCTTCCATATCAAACTCAACAACAAGTACTTATGGCGGAGGTGTAGGATTGGGTTTTACTTTGGGAGCTATTTTGAACTATAAAACAAAAGTGAAAATGGCTAAAATTAAAGTTACTCAGTCGCAATACGAACTGGATGTATTTGCACAGGAGTTACGCTTTAAGTTGTTTGAACAATATACACAGCTTGAGAATGATTTGGCTGCTTATAAGGCAAATAGCATTGTGATGGAAATGAATAATGCTCAGATTCGGATGCAGGAAAAACAGTTCAGGCAAAACCGAATAGATTTGTCTCAATTAATTTCGGCCAGGCAGACTTACAACACCGCAGTCACTACAAACGAGACCCTTAAAAGAAGCTGTAGGGTTGGCCTGCATTATTTTGAACAGCTTTCAGGGATAAATTTTATGACCTATACTAACACCAAACAACCTCCAAAAAAATGAGTTTCAACTATTTTATCCGATTGTTGCTGAAGAGGTGGATGTGGTTATTTGTCATTCCGGTGGCAGCTGCTATCTATATTTTTATGATGACAAACAAGAAGCCAAAAGAATACACTTCTTCTATGACTTTATATACTGGTCTTACTTCGGGTGTAAGTCTGGAACAAGAGGCAGCTAATGTTGATTATTCACAGGCTCTTATTGCGTATGATAATTTATTGAATGTGATGAAATCACAAAAAACGCTCGAGAACGTAGGTTTGCGTCTTTTTTGTGGATGTATGATGTATGGAGAGAAAGATAGCAAATGGATTACCAAGACTTATTACGATTATTTGTTGTCTTCTGTTCCGGATGATGTGAAAAAGCTCATCAATAAGAAGTCAGAAGCTGACACTTACAAAAAGTGTCGCGAATATATGTTGAAGAATGAAGACAATTTCATTTTTAATCTTATCAATAAGTCTGGAACCAATTTTAGTGTTGGTTCATTGTCTAGTCTTGCCGTAAAGCGAATTAGTACAAGTGATTTAGTTGAGGTAACTTATGTTGCAAATGATCCGGGTATGTGTTATCGTACCCTATTGCTGGTTTACGAAGAGACGAAACTCAACTTTCAGGCTTTGAAAGCCGGCCAATCCGATGATGTTGTCAAGTATTTCGAGACAGAAATGGAGAAGCTAAAAGGAAATTTGAACAGTTTGGAGGACAATCTTGTAAACTACAGTAAGCAGAATCAGATCGTAAACTACGAAGAACAGAGCAAACTGGTTGTTTCTCAGAAGTTTGGTTTAGAGGATAAAATTGACGCCCTTGAAATGGCATCTGAAGCTGCCAATAAAGCCATTTTGTCCTTAGAAAAGCAGATGGGTGTTCAAAACAGATTGATGCTTAAGAATGACAAAATGACGTCCTTGCGAAATCAAATTGGAAAACTGGCTTTTGAGCATGGTGCCAGGTCGTTGTTTTCTATGGATTCAGTTAAAATTAACGATGCTTATTCAAAGGAACTTTACGCTCTGAGGCGCAAGATGGATGCTGTCGTCGATTCAATGACTTTTATTCGCAATACCGAAGAGGGCGTTTCTATTGATAATATTATTTCGGAATGGTTGAAGAATGTAATTATATATGATCAGGCAAAAGCACAAATGCCAATTGTAGATAAGCGCGCTAAGGCCATAAATGCAATGTTTGATTTGTATTCGCCTCTTGGTGCTAATGTGAAAAGGCAGGAACGGGAAATAGGTACAACAGAGGAGCAGTATCTGACTGTTTTAAGAGGGCTTCATTCTGCCCGGTTAAAAGATCAAAATGCAAAAATGTCTGCGGGGTCAATTTCATTACTTGACCCACCAACATATCCTCTTGGTTTTCTACCCAATAAAAGTTCGCTTCGGGCTACAATCGCCTTTATTGCACTCTTTCTTCTGCTGATGGTTCTTGTTATAGTTATTGAGTTTATCGATCACACGATGAGCAATGTAGCACGTGCAGAGCGATTTACTGGCTTGAGAGTAGGGCTTTTGTATCCACTTATTTCGACTAAAAAGAAAAAATCCCGAATTGATAATCTCGAGGATATAGCTTCGGATTATCTGATAGTGGAGGCATTGCGGATGATAAAACCCGGAATAGAGTCTATTCAGGTCAATTTAATGAGTATCTATGCTCAGGAAGGTAAGAGCTTTCTGATAGAGAAACTAGGGGCTGCATTGGAGAAACTGGATAGCGAGAATAACACTACGTTGAGAAATATGATTGTATTCAAAGAAATTCCGGCGCTATGCGATAAATTTGCCGATAAGATGGATGTGAATGAGCAGAATGTCAATATATTGGTGTGCAGAGCAAACAGAGCCTGGAGTGCTGTGGATACACGTATCAAGGATTTGTTGATTGAGCAAACAGGAGTAAAACCTATTCTGTTGCTGAATGGCGTTTCTATTGAAGTATTGCAATCTCAGTGGGCTAATTTACCAATAAAGAGAAGTAAGATAAGACAGTTGTTTAAGCGTTTACTGAGTCTGGAACTTACGGCAAAAGATAAATTCTAGTATAATATTGATTACTGCCAACTATGGTATTATCGGATGTTGAAATCTACTCGTTGATATGAGTGAAATACTGAACGGAAAGACCAATCAGCTATGGGACAGGGCTTATGTGAAAGTAATCCTGTTTGTTCTGATTACCATTTATGTCCTCTTGTTGAAGAAATCTGAGCCTGCTATCGGAATTGTTCTGGCCGGATTGCCTGTTGGTTTGCTGTTTGTTACTTTTCTTTTCCTCAATCCGCGTTTTGCCCTTATTACGCTTTTCTATTATAACTATTTTGCCATGGGGCTTACCCGGTATGTGCCGGGTCAGTTAGGGCTTGGCGTAGATGGTTTGTTGTTTTTAACCTACCTTGGTCTTTTTTTTAAGAGTTACAAAGAAGATGTCGGATTTTCGCGCATGAGAAACGAGCTTTCTCTCATTGCGCTCATCTGGTATATGTATGCTCTTTTTCAACTGATTAACCCGGAAGTGCAGAGTCGGATAGCCTGGGTTTATGGAATGCGGGGACTGGCGCTCTATTTTTTTATGACAATTCCACTCACATTTGTTGTTTTTGATAAATACAAAGATTTCAATCTGCTATTAAAACTATGGTCTATTTTTACCATATTGGGGGTATTGAAGGGAATGCAGCAATTGTACATCGGGATGGATTATGCAGAACAGGCCTGGTTGGATAGAGGAGGAGCGTTGACTCATATTATATGGTCTGGCCTTAGGGTTTTTTCATTTTTTACCGATGCCGGACAGTTTGGTGTTTCGATGGGGCAGAGTGGTGTTGCTTTTACAATTATTGCCATGGGGCAACCTGAGCTGAAAAAGAAGATATACTATTTCATTGTCGGTTTTATGGGTATTTATGGCATGTTTATCTCCGGTACGAGAGGGGCAATGGCTGTACCCGCAGCAGGTTTTTTTACATTCCTCATTTTGATAAAGAACTGGAAACTGGTGATGGCCGGTTCTGTTTTCCTTTTTCTTGTTTTTATCTTTTTTAATTTTACATTGATTGGCAATGGTAATGCACAAATCCGGCGAATGAGGTCATCGTTTGATACCAATGATGCGTCTCTTAAGACGCGGCATGCTAACCAGGCGAGATTGAAAACCTACATGGCCGACAGGCCTTTTGGTTGCGGGATTGGTACGACTGGGGCGTTTGGAGCGCGGTATACGCCTTATCTTTTTGTTTCTCAGGTTCCTACTGATTCGTGGTTTGTGGCTATTTGGGTAGAGTTTGGAGAATTTGGATTGAAATTGCACCTTTTTATCTTGTTTTTTTGTTTGTTCAGAGGAGGATATATTATAATGACCCGTGTCAGGGATAGGGAACTATATTACAAAGTTACAGGTATTTTGTGTGCCTATATTGGTGTAGTTGGAGCCTCGTATGGAAATCCTGTTTTGGGGCAAATGCCGGTGAGTATAATCACGTATATGAGTTTGTCGTTTGTTTTTATGAGTCCTCGTTTTCAGAATCAAATCGATGAACAGCTAAAGTTGCCTGTTGTGAATCCGGCAAAGTAAAATGATTGTAATTATTTAGCCCGGTTTAGCTGTTTTTTTTAATTCGTTTGACTGATATTTGCATTTAATTACTTATCTTTGCAAATATAGCTCCTGAATTTTTTCAATTTTTGGGTTGTTTTCTATTTTTTAATCCGCTGTTAAGATACGATTCTTGTCTTTGCAGTGTAATTCTGAGAAACATGAAACCACTAACTATTGTAGCAGCCACAGACAGCCATTACGCCATATTGTTGGCAGCTCTGATTAAGTCTATCGAAGAGACTGTGAAAACCGGTCAGAAGATAAATGTATATGTAATAGACGATCATATCAAAAGAAGTGTAAAATCGAAATTAGAGCAATCTGTAAATAAGAATATTACCACTCTTGTTTTTAAGCCAACAGACGAAATTATCCCCAAAGGAGTTAATTTGCCTCTCGATAAGAGTTCTTATCCATTAACCATCTATTTGAGATTATTTATACCGCATTTTATTCCCGAAGATGTGGAAAAGGTTTTGTATCTGGATGTTGATATGATTGTTCGTCAGGATTTAACAACATTGTTTGATACAAATCTGGGAGACAATGTGGTAGCTGCCGTACAGGATCCTCGTCTGAAAACATTTGATAATCATTGGGGTGGAATTAAAAATTACAAAGAGCTGGGTTTTGCCGGTGACACACACTATTTTAATTCTGGATTGCTTTTGATGGATGCAAAGAAGTGGCGTGAGCAGAAGATTGCCGAAAAAACGATCGAATGTATCAATACGAATCAGAAATTTGTGAATTATCCCGACCAGTATGGACTGAATGTGGTACTTGCCAACCAATGGTATGAGTTGGATGCACGCTGGAATCATTTTGCCTGTTTCGAGCTGAAGGAGCCATTCCTGATTCATTATATCGGGAGGAAGCCAATCTATCAGACTTACGATAATCAGCCTGAGTATTTGAATATTTTCAACGATTATTTAAGTCGTACTGCCTGGCGAAACTTTAAGCCTATCGGAGAATCGTTGAGATACATCAAAAAGATAAAGAATATTCTCGAGAAAATAAAGAAAATGATATAAGATCTTACCGGAAAAAGTCATTAAATATCTGTTTTTTATGAAAGAAGTAAGTGTTATTTCTGTTAATTATAACGGTTTTCCGGTTACCTGCGAGATGATTGATTCTTTGCATCAGATTGGTTTTGATGGCGAGATTATTGTAGTAGACAATGGTTCGCGCCAAAATGAAGCAGGTCTGTTGTCGGATAAATATCCGGATATTGTAGCCATCAGAAGTGAAGAGAATCTCGGCTTTGCCGGTGGTAATAATTTGGGAATCAGGAAAGCAAAAGGGCGGTATCTGCTATTGCTGAACAACGATACAACTGTTACAAAAGGTTTTTTGGAGCCCATGATTGAGCGCCTTGATTCATCGCCGGAGATAGGAGTGGTTTGTCCGAAAATATTGTTTGAATATGCACCTGATACAATCCAGTTTGCGGGTTATACCCCTTTGCATCCGATAACTTTGCGCAATCACATGGTTGGGTTTAATCAGAAGGATAACGGACAGTTTGATAAATCAGCATCCTATCCGTATGCAATGGGAGCCGCTATGCTGGTGAAGCGCGAGGTAATCGACAGGGCCGGAGAGATGCCGGAGTCCTATTTTTTGTATTACGAAGAACTCGATTGGAGCCAACGAATTCGCGAAGCGGGTTATTCAATATGGTATGAATCGCGTGCAAGAATATTTCATAAAGAGAGCATTGCTACCGGAAAAATGAGTCCGCTTAAGCAGTATTATCTGACCAGAAACAGGCTCTATTTTGTAAAAAGAAATGTAAGAGGTCTCAATGTTGTTTTTGCACTTTTCTATCAGCTATTTATTTCTACCGGAAAAAATTGTGTAATGTTTTTGTTGCAAAGGCGATTTGATTTGTTTAGAGCTACAGTAAGGGGAGTTATTCATGGGATGAAAATGATTTTGGGATATGATACTAAATACAATTGATACACTGTTTTTTGTGCTTTTTGCAGCACCTGTTTTATATCTGGCTTTTTTTGCCATTGGTTCCGTGAAAAGGCGAAAGGAGCCTACACCAACAAATGCAAATCCGCGGTCGATTCTGGTTTTGATTCCGGCCTATAAGGAGGATAAAGTTATCATGGGTTGCGTGGAAGCCTGTCTGAGTCAGGATTATCCCAAAGATTCGTTTCGGGTAGTGGTAATATCAGACGGAATGGGAGAGGAGGTTAACCGTTCTCTTATGGAAAGCGGTGCTGACTTAAAAGAGATTCACCTCGAAAACAGAACGAAATCGAAGGCTTTGAATGCGGCTTTTGCCGATTACAATGGATATGATGTTGCGCTGATATTGGATGCGGATAACATCATTGAGCCTTTGTTTTTGCAACGAATTAATGCAGCATTCAATAAGGGTGCTGTGGTCGTTCAGGGGCATCGAATGGCCAAGAATCTGAATAACAGTATTGCTGTGTTGGATGCCATCAGTGAAGAGATAAACAATTCGATTTTTCGCAAAGGACATTACAATTGGGGATTTTCTTCGGCTTTGATTGGTTCGGGAATGGCTTTCGAATTTGAACAATTCAAAGCTGTGATGCGTAATGTGGATGTAGTGGGTGGTTTTGATAAAGAGCTTGAACACATTTATCTGATGAATGGTGTAAAAATTCATTATTTGAACGATGCCTATCTGTTGGATGAGAAAATTCAGCGTACCGAAGACTTCACCAAACAGCGTAGGCGGTGGATGGCAGCACAATTTGAGCATTTGGCCCGCTTTTTCCCCCTACTAACATTAGGAATTAAGAAGAAAAATCTCGATTTTTGTGACAAATTGTTTCAGATGTTGCTTTTGCCACGAATTCTTATTTTGGGAGGAGCCGGTTTTTTTGCTGTTTTATTTTCGATAATCGATTTCGAATTGGCTGAAAAATGGTGGGGATTGCTTTTTATGATGGTGTTTACCCTTTTTATCTCTGTGCCCCGTCGCCTTGTAGATAAGAAGTTGTTGGCAGCATTGCTCACATTGCCCCGCATTTTTATAATTGTATTATTGAACCTCTTTAAATTAAAGGGCGCCAATAAAAAGTTTTTGCATACATCGCACGGATAATTTGATTTTGAATAATAACCCCCTCAATTATGATACAAATCATCGACATTGCCCTGTTTATTCTGTTTCTGATTCCGGTACTTTATCTGGCCTTTTTTGCATTGGTAGCATTGAAAGACAGGGCCGAGCCACTACCCACGAAGATGAATGCACGCAGGATGGTTATTTTGCTGCCTGCATACAAGGAGGATTCTGTGATTGAAGAGAGCGTCCGGAATTGCCTTCTTCAGGATTATCCCAGAGATAAATTTGAGGTTGTGGTGATCTCGGATAAGATGCAACCAGAGACGAATCAGCGGTTGTCCGGGTTACCGATTCGTTTGGTAGAGGTTTTCTTCGAAAAAAGCACAAAAGCAAAGTCTGTTAATTTTGCATTGAAGCAATTGGATGGTTTTGATATCGCAATTGTTTTGGATGCAGATAATATTATTGAGCCCTTATTTCTACAGAAAATTAATGCAGCCTTCGAAGATGGCGCACGTATAGTACAGGCGCACCGAATGGCCAAGAATCTGAATAATAATTATGCTGTTCTTGATGCGATAAGTGAAGAAATTAATAATACAATATTCCGTAAAGGACATGCCAATATCGGGCTTTCGTCTGCTTTGATAGGCTCGGGTATGGCGTTTGAGTTTGACGAATTTAAATATCTGATTGATAATATTCAATCGATAGGCGGAGAGGATAAAGAGCTCGAGCACGTGGTATTGCTCAAAGGGATGAAGATAGAATACCTGCACCATGCTGAGGTTCTGGATGAGAAAATTCAGCGGCCAGGCGATTTCTCGAATCAGCGGAAGAGATGGCTGGCAGCTCAGTTTGAAACGCTGGGTGTTTTTATTCCAAAATTCTTTCCGGCTTTGCGTGCAGGAAATCTGCATTTTTGCGATAAGGTGTTTCAGATGGCGTTTCCACCCCGGATATTGCTGGTTGGAATCCTGTTTCTGGTCACTCTTTTTTGGTCTTTGGTTGACCTTGAACTGGGGCAGAAGTGGATTGTTTTGTTTAGTGTGTTGTTTGTCTCTCTGGTTATTAGTATTCCGGGTAGATTGCTGAATATGAAGCTTCTGAAGGCAGTTTTTTCTATTCCGAAGATTTTTATTCTTATGTTTTTCAACTTGTTTCGTCTCAAAGGTGCAGGTTCTCATTTTATTCATACTCCTCATGGAATTGAAAAATAGTCTGTATTGTATAACTGTTAAATTCTTGTTTGTATGAAAATAGCTATTGAAGCTCAAAGAATATTTCGCCCCAAAAAACATGGGATGGATTTTGTTGCACTGGAGATGATTCGGGAATTGCAAAAGATTGATAAGGTCAATGAGTATCGGGTATATGTGATGCAGGACGAAGATCGGTGTTTGTTTGAAACAGATAACTTTAAGATTGTTGAGCTATCGGCTTTTGGGGGCTATCCTGTGTGGGAGCAATGGACGCTTCCTCAGGCAATAAAAGCCTGGAAACCTGATATTCTTCATTGTACGAGCAATACTGCTCCTCTGTTTTTCGATTGCAAATTGGTTGTAACTTTACACGATATCATCTTTTTGGAAAAAGGGCATGAAGTGGGCGCAAAGAATAAATCGCTATATCAAAAACTGGGAAAATATTATCGGAAACTGGTAGTGCCTCCGATATTGAAAAAAGCAGAAAAGATAATCACGGTATCCCGTTTCGAGCAAAAGCGGATTACTGAGGCATTGAATTTGCCGGCTCATCAGCTGACTGCTGTTTACAATGGGTTTAGCAGCCATTTTTACCCGCGGGAGAAAGACCAAACAGTTGTAAATAAGTACAAATTACCCAAGCGTTATTTTTTCTTTCTGGGCAATACAGACCCGAAAAAGAATACGCAACGTGTATTGCAGGCTTATCAGCAATATCTGAAGCAGACCGAGAATCCAGCATATTTGGTTATCGCTGATTTAAAAGAGGAGTTCATATCTCATTTTGATATGTGGAAGGATGATGATTTCCGGAGTCATATACATTTGTTGGGTTATGTTTCGAACCTCGATTTACCGGCAATCTATTCTATGGCAGATTTGTTTTTGTATCCTTCGCTGCGCGAAAGCTTCGGAATCCCGATACTGGAATCGATGGCTTGTGGTGTGCCAATCATAACATCAAACACCTCGGCTATGCCCGAAATTGCGGGAGATGGTGCAATCCTGATTGACCCGTTTAGTGAAGAGGATTTATTAAATAAAATAATGGAACTTGAGAAAAATGCAGACTTAGTGAAACAGCAACGAGAGTATGGATTATTGAGGGTGAAGTTGTTTTCGTGGCGTAAAACAGCTGAGGATGTGTTAGAAATATATAAATCAATAACTTAGTCTTAATTCAGATGCTTATGAGCTTAAAAAATAAGATTACATCAAATCCAAAACTGAAGAAATTCTTTTTGTATTTGTTAGCTTCGCCATATACTGCCCGTCCCCGTTTTTGGATACGTCAGTTTGTGAATCCGTTTTATCACACCAAAGGTGGCGGTATCCGGAATTCTGTGCGGTTGGATTTGTTTCCTTACAACAAGTTTGTGATGGGTAAACATTCTTATGTTGAGGACTTTTGTACGTTGAACAATGGAGTTGGAGATATTATTCTGGGAAATCAGTCTCGTATTGGCTTGGGATCAACAGTTATTGGACCGGTAACGATTGGGGATCAGGTTCAGATAGCGCAGAATGTGGTTATTTCGGGCCTGAATCATAATTACGAAGACGTGACCCAGACTATTCACGAACAAGGTGTAAATAAGGCTTTAATAGAGATAGAAGATGATGTGTGGATTGGTGCCAATAGCCTGATTACTTCTGGCGTACATATAGGCAAACATAGTGTTGTAGCCGGGGGTAGTGTTGTTACAAAATCTATACCTCCTTACACCGTTTGGGGTGGAACTCCGGCGAAAATGATAAAAAGATATGATTTTGATAAAGGAGAATGGGTGAGTGTGAATAAGTCAAACCAATAAAATCTTTGTACCGATGAATCTTTTGGAAATATTCTTTTGGATAGCTGTTTTTGTTGTATTTTACACGTATGTGGGTTACGGCTTTTTGTTGTATTTTCTGGTAAAAATAAAGAGGTTGATAAAAGGTCGGGAAAAACTGCCGGTTTTTGATGACCTGCCCGAAGTTACACTATTTATTACAGCCTGGAATGAAGAGAGTGTGATTGAGGAGAAGATGAAGAATTGTCGGGAGCTCAATTATCCAAAAGATAAACTCAAAATATTTTGGGTTACAGATGGTTCTTCAGATGGTACTAACGATAAGTTAAAAACATATCCGGAGGTCACACTGCACTACAAACCAGAGCGAATGGGAAAAACGGCTGCCATGACTCGTGGTATGAACTTTGTAGAGACCTCTCTGGTCGTTTTTACTGACGCCAATACATATCTCAATCCCGATTCAATCCGGATTATTGTTAATCGCTTTGCTGACCCAAAAGTTGGATGTGTGGCTGGTGAGAAGCGGGTTATGCAACAGGAAAAAGATAAGGCTGTATCCAGTGGAGAGGGTTTTTACTGGAAATATGAGTCGAAACTCAAAACCTGGGACGATGAGTTGCACAGCGTAGTAGGTGCTGCAGGAGAGCTGTTTGCTATTCGTACGCACCTCTTTGAAGCAATGCCAAAAGACACCCTTCTCGATGATTTTATCTTATCGCTCCGAATAGTGCAAAAAGGGTACAAAACTGCCTACACTCCTGATGCTTATGCGGAGGAGACTTCGTCTGCCGAAATGGTGGAAGAAGAGAAACGAAAAGTGAGGATTGCGGCCGGTGGATTGCAATCGGTGTGGCGTTTGCGGGATTTGTTGAACATATTTAAATACGGAATCCTGAGTTTTCAGTACATTTCGCATCGTGTATTACGTTGGACTCTAACTCCGCTTTTGCTTTTTGCCCTGATACCTATTAATGTGGCATTGGTTTGGCTAATGCCCGAAAATAAGCTCTATCTGGTTTTGCTTTTGTTGCAGGCTCTGTTTTATGCTGCCGGACATGTGGGTAAGATTTTGGAAAAAAAGAAAATCCGTTTCAAATTACTATTTATACCCTATTATTTTATTTTCATGAATATTTGCGTCTTCAAAGGGGTAAAATACCTGATGAAAAAGAGAACTAACGGTGCCTGGGAAAGAGCAAAACGGGCATAATTCAAAATTTTATTACCTGATGGAAAGAAAAAGAGTTTTAGTAACTGGTGGTGCCGGTTTTTTAGGTTCGCATCTGTGCGACAGATTACTCAGAGACGGACATGATGTTATTTGTCTGGATAATTATTTTACCGGAGATAAGCAGAATGTTGTTCATTTGCTCGATAATCCTTATTTTGAGTTGGTACGTCACGACGTAATCACTCCTTATTTTGCTGAGGTTGATCAAATCTTTAATCTTGCTTGTCCCGCTTCACCCATACATTATCAGCATAATCCCATAAAAACGATTAAAACCTCTGTAATGGGAGCTATAAATATGCTTGGATTGGCCAAAAGAATAGGCGCAAAGGTTCTGCAAGCTTCCACGAGTGAAGTTTATGGAGATCCTCATATTCATCCGCAACCGGAGAGTTATTGGGGGAACGTAAACCCCAACGGTATTCGTTCCTGTTATGATGAAGGTAAGCGATGTGCCGAAACTCTTTTTATGGATTATCACAGGCAAAATAAGGTGAAAATTAAAATCATTCGGATTTTTAATACTTATGGTCCCCGTATGAATCCCGATGATGGACGCGTGGTGTCCAACTTCATCATGCAGGCATTGCGTGGTGAGGATATAACGATTTATGGAAGCGGACAACAAACACGAAGTTTTCAGTATGTTGATGATTTGATTGAGGGAATGATTCGGACAATGGCAACAGGCGACGACTTTACCGGTCCTGTCAATCTGGGCAATCCGAATGAATTTACGATGCTTGAATTGGCCGAGAAGGTGATAGAGCTTACTAATTCGCGCTCAAAATTGGTTTTTGAGCCACTACCACAGGATGACCCCAAACAACGTCAACCGGATATTACGTTGGCAAAATCAAGGTTAGATTGGGAGCCAATGGTGCAACTGGAAGAGGGGCTTGAGAGAACTATCGACTATTTCAGGCGGTTTGTTTAATAATGTGAAGTTTTTTTAGTCTGATTATTCACTATAAATAGTTTAAATGCATGATAAAGAAAAGATTGGATTATATCGATGTCTCAAAAGGTATCGCAATCTTTCTGGTTGTTTTTGGGCATATTTGTTTGCAATCGGATATTACTATATATGTGTATGCATTTCATATTCCTGTTTTCTTCTTTGTTTCCGGACTTTTTTTCAAGAAGCAGGATGTAAATATGATCGATTTTGCTGTTAAAAAAGCAAAAATGCTATTGTTGCCATATGTTTCTTTATATATCATATCCTATCTGTATTGGATACTGGCCGAAAGTACCTTTGTCGGATTTGAGTATAAGCCATTAATTGGACTGTTTTATGCAACTGATAATGGATATATGTATCCAAATGGGGCATTGTGGTTTCTTCCTGCACTTTTTGTTACTGAAATTGTTTTTTTTTATTTTCTTAAATTTTCAGATAGTGTTTTGAAACTAATTGTATTGTTGGTTTTATCGGCGGTAGTTGGTAGTATTTTGTCTTATAGCGAAGCATTTCGGCTTCCGTTTGGTATAAACTCAACTTTTATGGCTATATTTTTCTTAGGATCCGGATATTTGTTTAAAGAATTCTTGCATATAGTAACTGATATGAATAGACTAAAATCTATTTTTTTCTCAGTATCTTCTTTTGTATTGATGGTTTTATTTGCGCGAATGAATGATAAGGTTGATATGGATTATGTTTTTTATGGAAATCCATTTATCTTTATACTGGCTGCTTTATCAGGTGTTTCTGCGATGTTGTTTTTGTCACAGGCAATTGGGAATAATCGTTTATTATCATTTTTGGGGAGAAATTCTTTACTAATAATGGGCTTTCAATTCCCGGTTCTGAGGGGAGTTCTCAAAGTGTATGCTCTACTTATTGATCAGGATGAGATGATTTTGCGGAGTTCTTTTGCCCATTCTACTGCATGTAGTGTGATTACTATAGTTTTGACTATTCCACTCATTCTTCTTTTTAATAAGTACCTCTTTTTTTTATTGGGCAAAAGTCGGGTTTCAGGATGAAAATTATCTTTTCTTTATTTTGTAATTTACTATTGTTCTTGTATATTCGTTTTTATTCCACCGTATAACTTGATTTAAAAGCGTACTGAATTTTTGTATAATATACTAAAAAAGGCGCACTGAATGATAAACGATTCTATGCGCCTTTTTTAGTGTTTCAAATTTTATCCGAATAATATTCGGGCAAAACGAGATAGTATGTTTAGTCTGTAAAGTCTCTGAAACGCTAAATACCCCATTGCCGAAGGAGAGAAAGCCGAGAGCCTGTATGTCAATTTATTCCAAACAGATATTCCACTTGCCTGTGATGCCTCTTTGCAGCGGGCAGATAATCTGCTGGTTATAAAACCAAGCGATTCGGGTTGAGCTTTCAGCTCTTTTTTATACGTGAAATAAAAGGCAAGAAGCCAAATCGTGTACTTTGTAAGTGTTTGTGAATAGAATGCATCCAGATTCTGTTGGCGGAAATAGTTCAGTCTCTCCTCCATAGCCTCTGCGTAATGCAATTTTTTGGGATTAAACCCTGTTCTGATTATGCTATTTGGCGATTGATAATAGTAGTAGAGGCGTGCGTGTGTGAATACAATTTTTTTTGATTGATGCAGAATTTTGTATGTCAGAAATTCGTCTTCGTGAATTTTTCCCTTTGCATAGCGAAAGTTCTCAAATACCTCTTTGCGGTACAGCTTATTCCAAGCCAATACAAAAACCTGACAGTAGTAGGTAAATAACATCGCCAGAGCCTCTGTATTGTTGTAAATTTCGACTTTATTGTCGAAGTCGAAGATATTTCCATCCGGGTCGCTAATCGACCTATAATCGCAAAGAGAGAGGTCTGCCCGGGCCTCAGTCATGTTTTTATATAATACAGCGTACATTTCGGGATGGATATAATCATCGCTATCCACAAAACCAATCAGTTCGCCTTCGGCTATATCGAGTCCAGCGTTGCGTGCATCAGACAGTCCACCATTGGCTTTGTGAATGACTCGGATTCGTTCATCCTTAGTAGCATAAGAATCGCATATACGACCGCAATCGTCGGGCGATCCATCGTCCACTAATATCAACTCAAAGTTTGAATAGGTTTGAGCCAGAATAGAATCAATACAACGAGGAAGATAAGGCTCCACATTGTATATGGGTACAATAATACTGATTAGCGGTTGCATCTGAGGAGGTGTGTTATTTAAGTGGTTTTTTGCTGAAATAGAGGTGAAACTGCTTTGCTTCCTTTTTGAGTCTCAGCCATATTGCTGCCAATTGTGAGCCACTCTCCTGCATCCGACGCGGAATGGTCCAGGCGATGGTTTTTGAATGTGTTATCCGTTTCAGCTTACCATATCGTTTGAGGCCGAGAGCCATCTGTCCATCCTCCATCCGGGCATCGTTTTTTATGAACCCTACTTTCAGAGCCAGATCGCGCGGAAAACAGAAGTTTACCCCCCCCACAATCAATTCCGGTCTGTTGATACTTCGGATGTGATGCAGTATATGGCGAAGAATTTCGTAAAATACAAATCCACTTCTGTTTACACCGTTGGGTGGTAAAAAAGCGTAAGTTCCGAAAGTTGCAACTGCTTTCTCCTCCAGCAGAGGTCTGAGCATGTGTTCCACCCATTCCGGTCTGTAAATGGTGTCGGCATCGCCGGTTAAAATGTATTTTCCTCTCGAATTATTGACAGCAGCCTGACGTGCAAATCCATATCCCTGTTGGGTCTCGAGTATCGGCGTCAAACCGCATTTGCGGATAATGTCGCTGGTACGATCTGTCGAATTATTATCCACATACACACATTCGATAGGAAAACTAGCCTTCAGTCTGCTCAGGGATGACAGATTATTGAGAATGCTCTCCTCTTCATTCCAGGCGATAATGTTGACGGAGACCAGAGGGTTGTCTGTCTTTTGAGACTCGAATCCTTTCCGGATTTTCGCAAAAACTTCCTCCGGAATCTCATCGAAGCTTTTGTATGTATAGAAATGCTCCTGCACTTCTTTGGGGGTTGTCAGGTTGAATATCATGATGTGGCTGTTTTTGAGGGTTTTATTTGATAACAATATTGAATTTTGTTTTCATGAAATATTTAAATCTTCGTCTGTACCAGAAATACCGACCCAGAAATTCGTATTTAAGGGGCATTCTGTTAGTCAATTGAATCCAGCCGTCGGGAATTAAATCGCTTGTGTTGTAGTGTCTTTTTGCTACACCAAACCAGGGATTCGGGCAAATAACAATTTTATTCGGATTGTTATTGAGCCAGGCCGCCCACCAGCTGTATGAGCTGTTGCTAATGATATTGTTTGTACACATAGATTGCAGATACAGGTCTATTGTTGCATTTTCGTTTTCTGCAAAGAAGAAATTGCTACCCTTAAATTTTTCTTTGCACCAGGCAATATCGTTGCTAAAAATCAAAAACCGGCTCTTTTTTCCAATGTGCCTGATTGCTTTTCTGAAATAAGAAAGAGAGGTAATCGGATGATTGTCCAGTTCGGCAAAATAGTCTCCACGCCTCACATGTATTGCTGTGATATCTTCTTTGAGCAGATCTCCGTATTTCGACAGGATATAATCTCTTGATTCAGAGTCTATTTCGAAAATTCTTTTTACCTCATCGGTGTCGAAGTATTTTTCAGACTGAAAGAAACCCTCAATCCGTGAGTTATCCACAAACGGGATGGGCGTATAAGCAAACTGTTGTTCTTTCACAACTTCTGCGCATTCGGGTATACCCGGTTCAATCGTTACATTTCGCAAAATTGTCGATCTGAATTGTTCCAGAAAATCGAGCAAAGAGGTCTTATCCGGTGTCACATGATCACCGGCATAAAAGCAAACAGGTACATTGTGTTTTTTTGCCAGGCTTGCTCCCGCTGCTATCTGAAACATATTATTTCCCAGCCGTCCGTTTAAAAGTACTTTAAGCATAAATCCTCCGTTTTTTCAGGTTGATGATGAGGGTAAGTCTATTTTTTTAAGAATTTACTCCGTATTAATTGTTTTATATCCATTCGTTTATCCATCTCACGCAGCGAAACCCACCCTGTTATCAGAAACAAAATTCCGCCAGAAAGATATGCCCAGGGGAATTTCAGGAAATAGGCAAACAGAAATGCGATAATGCAAAGCACAGACTGAATGCTGAATATTTGATAGAAAGCTTTGTTGAATGTGAATTCGTATTTTATTCTTACAATGGCATACACGTAAATAAAAACGAGCGATTGACCCAATACAAACGAAATTCCCAGTCCTTCGAGTCCCCAGAAATAATATCCCATTACATTGCATCCCAGTATAATAGCAGTGCCAACAACCTCTTTGTAAAAATAGAGTTTTGAATCTCCTTTGGCTAAAACGATGAATCCCATTGCCCAGGCTACAGCACGCAACATTGTACCTAATACAATCCACTGAACAAATACAACCACAGGTAGAAATTCTTTTGTATAGAAAAGGTGTATCACCAATGGCGTGGTCGAAAGTAGCAAAATAAGAATGGGTGCAAGAATAAGCAAGGCTATTTCTGTTTGATGATTGACAACCTCCTTCACCTTCATATTGTCGTGGTTTACTCCCGATAAACGAGGATAGAAATCAGCAACCATAGCCGTGAATACCATTCCTACATATTTATAAACCAGGGTATTGCCCGCTTGAAATAGCCCTACATCAAATTGTCCGCCTCTACTGCTTACAAATGAGTTTATCAGGTAATTGCTCAATGTGCTCAGAAAACCACTAATGGTAATAAGAATACCCAGTTTTACCATATTCATCCCCTCGAAAAAGGATTGTTTCAGGGGCATTTCGACAGACTTAATTTTGAGTTTATTGGAAAAATGATAGGTCAAAACCAATCCAAGTAATGAGGACAGTATAAAAGTGGGCACAATCCCCTTTATCCCGAAAAAATAGTAAAGAGGTAAGGAGATAAACAAGCCAAGTGTGGAGCCAATTACGCTCGATTTAGCCATGAAATTTATCTTCCTCATGCCTTGTAGCAGAGTTGATTGTCCACCGCTGAGGGCTGTAAGTAGCAGTGTGACGGATAGCAGCGCAAATGACAAGGTGAAATCTTTGTTCCCGAAACTCCACTGACTCAACCAGGGAGACAAAATCAACGTCAGAAGAGCTCCTACAGAACCCGTAAACCAGAGCCACCGCCGAAAAACTGTAACAACCCGCTGAATCCTCGCGGTGTCTCCCGTGTCGTTGGCCTCCGAAATATTTCTGACGGCACTGGAGCTCAATCCCAGATTTGTCAGATAAGTGATTGTCTCAATAGCAGAGCTAAACAGAGACATAATGCCATAGCCTGCAGGCCCAAGCAGATAGGATACAAATTTTGTTTTAATAATCGAAATCAGAATATTAAAAACCTGTACACCACCAAACAGAGATGTGGCTTTAAATATCTGACGATAGGATGATTGCTGTTCTGACATGTTATAATTTAAATTCGTAATTTATACTCTTTCCCACTGTTTGGTCTCGGGATTATATCGCTTAACCACCCTGGCAGGATTGCCCACAGCTACCGAAAAATCGGGTATATCCTTTGTTACTACAGAGCCGGCTCCAATCTGGCATCGTTTACCAATATGAACTCCGGCCACAACCACACTATTGGCGCCAATGTGAGAGTCTTCGTCGATGCGTGTAGGTTTTACCGTTAAACCCTGATCGTTAGAATCTTTTTCTCCGTCGGAATAGGTATGGTTAAATCCGGATACAAACACATGCTGCCCCAGTCCAACCCTGTCTCCGAAAATAACAGGTCCAATGACTACCGACCCGATTCCGATACGAACTTTTTTACCAAGAATCATATCACCGGCACCATTGTTTACTGTGCAATAGCTCTCGATAATTGATTCTTCTCCCATTCTGAATTTGTACCAGGGAAAAACATCGATACGGGTGTGTCTTCGAATAATCGACCATTTACCCCGACTGTGAATAAGGGGGGTAAGGATATGACGAACCCACCAACGTGGTCGTGGATGCCTGTTTGTTACCAAAAGTTTAATGAGTAATCTTTTGTATTTGGGATAAGAATTCAGTTTTTCTTTCAGAGGCATATCTTTCTTTGTTTAAGGTTTACCAAATAGAATTCTTTTTGCTTTCATTACATTTTTGAGGTTAGTTCTCAACTTTGGTTTGCAATGATAATCGCAAATATAATATATTAATTTATTTTTACGACAATTTGCGAATAAAGATTTGATACGAAAACCCTATTCTTTTTAAAAAAGATTCAATCTGGCCAAAATCCGGTAGGAAAAATCAGGACGGACGATTTTATTTTTCGACAATCAGCGGACGAATCATCCTGGCAATTCCGTAGAAAAAGATAAGTAACAGGATAATAAATGCACCGGATGGTACATTCAGAAAATAGGACAGAAACAACCCGCCCAGGCAACCGATAATGCCGATAATTACAGCAAATATCATCATTTTTCGAAAATTCAGGGTGAAGATATTGGCTGTTATTTGAGGAACAGTGATGAGTGACATCAGTAAAACGATGCCTACCAATCGGATAGAAAACACAATAGTGGTAGCCACAAAAAACATCATCATGTATTCGATAAACTTCACGGGCAACTTCATCACTTTTGCATACTCGGTATCGAAAGCTGTGTAAAGTATAGGGCGATAGAAGGCCGTAAATGCAATCAGCAACAGGCCCACTAATGTGGCGAATGCCCATATATCGGTGGCGGTAATGGTGAGGATATTTCCAAACAGGAATTCGCTCATACCCACTGTGTATCCGGGTGTCAGAAACAAAAACAAGATACCCAATGCCATACCCAGGGCCCACAATACGGCAATGGCTGAGTCTTCACGAAGTTTGTGCTGAGCCGACAGATATTCAACACCAAAGCCGGAAATAATGGCAAATGCCCAGGCAGAGGCGATTGGATTTATACCCAGAAAAACCCCTAATCCAATTCCACCAAATGAGGCATGTGTAATGCCACCGGTAATAAATACCAGGCGGCGTACTACGATGTATGTACCCACCATTCCACAGGCTATACTGACCAGAATGCCTCCCAGGAGGGCGTTCTGAAAAAAGTCAAACCTCAGAAGTTCAAGCCATTCCATTCGATTCTGTTTTCGTTTTTATCTGTATATTATTATTGATTGGCGTTTTTTTCGATTTCCAGAGATAGATCCAACACCAAATTTTCTATTCCATTGGCCACATTGTAAGATGACGCCTCAAACACACAGGTTGCTTTGTTGTAATAAGGCTCTCTTTTAGCCAAAGATTCGATGACAAAGGTTTTAATTTCATCTTCGGACTTATAACGCAGAAGTGGGCGGCTATGTTTTCCGATATTTAGTCGGGAAGCCAGCACTTCGGGTGATACCTGTAAATAGATGGAATACCCGGATTGGTTCATTCTTTCTATATTATCGAAAAAACAGGGTGTACCACCACCTACCGAAATAATAACGTTTTCATATTCAGAAACTTCTTCTAAGGCCTCTTTTTCCATTTTTCGAAAAGCTTCTTCGCCTTTTTCTGTAAAAATCTCGTTGATTGTTTTGTGAAAACGCTTTTCGATAAAGCTGTCCAGATCGATGAAGCTAAGTTGGAGATGACTGGCAAGACGCCTGCCGACTGTCGATTTTCCGGCACCCATATACCCAATCAGGAAGATTCGTTTCATATCTTTGTTTGTATAATTTATATTGAATTGAAAAAGAAGCTATCGCGCAGAACGCAAATGTACGTGGGGCTTTCTCCTTATTCGGGGGCAAAATTAGCTCTTTTTATCGCTACGTAAAGAATTATCCCTATTTTTGTCTGATATTTAAACAATAATGACAAAAAAGAGACTCCGGGCTTGCCCGAAAGAAACTGATACTGCAACATGAAGGGACCTAAGTTTTATGTGGTGTGGGAGGGGCACAATCCGGGTATTTACACAACCTGGGATGAGTGTAAGAAGCAGGTTGTGGGCTATCCGAATGCCAAATACAAATCGTATCCAAGCATGACTGAGGCCGAATTTGCTTTTCACGAAGGATATTACGAAGCCAAAAAGAAAGAGGCCAACACGGTTATACCCGAGGCGGGAGTTGCAAAACCTCCTGTCTCTATGCCTTTTGCGCCCTATACCACCGATGCAATAGCCGTGGATGCCTCTTGTCTGGGGAATCCGGGAAAGATGGAGTATCGTGGTGTGTATGTGAAAACGGGGCAGGAGCTGTTTCGGATTGGTCCGTTTGACGATGGTACCAATAATATCGGGGAGTTTCTGGCAATTGTTCATGCGCTGGCTTTGTTGAAGAAGAAGGGGAGCGAACTTGTTGTTTATACCGACAGTGTGAATGCCATGAAATGGGTCCGGTATAAAAAATGCAAAACTACGCTCGAAAAAACTCCCCGCAACGGAGTTATATTTGAGCTGATAGAGAGAGCCGAAAAATGGTTGAACGAAAACTATTATTCGAATAAAATAATCAAATGGGATACCAAAGGCTGGGGAGAAATTCCTGCCGATTTTGGTAGAAAATAATCTGATAATATGCATTATGCAATTTTGGCAGCCGGCGAGGGTTCGCGTCTCAAACAAGAGGGGGTGATGTTGCCCAAACCCTTGGTGAGGGTCGACGGAGAAGCTTTGCTGGAGAGATTAATCCGAATTTTTGAACAAAACAACGCCGAAAGTATTACTCTGATTATCAACGAAGAGATGACAGAAGTCAGACAATGGGTGGAACAACATTGTCCGTCTGTGCCTTTTCGCTGTGTGGTGAAGAGTACACCGGGCTCCATGCACAGCTTTGTGGCGCTGGCTCCCTACCTCACTGCCGGCAGGTTTTGCCTCACTACGGTCGATACCATTTTTCGGGAGGATGAATTTGCCCGGTATATTCGTGCATTCGAAGAGCTGGCAGATTGGGACGGTTGCATGGCTGTGACGGACTATATCGACGATGAAAAGCCGCTCTATGTGGCTGTGGATCAGGCGATGAAGATTACCGGTTTTCGGGATGATGCATATTGCGGTTTCAAATATATATCGGGTGGAATATACGGACTGACTCCCAGGTCATTGGCTGTGCTGAATGATTGTTTAGCAAAAGGAAAGCTCCGGATGAGGGAATTTCAGCGGGAACTTGTTGAGGCCGGTTTTGGGCTTCGTGCCATCCCATTTTCGAAAATAATAGATGTGGATCATGCAGAAGATATTGCCGTGGCAAATCTTTTTTTGCAAAACAGAGAATAACAATGAGAATAGCAGCAATCCGGCGATCGCCCGAATTTTCGCCAAACTCGGAGGCCAATGATGCCGCTGTTTTTTCAGAACTGGTGGAGCAGCTCAGGGCTTCGGGACACGAAGTAACGGACTATTCCGAAGCAGGCTTTGGAACAAAATACAGTGATGAGCCGGTTGTGGTTCACATGGCACGTCGCGCCGAAACCCTTCATCGGCTGCGGGAGCTGGAGGCTGCCGGTTGTTTCGTGCTTAATTCGCCGTTGGCGATTGACAATTGTGGGCGGGTGCCGATGACCCGTTTGCTTTTAGAGGCTGGAATTCTAACGTCTGAGACAATCATCCATTCTATCGGAGATGAAATCGCCGGTATTCCCGACTCAAAAATCTGGGTAAAACGGGGAGAGGGGCACTCGATGTGTCGGGCGGATGTTTGTCTGATACATAATAAAGCCCAATTATCAGGCGTTTTGTCTGAAATGGCAGTCAGGGGTATTGCCTCGGTTGTGTTGAGTCCCCATATCGAGGGTGATTTGGTGAAATTTTACGGAGTTTCTGACACCGGATTTTTCCATTGGTTTTATCCCGATAGCTGCAATCACAGCAAATTTGGCCTCGAAGCAGCCAATGGAGCTGTGCGGGGTATCCCGTTTGCGGCAAAGAAGCTGGAGGAACTTTGCCGGCGCGTGGCAGATATCTTGCATCTCTCTATTTGGGGTGGCGATGCCATTGTTTCGGCCGATGGCGGAACTCACATCATCGATTTCAATGACTTCCCGAGTTTCAGACCCTGCCGGGAGGAGGCTGCTTCGGGTATTGTCTCTCTGGTGAACAAAACCTGTTGTAATACAATTAATTATGGAAAATAGTAATCTGCAATCTTCCTTAAAATCAAATGACACCGAAGAGTGGCTCGATTTGGTGTTTTACCGAAAACTGGGCTATCGGATGGCACTTTGGGCACAGCGGTTGGGTATTACCCCCAATCAGATAACCATCACCTCTATTTTTTTTGGAATGGCTGCCGGTGTTTTGTTCTTTTTCGACAACCTGAGTTTGAATGTGGCCGGAATGCTTCTGCTGATGGCGGCCAATACGATGGATAGTGCCGATGGGCAACTGGCCCGCATGACCCGCAATTTCAGTCCGATAGGCAGATGGCTCGACGGAGCTTGTGGCGACTTGTGGTTTATATCTATTTACACGTCGCTGGCCTGCCGCTTTACTGTTGAGGGATATCCGCTCTATATCTGGCCTTTTCTGGCTCTGGTTGGTTTTTTTCATTCGAAGCAGGCAGCTTTGGCCGATTATTACCGCACATTTCACCTGATGTTTCTGAAAAATAAAAAGGAGAGCGAATTTATACGAAACGATGAAAAAAGAGCCGCCTATGCCACTTTGTCGTGGCGAAAGGAGTTTATTCCCACCCTGATTGAGTTTACCTACATGAACTATACCCGGGGACAGGAGAGTCTGACCCCCAATCTTCAGCGTTTTTATCTGCTGATGAGGGAGAAGTACGGAGACGATATTCCCGCCACTTTGCGCGATGAGTTCCGGCACAAAAGCAAGCCATTGATGAAATACACCAATATTTTGTCTTTCAATACCCGGGTAATTGTGTTGTTTATTTCGTTGTTTGCGGGCTATCCCATTCTCTATTTTTTGTTCGAAATAACGGTCTTAAACGGATTGTGGATTTATATGCGGTGGAAGCACGAGCGTATTTGCTTTCATTTTTATAGCAAAATGTTTCGTAATGAGGCATAGAAATAATACTTTTGCAGCGTTATGATAAAAGGTTTGCTTTTTGACTACGGAGGAACGATAGATACAAACGGCCGGCACTGGGCGGAAGTCCTTTGGGATGCATACGTTGCAGAGGCTGTTTCGGTGACGAAAGAACAATTTCGCCAGGCGTATGTTTTTGGAGAGAGAACTCTGGCTCAACGCCCTTTGGTGTTGCCTCATCACCATTTTGGGGATGTGATGCGCATCAAATGCGGGTTGCAGGCCGGCTTTCTGCAGGAGCGGGGCGAAATATCGCCGCGTGATGCTTTCCGCATTACGGATGGCGTTTCTTCACGTTGCTACAATGAAGCCAGGCGGTGTACAGCAAATGCCCGACAAACGCTGGAGCATCTACAATTGAACTATCCGATGGCACTGGTTTCCAATTTTTACGGAAATATTGCGGCTGTGCTGGACGATTTCGGACTGGCTGGTTTTTTCCCTCACATCGTGGAGTCGTCGGTAGTGGGTATTCGCAAACCCAATCCCGCGATTTTCCGTCTCGGGGCAGAGGCATTGGGCTTGTTGCCCAATGAGTGTGTCGTAATAGGCGATTCGGAGAGTAAAGATATATTGCCTGCGCAATCTATTGGCTGCCAGACTATATGGATAAAGGGAGATGCCTGGGAGACGACAGACACAGAGGAGCAGACAGCCGGGGATTGTCTGGCTGTCATTTCAGATTTTAGAGAATTGATTAATTATTTGGGATAACAAGACCGCAAAAAGCCTTGATTTCTCTACATAAAAACAAAGAAATGAAAAACTTACAGGTAAAGGATGCCGATGGAAAACTCGGTGTATTGGTTGTTGGAGTTGGCGGAGCGGTTGCGTCAACATTTATTGCCGGAACATTGGCTGTTCGCAAAGGATTGGCGCAACCCATTGGTTCGATGACTCAATTATCAAAAATTGAAGTAAAAGAGGGGAACGATTTTATCAGCAAAAAAATGAGTGAGGTTGTGCCACTGGCTCAACTACAGGATATTGTGTTTGGCGGATGGGATATTTTCCCTGAAAATCTATATGAGGCGGCGGTTCATGCTGAAGTGCTTTCGGCAAAAGATCTGAACGGAGTGCAGGATGAGTTGTCGGCAATTGTCCCTATGAAGGGGTTGTTTGATATTAATTTTGTAAAGCGACTAAACGGAACCTGGATAAAAGAGGAGGGTAACCGTTGGGAGCAGACGCAGCAGTTACGCGAAGATATCAGACGGTTTAAGTCGGAAAACGGATGTAGCAGATTGGTTGTAATCTGGTGTGGAAGCACAGAGGTGTTTACTCAGGAAGGGCCTGAACACGCATCGTTGAACGCACTCGAAATAGCCATGAATCAGCCTGATTCGGAAGTGGCGCCCAGCATTTGCTATGCTTACGCGGCTTTATCCGAAGGGGTACCGTTTATCAACGGCGCACCCAATCTTTCCGTAGATTTGCCTGCGATGGAGGAGTTGGCAACTGCGATGGGCGTGCCTGTTTGCGGAAAAGACTTCAAGACCGGTCAAACGTTGTTGAAAACAGTCTTAGCCCCCATGTTCAAAACCCGCATGCTGGGTGTGGAGGGTTGGTTTTCCACCAATATCCTGGGCAATAGAGATGGTGAGGTGCTCGACGAACCGGCCAACTTCAAAACCAAGGAAGAGAGCAAACTGTCTGTTATTGAGAGTATTCTCGATGGAAATGACCACCCCGAACTGTACAGTAATATTTATCACAAAGTAAGAATAAACTACTATCCGCCGCGCAAAGACAACAAAGAGAGCTGGGATAATATCGATTTGGTAGGCTGGATGGGATATCCGATGCAGATGAAGGTCAATTTCCTGTGTCGCGATTCGATACTGGCAGCCCCGTTGTGTCTCGATTTGGTGCTGCTTACCGATTTGGCACAGCGTGCAGGCCTGTCGGGCATGCAAACCTGGCTTGGGTTCTACTTCAAAAGCCCCATGCATGAGGCCGGAAAATTGCCTGTGCACGATATTTTCGAACAGTATGAGGTGTTGAAGAATAAATTGCGGGAGTTGATTGAGTAAGGGGATTTAAATAGAAAAGAGTGCGGTGAATAATAAAACAAAAAATGAACTCTTTGTTCTGAATTATTAATTAGAAAGAGAACAACTCAATGAAAATATTATATGATTCTAATATTTTTCTGAGCTATAAGGCTGGAGGGATATCACGATATCACTATGAACTGTATAAGGGAATAAAAAACAATACCAGTCATGAAATAGCAATGGCCGGCAGGTTTATTAAAAATGATTATTTGCGAAATGATCCTCAATTCCGGAAGAATTTTATTTATGAACCGACAGCCTCTTTTGCCTGGCTAAACAGGTATTGGGTTAAGCGTGCCTTGAAGAAGCCTCAATCATTTGATCTCTTTCATCCCAGTGCTCCCCACTATTACAATGTTGGAGATATACCTTCCGACGTCAAAGTGGTTTTCACAATTCACGATTTGATATACGAAAGAGAATCTTCTGTTTTGGGGCAAAAAAAGTTAGAGTTGGCTAATAGAGCAGATAAATTAATTGCGGTTTCGCAAGCCACAAAAAATGATATTATTGAACTTTTTGGAATCTCTCCTGATAAAATTGAGGTCATTTATCATGGCTCTTCTCTTTTCCCGGAGCAGGTGAATCTGATGAGAAAAAAACCGGAATTTCTGCCAAATGACTTCTTATTGTATGTGGGTAATCGCAGCGGATACAAGAATTTTGAGGGCCTGTTGTATGGCATTGCTCCTCTGTTGAAAAAAAATATTCCTTTGCACCTCGTTTGTGTTGGTAAGAAACCTTTCACCCGGTTGGAGCTGGAGTTATTCCGGTCGTTGGGTATTGAAAGCAAATGTATCATTTATACTGAGATTGACGATAACCAGTTGGCTTATCTTTATTGCCAGGCAAAAGCGTTTGTATTCCCATCACTAAACGAAGGTTTTGGTATTCCTATACTGGAGGCCTGGTCGTGTGCTACACCTGTTATTTTGAGCAGGAATGTATGTTTCACTGAGGTAGCAGCAGAGGCTGGTTGTTATTTCAATCCATCTGATCCTGATTCAATATTCGAAAGTGTGTCGAAAGTTATATCCGACACATCCTTTCGTAATGACTTGATCTTGAGGGGTAAAAAACGATTAGAGCTGTTTTCGTGGGAGAAAACAGTCATTCAGACAGTTCAATTGTATGAGTCACTTTTTGCGTAATTGACAGCATTATTTGTTTCTATTTCCAGTCCAGAATGAACAATCCAACTACAAAACCTTCGATTACGATAATCACCGTTGTTTTTAATGGGGTTAATCTTATTGAAAAAACAATTCAAAGTGTTGTTTGCCAGACATATCCGTTGCAATATATAGTGGTGGATGGCGCTTCGAATGATGGGACGATGGATATCGTACGCCGTTACGATAGCCAGATATCCGTTAGCGTATCAGCCAAAGACGATGGCATATACGATGCAATGAACAAAGGTGTTGCTCTGTCGGATGGAGATTGGGTCTGTTTCCTTAACTGTGGCGATGTGTTTACCGATGAACACGTTGTGGCAAAGGTTGCCGGGAATATTGCTTTGCACAACAATCCTGATATTCTGTACGGAGATATTTTTACAAGAAACAGCAATGGAGAACTACGGTTGAAATCCGCTAAAGAACCCTGTAACCTGCATCGGATGTATTTTTGTCATCAGGCTTCATTTTCTAAGAGAACTTTGCTCGAAGCTTATCCCTTCGATATAAAGCATAGGTTATCGGCTGATTTTAAGTTTTTTAAGGAGTGTTTCTATCGCAAATGCATATTTGTGCATATCCACCATCCGTTGGTAGTATATGATATGTCAGGGATTTCTAACACTCATCGAGAGGCCGGCATCAGAGACAATATTGCTGTAATAAAATCGGTTGATAAGTATCCATCTAAATTTCTTTTTTTATTGAGATTGTACTTCGTTATTTATTGGGGTAAAATGCGTGTTAAAAAAAATCACCATTGATAGTCTTTTCCGTTAGTTTACATCCGGCTTCAAAATCAATTGTGTCATTGAATGTTCTCAAATGTAGAAGAGGGTATAGGCTAACAATTGTTTCCTGAGCTTTATATACTTGATTTGTAAATGCGATATTATCTCTGAAAAGATTGTTGTATCTTTGCGTAGTCGCATATTGTTGGGGCTTTATTTGAATTATTAATTTATCTGGATATCAGTTGCTTTCCCATATTTTGACTCAATGAAAAAACTTTATAGTCGATTCAATAAGAATATCACGTTACTTACCATCCGACGAATATTCGTCGTAATTGTTCTTTTCTCTGTCGAAAGAATCCTGTTTTATCTCTTCAATAAGTCTTATTACCCCGGAATGAGCGTCTCTCATCTGACAGATTTATTAATTGCCGGCCTGAAGTTCGATCTTTCGGCAGTGCTCTATACCAATGTCATTTTTATTCTGATGATGATTCTGCCATTCCGGTTCAGATGCAATGCGGTTTATCAGCGGGTGGCGAAGTGGGTTTTTATTGCTACAAACGGTATTGCATTGGCTGCCAATATGATAGATATTGTCTATTTCCGATATACAATGCGCAGAACCGATTTTGGTGTTTTCAAAGAGTTTGGCGAAACAGAGAATATTTCCAAAATCATGCTCACTGCTTTTGCTCAGAATTTTTATTTAGTGCTGCTGTTTGCGTTGTTGATTTTTTTGCTTTGGCGGGGCTACGGCAAGTCACGCATTACCGATTTTTCGTTTCGGCCGGTACCCTATTATCTGACAAGCCTCGGTATTATGTTGCTGAGCTTTTGGCTATTTGTAGCCGGTGTGCGGGGTGGATTCGACCGCACCATACGCCCCATTACCCTGAGTTCCGCGGGCGAAAAAGTGATACAGCCTATCGAGACGGCTATTGTGCTCAATACCCCGTTTTCGATCTACCGCACCATTTCGAAAAGTACGTTTCAGCGGCAGACATTCTTTACCGACAATGAGCTGGAGAAGATTTATACCCCTCTGCATCAGCCTGAAACGACGGGCGAATTCCGCAAGCTAAATGTCGTTGTGCTCATTATGGAGAGTTTTACCAAAGAGAATTCGGGCCTGTTTAATCCGACATTTAACGGAAAAAAATTTCAGGGTTACACCCCGTTTCTCGATTCTCTGAGTTTGAAAAGCAAAACGTGGCTCTATTCGTATGCCAATGGAACGAAGTCGATTGATGCTATTCCGTCTGTATTGGGTGGTATTCCTTCTTTGGTTCAGCCATTTGTATTGTCGAGATACGCGCTCAATAAGATGGACGGGCTGGCCTCTGTGCTCGGCCGGGAAGGATATTACACAGCTTTCTTCCACGGTGCACCCAACGGGTCTATGGGTTTCGATGCCATTAGCAACATGCTTGGTTTTCAGAACTATTACGGGCAAACAGAGTATGGAGCCAACAAAGATACCGACGGCTATTGGGGAGTTCGCGACGAAGAGTTTCTGCAATATTATGCCAAAACTATGAGTAATTTCAAGGAACCGTTTCTTACGGCTGTTTTCACACTCTCGTCTCATCATCCCTACAAGTTGCCACCCCGCTACGAGAAGGTGTTTACCCGGGGCACACAGCCTCTGCATCCGGTGGTGGAATATGCAGATTATTCTCTGAAGCGGTTTTTTCAGACAGCGTCAAAGCAAAAATGGTATAAAAATACGCTGTTTGTGATTACAGCCGACCACTCCTTGCCTTCGGCCGAACATGCAGAATATCAGTCTGCTACCGGCGTATTTTCTATTCCGGTACTGTTTTTTAGTCCCGGCGAAATGTCCACCGGTATCGATTCGGTATCGTTGATGCAGCAAATAGATATTTTGCCCTCTGTGTTGGGCTATCTTCGTTATCCCAAACCCTATTTTGCCTTTGGTAGAAATCAGTTTGAAGCATCGGGAAGGCGTTTTGTGACTAACTATATCAATGGAGTTTACCAGTTTATGCAGGGCGATTTGGTGATACATTCCGATGGGAAGAGGTTGCTGGCTGTATTTGACTACAAGCACGATCCGTTGCTAAAGAATAATCTGGTTTCGAAAAACCTGCCGGCTGCAAACGATGCGTTTCAGAATTTTAAAGCTTATTTACAACAATACAATAATCGGATGATTGACAATAAATTAATTATTAATAAATCGAAATAATGAAGACTTTTATCATTCATGTGAGTACTGCAATTGAAAGAGAGAAACACATTAATAAACAGATTGATAAATACAATCTTGATGCTGAGTTTATTCTGGATGGAGATATTAAGGATCTTGATTCTGAAAAAGCAAGTGTTTATTTCGGTGATAAATTGAGTATAAATTTATGTGCTGTAACTTCGTGTGCATACAAGCATTTTCTGGCTTATGAAAAAATTGTAGAACAGAATTTGCCTTATGCATTGATACTTGAGGACGATATTATTCTTGAGAACGGATTTAAATCTTTGATAAATAGTATTATTCATGAAATTAAAGAGCGCAATCTCAGTTCATTTATGATTTCGATTGAAGATTCATATGTGAGATATGTAAAACGTAGTGAGAGAAATAGACACGATTTCCTTTATAAGACAACAAAGGGAAGGCTGGCGGGAGCTTATATAGTGGATTATTCCTATGCTCAAAATATTCTAAATTATACAAAGAAGAATAAATGTGATAATCCGATTGATTGGTATCACAATTATTGCTGTAGTTTAGGTTTGTTTTCAATATATTGGAGTCACTCAACTGCAGCTTATCAGGGTAGCCTTAGTGGTGAAACCAGATCATTAATTGACGGTAAGTCTTCCGGATTCATCCGATTCTGCTTATTTCATGCCCAACGATATTATAAACGATTGCTTTACTTAGCCAGATAGATATATAATTGATAACTTGATTAGGTTTTTATTAAATTGACGAAATGATGTTGAGAATAAATCCGGAGTTTAGCCGGCTGACCCAATACGTTAAACATCTGCCCGATGGGTTTGATGGCTGCGGCGAAGAGCTTTACAAGGTTCGCAACGAGGTGAGGCTGATAGAGGTGGATGGCGTAAAGTTGGTGGTGAAGAAATTCAAAGTGCCTCACTTAATCAACCGCATTGCTTACGGATTTTTCAGAAAAAGCAAAGCCCGCCGTTCCTACGAATACAGTAAGATGCTGTTGGAGAAGGGGTTTGGCGCGGCAGTGCCGGTTGCTTATCGCGAAGATAAGAACCTCGGCTTTCTGTCAACATCCTATTTCGTATCGCTCTATTGTGATTATGGTCGGGACTTCAATGAATTTCGTCGAACAGAAACTGATGGTAGAGAGGATGTATTGCGCGACTTTGCCCGCTTCACAGCCCGTCTGCACGATGCCGGGATTCAGCATCTCGACTATGGCGGAGGCAATATTTTATTCAGACAAAAGGAGAATAAAACCGAATTTTGCCTGATTGATATAAACAGAATGAGGTTGGGGCCGGTGGATATGAAAAGCGGTTGCGAAAATTTCAGATTGCTTTACATGACCGAAGAGCCTTTCCGTATCCTGATGAAGGAGTATGCCCTGGCAAGAGGATTTGACGCGGATAGCTGTATTGAGTTGATTAAACCCTATATTCACACCAAAAGTTAGTTTGTACAACCATGAAAATAAGCGGTTTTACGATTATAAAGAATGCCATAAAGCTCGATTTTCCTGTGGTCGAAGCGATACAGTCTGTGTTGCCTCTGGTCGATGAGTTTGTGGTGCGACTTGGCAAGAGCAGCGACGATACAGAGCAGCTCATTCGCTCCATTGATTCGCCCAAAATCCGGATTATTCCCTGCGACTGGGATACATCTACCTACAACAAAGGGGGGATGATTTATGCCCACGAAACCGATTTGGCCCTGCGGGAGTGTACCGGCGACTGGTGCTTCTACATTCAGGGTGATGAGGTGTTGCACGAAGAGTCAATTCCGGTTATTCGCGATGCTTGCAAAAAATATTTGAATGACAGTAGGGTAGAGGGTTTTTTGTTTAAATATTATCATTTCTGGGGCGATTACAATCACTACATCGATGCCCGCCATTTTGCCTATCCGCGCGAAATCAGACTGGTCCGTAACCGGGCAGATATCCATTCCTGGAGAGATGCTCAGTCGTTTCGTGTTATTCCCGATTTCGACCAAAAAGACTATTTTCAGAAAGAGAATACCCGAAAGCTGAACTGTGTATTGCTTGACGCCTACATGTACCACTACGGTTGGGCGCGAGATCCGCGCTGTATGGTGAAGAAGCAGGAGCAGCAATATGCCGTTTATTCGGGGGTTGAGGAGAAGAAGACGGAGGCGTTTTTTGATTACGGAAACATGAGTTTTTTCCCCTGTTTCAGGGCAACACATCCCGCCGTTATGGCCAATCGTATTGCAAATTTGAACTGGGCGCATTTGCTTCGACACGATGGTAAACCCATTGATATGAAGAAGAAATTCGGGTTGAAATACCGGATTTTTAGTTTTATTGAAAACCATTTTCTCCCCGAAGGAAACCGGATTGGAGGATTCAAAAATTATAAATTAATCAAATAGAAGTGCCATGGATTTTCTGCAATTAGTAAAAATGCGACAAAGCGACCGGGCTTTTGATCCAAACAGACCCATAGAGCCCGAAAAACTGGCCCGGATACTTGAAGCCGGCCGTCTGTCTCCTTCGGCGTGCAACGCGCAACCCTGGAAATTTGTAGTGGTGGATTCGCCGGAGTTGAAAAACAGCATAGCCGATTGTACTTCGAGTAAGTTGCTCAACATGAACCACTTTACCAAACAGGCACCGGTGCACATTTTGGTGGTGGAAGAGCGGGCAAACTTCACCTCCGCGTTTGGTAGTTTTGCCAAAAAGAAGGAGTTTCCGCAAATTGACATTGGTATAGCTGCCGCGCATATTTGTCTGGCCGCGCAGGCCGAAGGATTGGGCAGTTGTATGATTGGATGGTTCGACGAAAGTAAAATAAAATCGTTGCTGGGTATTCCCCGCTCGAAACGTGTTTTACTCGATATTGTTTTGGGATATTCCACCCAACCTCTGCGCGAAAAGAAGAGAAAAGAGTCGGCAGATGTTATTTCATTTAATCAATATTGAATCGTGAGAATAGGATTTGATGCAAAAAGGGCTGCTTTCAACCGAACAGGCTTAGGCAATTATAGCAGGTATGTGGTTGATATTCTGTCTGATAAATCTCAGACGGATGAAATACGTCTTTATACACCCAAAATAAAACAAAACGGATTGCTCGATGCTTTGCTGAAGAGGGCAGGAGTTACCCTGCATGCGCCGGATAAGGTATTGGGACGGATTTTGTCGTCGTTGTGGCGCAGCTTTTGTATTGTTAATCAGCTAAAAAGAGATAAAGTGTCGCTGTTTCACGGATTGAGCAATGAGTTGCCGTATCGTATCCACAAATCGGGGATAAAATCGGTGGTGACAATCCACGATCTGATTTTCCTGACACGACCGGAGTGTTACAAACCGATTGATCGTTTCATTTATAATATCAAGTTTAGGTATGCCTGTCGGGTAGCCGATAAAGTGGTTGCTGTAAGCGAATGCACCAAGCGGGATATTGTTCGTTTCTACGGGATTCCGGAGTCGAAGATATCAGTTGTTTATCAGGGATGCGACCCTGTTTTTTCTCACTCGTCATCTGTTTCAGAGCGCGATAGAGTGCGTCAGAAATACTCGCTTCCCGATGAGTTTATTCTATATGTAGGGAGTATCGAATCGCGCAAAAACCTGCTGCTGGCCGTTAAAGCACTGTTGAAAACAAAATCTGCGTATACGTTGGTCGCTGTTGGTCGACGGACTTCTTATACCGCTGAGGTCGAGGCTTTTGTGCGGGAGAATGGGTTGGAGAATCGTGTAAAGCTAATACATCAGGTCCCTTTTTCCGATTTACCGGTTGTATATCAACTGGCAAAACTATTTGTCTATCCCTCTTTCTACGAAGGTTTTGGCATACCCATCATCGAGGCTATTCATTCGGGCTTACCGGTGATTGCTGCAACAGGTTCTTGTCTCGAAGAGGCAGGTGGCCCCAATTCAATCTATGTTAATCCTCTGGATGATAATCAATTGTCCGCAGCCTTCGACACGGTGATGAATGATGAAGATTTAAGAAAGCAAATGATCGAATCGGGTAGGAATTATGTGCGTAGGTTTGACGCTCACACGCAGGCAGAACAGATCAGGAGCCTCTATACTACCTGTTTACTCTGATAATTAACACATTATTTTGTTTTTTGCTAAAATAGAATTGCATAAGTGTCCTTCGATGCAATCAAAGGGTTTCATGCAAATGCAAAGCAACCAATTGATCGGATCCGGAGGGTTTTATGCAAATGTAAATGTGCCACTTGATGCCATCAAATGGTTCTTGTGCAAATGTAAATGTGCCAATGGATGCCATCAAACGGTACTTGTGCAAATGTAAATGTGCCAATGAATGCTATCAAATGGCATTTGTGCAAATGCAAGTATGCCAATGGATGCCATTTAATGGCATTTGTGCAAATGCAAGTATGCCAATGGATGCCATTTAATGGCACTTGCGCAAATGTAAATATGCCACTTGATACTATCAAACGATACTTGCGCAAATGTAAATATGCCAATGGATGCCATCAAACGGCTCTTCTGCAAATGTAAATGTACCAATGGATGCTATTCAGTGGCACTTCTGCATTTTCCGGTTAAGATTAGATCATATTTCAATGTAGAATATGTTTTTCATCCCTTTATCCGACTGACGTAAGTCCAAATCTTGATTGAACAAACCCTTTTTGTTTGCTGTTATCTTTCTGTTCGTTTCAGATACAATTTAAATAATATATATTATGGCATTACAGACAGGAGACAAGGCCCCCGAGATTCTGGGCCTGAATCAGGATGGTAAAGAATTGAAGTTGAGTGATTACGCAGGAACGAAGCTGGCAATCTATTTCTATCCGAAAGACAATACATCGGGTTGCACAGCACAGGCATGCAGCTTGCGCGATGGATATCAGGATCTTTTGGATGCCGGATACGAGGTGGTAGGCGTGAGTCCCGACAGCGCTAAATCACACGTTGGTTTTATCGCTAAACAGAATTTGCCTTTTCAGCTTATTGCCGATACAGAAAAGACTCTGGCACAGACTTTTGGCGTTTGGGGTGAGAAAAAGCTATACGGCAGAGCCTATATGGGTATTTTTCGTACTACATTTATTATCGACGAAAATGGTGTGATCGAGCGGGTTATTTCGCCCAAAGAGGTTTCGACAAAAGACCATGCCACACAGATTCTTGGCAAATAATATCTTATCACGAAAAGAATACAGTGGGCTGTTCCAATAATTAACCGGAATGGCCCTTGTTTTTTATGTCGGAGAAGAGAATATATCAGGTGCAAAATTTTTTCAGAATATTGATGTTAATAATAACCTCTGTTTGATTAGAAAGATTTATCTTTGGGCAAAATATTTTTTAAAACAATCAACAGCATAAACAGAATATGGCAAAAGAGAAAGAACAGGAAATTAAATTTCCACCGGCAAGCGAGAAGCTGAAGGCTTTGCAGGCGGCTATGGACAAAATTGAGAAAAATTTTGGAAAAGGCTCAATCATGAAAATGGGCGATGAGGCAATAGAAGAGATTGCTGTCATCCCGTCCGGCTCTATTGGGTTAGACTCTGCTCTTGGAGTAGGTGGATATCCGCGTGGTCGGGTTATCGAAATATATGGTCCGGAGTCGTCAGGTAAAACCACTTTGGCCATCCACGCTATTGCGGAGGCTCAAAAGGCCGGAGGTATTGCCGCATTTATCGATGCAGAGCATGCTTTCGACCGCTTTTATGCCGAAAAACTAGGAGTTGATATTGAAAATCTATGGATTTCTCAACCCGATAGTGGCGAGCAGGCTCTGGAAATCGCAGAACAACTTATCCGTTCTTCGGCCATCGATATTATTGTGATTGACTCGGTAGCTGCATTGACTCCAAAAGCGGAGCTGGAAGGCGATATGGGTGATTCGAAAATGGGGCTTCAGGCACGATTGATGTCGCAGGCATTGCGGAAAATGACCGGAACCATCAATAAAACCAATACGACCTGTATTTTTATCAATCAGCTGCGCGACAAAATTGGCGTGATGTTTGGTAATCCAGAAACTACCACTGGAGGTAATGCCCTTAAGTTTTATGCATCTGTACGCCTCGATATCCGCAAACTGGGCCAGATAAAAGATGGTGAAGAGGCTGTCGGAAATCAGGTTCGCGTGAAGGTGGTAAAAAACAAAGTGGCACCTCCCTTCAAGAAAGCCGAGTTTGACGTCATCTTTGGCGAAGGCATTTCGCGCGTGGGAGAGATTATCGATTTGGGTGTCGATAAAGGTATTGTCAAGAAAAGCGGTTCGTGGTTTAGTTACAACGACACCAAGCTCGGACAGGGACGTGAGTCGGCAAAAAACACACTACGTGATAATCCCGAGCTGGCCGATGAAATAACTGCACTGATTATGGACGCCTTGAAAACAAAGGCGTAAACGTATCAAATATATTTTTGTTCAGAACCGGATTTCGTCAGGGAGTCCGGTTTTTTTTGTAGGTTTTAATCAGGATAGGATGTTGTTTCTACCAATTTGAGACACTATTAGACTTTTCGTTTTGTGTTTGGTTTAATTTTGCAGATTGGGCATTGAGCTATATTATAGATAAATTATGTTTATTTAAATCCATTCCTGGCTGGTTTTCGTTCTATAGTTGTCATTATTCAATTATATTTGCAGAATCTTTCTACAGGAATCTATTATTTAAATGAAAACAGCTAATCTATCTACGTCTATTTGATAAATATGGTCTCAATTAACTCAAAGTGTAATTCCGTTTAAATCCAATTACAGATTGTTTGAACTACTTTCTATTAAAATGAATAATTTTCCATTTTGCAGAGAGTAATATATGTGTTTATTTGCATAACCTTATTGTGGTCTGATATGGAGTATGAAAAGAATAATCAATAAATAGAGTGAAAACATGAATAAACACCAATTTTCCTGTGGTTACGATATCGTTATATTGTGCCACATCCGCGCTGGCTAGTGAGAATAATCATTTTTAATTTAGAATCAAGAATTAATAAAACTACGATGCCTGAAATAGGTTTTCGGAGAAGCGTATGGTTTATCTCAATTAGCTATGATGTTTTATCGAAATCAAAAGTTCAAGCATGAAAAACAGAGATCAAGTAATTTAAACACAAACTATGAAAAGAATTCTATTTTCAATCACACTTATCTTTTCTTTTACCATGCTTTTTGCACAGCAAAGAGTCGTAAAAGGTAAAGTTTTGGACGAAAAGAACCTTCCTATTCCTGGTGCAACGGTTCTTATCAAAGGCACATCGAAAGGTACAGCAACAGACCTCGATGGTAATTTTCAACTTTCAGTTCCGGCAGAAGCCAAAACGTTGGTTTGCTCATTTATCGGGATGAAATCGAAAGAAGTTGATCTTGGTAAATCAACTCAGTTTACTGTCGTTCTGACGGAGAGCGACAAGACGCTTCAGGAGGTAACCGTAGTTGCTTATGGCTCTCAAAAGAAAGCCAGTGTATTGGGATCAATTACTACGGTGAGACCTTCAGAACTGAAAGTTCCATCCAGTAACCTTACAACTGCTCTGGCTGGACGTATTTCGGGTTTGGTTTCATATCAAAGAAGTGGTGAGCCGGGTGCGGATGACGCTTCTTTCTTTGTGCGTGGGGTGACTTCGTTTAACTATGGCGGTGCTGGTCCACTTATTTTGATTGACGGTTTGGAAGTAACCACCTATGATTTGGCTCGTTTGCAGCCCGATGATATTTCGAGCTTCTCTATTCTTAAAGATGCTACAGCAGCTGCATTGTACGGTGCCCGTGGTGCTAATGGTGTGATTTTGGTTACAACAAAAGAAGGTGCTGAAGGACCTGCAAAAATCTCAGTTCGCTTCGAGAATTCAATCTCCAGCGCAACGCAGATGATTGATTTTGCCGATCCTATTACCTACATGAGATTGAATAACGAAGCTGTATTGACCAGAAATCCAGCAGGAGATGCTCCTTATTCATTAGAGAAAATTGATATGACAATGGCAGGTGCAAACCCGATGGTTTATCCGGCAACCGACTGGAAAAATGCCTTGTTGAATGATAATACAATTAACCAGCGTTTGAATTTTAACCTGAGCGGTGGTGGTAAAGTTGCCAGATATTATGTGGCAGGTACAGTAAATCAGGATAATGGTAACCTGAAAATGGACAAAAAGAATAACTTCAACTCAAATATTAATTTGAAGAGATATTCGTTGCAAACCAATGTGAATATAAATGTAACTAAAACAACAGAGTTAACTGCCCGATTACGCGGTAATTTTGATGACTACACGGGTCCACTGGTTACAGGTACAGAATTATACAATCAGATTATGCGTACAGATCCGGTTTCTTATCCGGCCTATTATACTCCTGATGAGCAGTTTAAAACAAAAAAACATATTTTGTTTGGTAATACAGATCAGGGACAATATATAAATCCGTACGCAGAAATGGTAAAAGGATACAAAGAGTATTCCAAATCTACTATGATGGCTCAGTTTGAACTGAAACAGAATCTGGATTTTATTACAAAAGGTCTTAAGTTTAGAAGTTTGTTTAGTACAAGCCGTTATTCATATTTTGATATTAAGCGTAGCTATTCTCCTTTTTATTATAAAATGGCTGGTTACGATAAAGCCACAAATGTTTATACTCTTGCCGCTATAAATCCAGACACCGGAACAGATTATCTGGGTTATAGTTTAGGAACCAAGGATGTTTCTACAAAATCATACTTAGAAGCTGCCCTGACTTACGACAAAACAATTGCGAAGAAGCATACTATCACCGGATTAGCGATTGTTACTGCCCGGACGTCTTTGGATGGAGCTGCCGAGTCGCTTGAGTTGTCTCTTCCTTCCAGAAATATGGGGGTTTCAGGACGTTTGACCTATAACTATGACTCTCGTTATTTTACAGAGTTCAACTTTGGATACAATGGATCTGAGCGTTTCGCCAAAAATAACAGATTCGGGTTCTTCCCATCGGTGGGTGCTGGCTGGATTATTTCGAATGAAAAATTCTGGCAGGATAAATTGGTTGAAACCGTTGATCTTTTTAAGCTGAAAGCTACTTACGGTCTTGTGGGTAATGACCAGATTGGTTCTGCGAGTGATCGTTTCTACTACTTGTCGAATGTTAATATGAATAATAGTTCTTATGGATACACTTATGGTACTGATTTTGGCTCTACCGTGAATGGTATCTCAATCTCTCGTTATCCAAATGCAGATATTACCTGGGAAATCTCGAGAAAACTGAATTTAGGTCTTGAAGCAAAATTCTTCAATGCAATTACGTTTAACGCAGAATATTATACAGAGCACCGTGTCAATGGATTGCAAGATAGAACAATTCCGGTTGCAATGGGGCTTATGGCAACACCAAAATCGAATACAGGTGCATCCAAAGCAAGTGGTTGGGATTTATCTATGGATGTAAATAAGAAAATTAATAAGAATTTCTGGATTCAGAGTCGTGCCAACTTAACTTATGCTACTTCAGAATATACCAAATACGAAGAGGTCGATTATAGTGCTACGCCCTGGAAATCAAGAATTGGTTCCAGCCCCTATCAGACTTATGGTTACATTGCAGAGCGTCTGTTCGTAGATGATAATGAGGTGGCGAATTCTCCAAAACAAACTTTTGGTACATACAGAGCAGGTGATATCAAGTATCGCGATATTGATAACAATGGCGTGATTGATGATTTGGATAAGGTGCCATTGGGTTATCCTGCACAACCGGAAATTATTTATGGATTTGGTATGTCTATGGGTTATAAGGGTCTCGACTTCTCTTTCTTCTTTCAGGGGTCAGCGCGCGAAACGTTCTGGATCAGCACATCTAAAACATCACCGTTTATCGACACAGATGGGGCAACCGTTATTTCAAAAAATCAACTCTTGAAAGCGTATGCTGATAATCACTGGTCTGAAGATAATCGTAATTTGTATGCATTGTGGCCACGACTTACAGCTTCTACAGCTGATGGTTATGGTAATAACAGTCAGACAAGTAGCTGGTTTATGAGAGATGCATCATTCCTTCGTCTGAAATCAGTCGAGCTCGGTTATTCTATTCCTTCAAAATTATTGAAGCCGATATATGCTAAAAATTTACGTGTATACGTAAATAGCAACAATTTAGCTGTGTTTAGTAAATTCAAACTGTGGGATCCCGAAATGGCTGGAAACGGGTTAGGATATCCACTTCAGAGAGTTATTAACATTGGTGGTCAAATTACATTCTAATTTTAAATAACAATGATAAAGTATATTTCGAGATTTTTATTTGCAATAGTGGTTTTCTCTTCGTGTGAAGACTATGTGGACGTAGTTCCCGATAATATTGCAACAATAGAATATTCATTTCGTGATCGTGTAGGGGCACAACGCTTTTTAGCTTCTTGTTATACCTATTTGCCTAATACAGGTGATATCAATGCAGATCCGGCTATTATGGGAAGTGATGAGCTTTGGACCTTCCTCAAAACTACGGATATGCAGGATAATTATCCTTATGATATTAAGTTGGGAATGATGAATACGAGTAGTCCGTACAACAACTATTGGGCTGGATTGAACAATGGAAAAGCTCTTTTTCAGGGAATTCGTAACTGTAATTATTTTCTGGATAATGTTGATTTAGTGGGCGCTGACCTACCTGAGAATGAAAAAATCAGATGGAAAGCAGAGGCTAAATTTCTGAAAGCGTACTACCATTATTACCTGATGCGTATGTATGGCCCTATCCCGTTGATTAAAACCAGTCTGCCTATCTCCAGTACAATTGATGAGGTTCGTTCTTACAGAGATCCGTTTGATGATTGTGTTTCTTATGTATCGCAATTGATGGACGAAGCTGCTGCCGATCTTCCTTTAGTTGTGGAGTCTCCAACCCTCGATATGGGGCGAATTACAAAACCGACTGCTTTGGCAATTAAGGCCGAATTAATGGTAATGGCTGCCAGTCCTTTGTTTAATGGAAACAAAGATTACTTAGGATTCAAAGATAACAGAGGCGTTTTGCTTTTCCCACAAACCGAAGTGCCAGCAAAATGGGATAGTGCTGCGGTTTCTGCAAAACGTGCTATTGATGCCTGTGAAGCGGCTGGTATCAGACTCTATAAATTTGCAGAGCAAACAATATTAATCGATACTACCACTCGCAGATTGCAAAGTCTTCGTGGTGTTGTTTCTGACAGATGGAATGAGGAGATAATCTGGGCTAATACCCGAAGTGTTTCTTATGAAACATGGACTATTCCTTTCCTCAATGCAAATCACATGTCTTATGTGCCCTGGAAACCGATGCTGGGACCTACTCTCGAAATGGCAGAAATGTTTTATTCTAAAAATGGTGTTCCTATTTCTGAGGATCTGACTTATGATTACGTAAACCGTTATGTAACGGATGTTGCACCTACTACAGGCCACAAGTTCTATGTTCAGCCCGGATTTAGAACTGCTAAATTGCACTTCAACCGTGAACCACGTTTTTATGCTAACTTAGGTTTTGATGGTGGTTATTGGTTTGGTAATAATGAAGATGCTGCGACTGGTCGTGTAAATGGTAACGATACTCCATTAGCCATGAAACGTTCAAATGTTTCCGGTAAGAACGGTAGTATGCGTTTTACTTTGACGGGTTACTTCCCTAAAAAACCAAGTAATTATAAATCTGTAGCAAAAACAGCTACAAGTACATTTGTAGGATACAGATACACTTTCCCGATTATTCGTCTGGCTGATTTGTATCTATTGTATGCAGAAGCGTTGAATGAATCGAAAGAAGCTCCGGATGAAAGTGTTTATGAGTATATCGATAAAGTACGTGCTCGTGCCGGTTTGGGTGGTGTAGTGAATAGCTGGGCTGCAAACTCGATGTTCCCCGATAAACCTGCATCTAAAGATGGTATGAGAGAAATCATCCGTACCGAAAGAGGTATTGAGTTGTGTTTTGAGGGAAAACGTTTCTGGGATTTGAGACGTTGGAAAACTGCTATTACAGAAATGAATAAAACCATCTATGGATGGAACGTTGAGGGAGATACGGAGGGCGATTATTACAGACCTATTCCATTGGGAGACATCAAGTTTTCTACGAAGGACTATTTGTGGCCTTTGAGAAAAACGGATATCCTTGTAAATAGGAATCTGGTTCAAAACCCGTATTGGTGATTTTAGATTTTGGGGTTTGGTTTTTACCAATCTCTATCCGTTTAAATTAATTATAATACTATTTGCTATGAAAGTGTTAAGATTTTTATTTATATTTAGTATAGTGCTTCTTGCTTCTTGCAAGGAAGACTATATTGGTCAGTTTCCGGTTGATGGAACTGCGCCTCAACAAGTTTCCGATGTGCAGGTTGAAAACCTGCCCGGAACTGTGCGGATTAAGTACCAACTGCCTGACGAGTCTGATTTATTGTATGTAAAGGCTGTTTACACCAGCTCTTTAGGTGTGAAAAAAGAGTTGCGTGCATCTGTTTTTTCTAATTCTATTGAGATCCCCGGTTTTGGAAGATCTAAAAAGGATGTAATTCAATTGATATCTGTGGATAGAAGTCAGAATGAATCCCCAGCCGTGTTGGTTGATATTGAACCTCTGGATTCTCCTATCTATTCTATCAGCGATAGTATGGATGTGTCTAATGCGTTTGGTGGAATTAAATTCAAATGGAAAAATCCAATGAAAGTACAGGTGATTACTGCTGTTTATCAGGAAATCAATGGACAAAGGATTTTATTGAATAATTTTTATTCTACAGCTCCTGTTTTTTCTCAGGCGATTCGTGGTTTAGATTCGGTTAACTACAATATTGCGGTTGTTGTTAAAGATATTTATGGCAATGTTTCTGATACTTTGAGAAAGACCCAAAAGCCATTGTTTGAAGTTAAGCTTCCTGCTCTAGCTGATTTTAAAGAGTTACCTCTTGCTCTTGCATATAAAAAATCGACCTGGACAGGTGCCTGGACAACTTTGTGGGATGGTGCAAAAGGAAGTACCACTACGGACGTTTCCAGCTATTATTTAGATATTGCAAATCCTCCAATGCCTTATTTTACGTTTGATATGGGAAAAAGTTATATTTTATCTCGTGTTAAAATATGGCAGCGTTTGCGCTATGTATATGCATTGCACAATCCAAGGTATTTCGAAATCTGGGGTACAAATGATATCAATGCAGGGTTGAATGCAGAAAGTTTTGATGGTTGGTCTTTGTTGGGTAGCTTCCAGAGCAAAAAGCCTTCCGGTAATGATGAAAATGCGACAATAACCGCTGAGGATAATGCTTATGCTTCTGCTGGAGAGGAATTTGAGTTTGTTGATATGCAGGCACCGGTTCGCTACATTCGTTTTAGAAGCATCCAGAACTGGACTAAAACAAATGCTATCCACATATCTGAAATGGAGTTTTATGGTATGGAAAAACAATAATGAAAATAAAATCAGGAATATGAAATACAGTATAAAATTTTTATTATTCATGTTTGCGGTGGTTTTTATATCATCTTGCAATGACATGAATGACAGCATCAATGAATACATGAAGAATGGAGAGAGGATATATATTGGAATACCCGACTCTATCAAGACTTTCTCCGGTCGTCAGAGATTCCAGCTTTCGCTCTTGTTGAAAGATCCAAGAATTGATACATTGGCCATTTATTGGAATCAAAAAGGTGACTCAATACTATTGCCTGTTGGGCCACACAAATCTGATTCGTTATTTAAGTTTGCTATTGGTGGAGGTACTTTGGCCGAAGGAAACTATGTGTTGCAGTTTATTTCGAGGAGCCGTGGTAAATTCAAATCGATGCTGGTAGAAAGTTCGGTAAATGTTTACGGTAGCCGTTACGAGGCTAAGTTAATTTCCCGCTACGCTAAAACCGGCTGTTCATATAGAAATAGTACTTCACGTCTGTCTCTGAATTGGGGTTCGGCTGTAAATGCAACAGAAAAGGGTATCTTAATTCGCTTTTACAGTAAATGGAAAGGAATGGAAAAGGATACATTTATCTCGTCTGAATCTTTGGCCAAGCTTGCTTCTGGTGCGCTTGTAATACAGAATGTTTCGTATAATGCTACCACCAGACCAGTTTCTTACAGAACGATGTATTTGCCTGAAGCAACTTCGATTGATACTTTTTACACAAAACGTGACACTATTAAGTCGATTAGTGTTTTACCTTAATTGAATTTAATTTGGATTAAGATATGCATTGCGCCCCTAAAAAGCGCAATGCATAATTTTGTATTAATCTTTTTGCCTTAATAATTATTTAATACATTTTTAAACAATTTACCTATGAAAAAAATCTCTTACAAATTCAGGCTTTCTCTGATGGCAGGTTTGTTAATTGCGGGAATGGGTGCAAATGCCCAGGTAAAGGTAAGTGGATCTAATGGTACAGACGGATCGTCTTATACCAATCTTAGATCTGCTTTTGCTGCAATTTCAGGTGCCGACCAGACAGGAAAAACGATCCTGGTGACTCTTGATCAACCAACAATTGTTGAAGACACAACTGTAGTGATGATGAACAATGGCTGGTCGTCTCTGACGATTCGCCCGAGTGTTCCCGGTGTAACTGTAACCGGTGCTATTAATGGCCCGCTTATTCGCATGGAAGGTGCTGCGAATATAACTATCGATGGTCGTGTGGATGGTACTGGTTCTGCAAAATCTCTTACTTTGATTAACACAAAGAAGGGTACCGCCACTTCTATGGCTCAAACGATCCTTTTAACTAATGATACAAAAAACAATGTTGTTCAGTATTGTGTAGTAAAGGGAGTTAGTAATTTGGCAAACAACGGTACGATTTCCATTACAGCTGGTATTGTTGACGGAAATGATAACAATAAGATTGACAATTGCGATGTTACACAAGGTGAAACAATGCCGGTTTGTCCTATCTATATTAAAGGTTTGGCCGGTATTACGAATGATGGTACAATAATTTCGAATTGTAATATTTCGAATTATATGCAAACACTGGCTTCTACTAATCCTGTCGGAATATATGTAGCTGATTTTGCGAATAAAACAACTGTTGATGGCAACAGAATTTTCTGGACATCTGCATTGGTTCCTACAATTGCAAATACCTATATCGGTATTGCTCTTAAGGGAGATGAAAATGTGGTTAAGAACAATGTTGTAGGATATGCTGATAAGGATGGAAACGGAGTAACTCAACTCCTTACCCCTGCTCTTGGTAGTTTATTCCTGGGAATTCAGGCAACCGGTTCATTGGTGAATGAAACTATTATTGAGAATAATACGGTCGCTGGTATTGAGATGCAAACCAATTCTGCAGGAAGTTCTGCTTATGGTGTAATGTGTGGAATCTATGTACCCACTTTAGCTGGTTCTAAGGTGTACGTAAAGGGTAATAAGGTAAATAACCTGAACCTGACTACAGCGGTTGGACGTGGCAGTAATGTTTATTGGACATTGGTAGGTGTACTCTGTTATGGTTCTACAGGTAGGTTTATCGACAATGAAATTCATGACTTGAAACAAGTTTGTACTTTGGCTACTGGTTCGGCTGTTGTTCGTGGTTTGTCATCTAGTGGAGGTGATGCTGCTAAATCGATATTCTATGATACGCAAATGACCCACAATAAAATTTACAATTTGTTTTCAGGAAATGAAACATCTACTGCAACTAATCAGGTGGTAGGTTTGCAATGCGCTACTCAGCAACAAGTTGTAATCGAAAGAAACTTCGTTTATAATCTGGCTGTGTATAATGTAGCCAGTGAAGTGTTCGGTTTGAGTATTGCTCAACAGTCTGATAAATCTACCGGAAATCAATTGGTTAAAAATAACATGGTTTCTTTAGGAAATAATATGCCTGTGGGTGGAAAGATTACCGGTATTTATCAGTCTTTCTTTGCCAGTTTAACAGCTCACGCAAGTTATTATAATAACAGTATCTATATTGGAGGTCAGGTAACAGCTACTCCGACTACAGGCGAAACTGCTGCATTCTGGAGACCAATTAAAACCGGTGCTCCGGGCAATATGGACGTAATGAATAATATCATTGCTAATGTTCGTACCGGTGGTACCGGTGCAAAACATTACGTAATTCGCAATGCTTCTAAAAATGACTATTTATTGGGCTGGATTGTGTGTGACTACAACTTGTATCAAATGGGTACAACTGCATCTAACGTAATGGGCTTGTTTGAGAGTACTGAATTTGTAACTTTTGCTGCCTGGAAAAATGGGGCTAAAAGTGATGTAGGTTCTTTTGATGAGCACAGTCGATTGAACTCTCCGGGCTATGTAGATCCAACCAGTTCTACTGCACCCGATTTGCATATCCGCACAGATGAGGGTACTGCCGTTAAAGGAGCTGGAACAGATCTTTCAATTACAGGTCTTGTTTCTGATGATTATGATGGCGACACCCGTCCTGCTGGCGCATACGATATCGGAGCTGATACCAATCCTGCATTTACATTGCCTTTTTTCAAAATGAATGGCTTTACTGTTCCCGGTGATGATTTGTATATGTTTGGTAGAAATCTCGACTTCCTGGTTACCTATACAAAAGAGATGATTGTTGATACAACAGCTGGTAAACCATCTATTCCGGTAACATTGAACACCGGTGGAACTTTGCAGGCTAAGTATGTGTTAGGTGGTGGTACAACTCAGTTGTTGTTCCGTTTACCTGTATCTACTGGTATGGTCGATAATGATGGTATCACTGTTGGTTCGGCAATCGAATTGAATGGTGCTACAATGAAGACAGCTGACAATGAGGATGCAACATTGGCTTTGCCTTCAAAAACAACTACAGGCGTTCTTGTTGATGGAGATTCTGCACCAAGCATTCTTTCTGTAACTGCTCCTGCTGATAAAACGTATGCTTACAACTCGAATGTTGATTTTGTTGTGAAGTATAATGGTGCAGTAACTGTAAAAGGTAAACCACAAATCGATGTTTTAGTTGGCGAAGTTAGCGATACTGCTGTTTATGTTTCAGGATCAGGATCCAGAGATATTACTTTCCGTTTCAAACCTAAAAAAGGAATGGTGGATATTGATGGTATTCAATTGGGTTCTGTTATCAAATTGCCGGTTGATACAACATCAATGCTGGATGGAGCCATGAGAAGTGCAGCTCTTTCATTGCCTGCTGTTGCTACACCTGCTGTCTTAGTGGATGCTAATGTTCCGTTTATTACAGAAATTAAACCTTGTGCTGATGGAAATTATGGTTCTGGTTCTGCTCTCTTCTTTACAGCGAAATTCAATAAAATCATCAATGTTACAGGTCAGCCTCAGATCAAGGTAATGTTAACTGGTACTACTTCTATATTAGCCTTGTATATGAATGGTTCAGGTACAGATTCGATGTTATTCCGTAAAACGATAGCTTCAACTGATTCTGATTTGGACGGAATTGAATTATATCCTGTTGTAGATCTTAATAAAGGAACCATTAAAGATGCAATTGGCAACTCAGCTGATTTGGCATTCACATTGCCAAATACATCTAGTATTTTTGTCGATAATTCGGTTATACCTGCTTCATTTACAGTTATGGCTCCTGCTGATAGTACTTACAAAGTGGGTGAACATATCGATTTTACATTGATGTATGATCAGGCCGTTGATGTAGTTGGTGCTCCTTTTATTCCTATTATCTTAAGTGGAACAACACCTGCGGCTAAATCGGCAGCTGCTTCTTACCTGAGTGGTACGGGTACTAGTATTCTCACATTCAGATATACCGTAGTTGAAGGCGATAAAGATGTTGACGGAATTCAGATTTCTCAAGTGCCTGCAACAAGTGGATATTACACACTGACTATTAATGGTGGTTCTATTAAAACATCAGGTACTCAAAATGTAGCTAAAGTTCAGATTGCAACTGTACCTGCCTTGACCGGTGTGAAAGTAGATGCAACAACCGGAATTAAGGGTGTCTCTGCCGATGCAAAAACTATCAATGTATACAGTGTAAACAAAACTGTATTCGTGAATGGTGAGGTTTCTGCTAATGCTACTGCTTCTATCTTTGATGCTTGTGGTAAAATGGTAGCGAAAGTAAATCTGGCAGAAGGTGTAAGCAACGAAATCAATGCTTCTTCTTTGAAAGGACTTTACATCGTAGTTGTAAACAACAACGGTAAAAAATCTGTAGCGAAAGTTATTGTAAAATAAGTTTCTGAAGTAGATTCATATAAAAGAGGCTGTCTCAGAGTAAAATCTGAGGCAGTTTTTTTGTTTATGAATACGTCGTCTGCCTATTTCCCTTTTTTTCTGTGTACAGAAGGAGGATAATCTATTTCTTTTGATTGTCTCCGGAGTTGTATTTGCTTTTTGTCTCCGGGGGATGAGTCTGGTTTATCTTTGGCGGGATAGCTTATTGGCAGCCTTGCAATTCTCTTTCTGTATTATCTTATTTTCTGATACGTTTTATTGTAAGTCCATCCGAAATTCCACTGCTTTCTATTTGGCATACCGGCTACTATAGCTGCATCGGTTTGCTTTCCTGCTTATTTGTTGTTTTCTTTATCGGATTGACTTCGAAGAGCCCTTGCTTTTGAGAAACTCTGTTCTGATTCATTTTGGTCAGAGAATTGAATTGTTCTATTGTCTTCTGATTGTCTCCGAAGAGGTGGAGTCATGCCGGCGCTCTCTTCTGATGCAATCCGACAAGGGTTTGATGTGTGCTATGCTCTCTTCTGATTGCTTTCGAAGAGCCGGTGTTATTGAAGAGCTCTGTTCTGATTCAATTCGGTCAGAAAATTGTATTGTTCTGTTGTTATCTGATTGCTAACGATGTGGGTATAGCGTTGGAGTAACTCTATTCTGATGCTATTCGAATAGAGTTTGTCGCAGTTGGGGTCTCTTCTGATTGGCTTCGAAGTGATTTTTGCCTTTTTATTGCTCCCGGGAGATGTGGTCAGTCGGTTTAAAATATCACTTTCGGTGTAAAAAGGTGGTGTTTAAATGTTTTCTTATCGTTTTTTTTCACAAGAGTTGTTTTTGTCAATATTTTTGTTATAAATCTTTAACAAGGTGGCCAGATGTTGTGAAACCGGATTCGGTATTCAAATATAAAAGAGGAAAGAATAATGTAATTTCCTGTTTCGGACTGACAGGCGCAAGGTTGGGGTTTTCTTTTAAACAAGTAAATTTATATTATTATGAAAAAAAACGAAAAAATCGCAGTTGAATCAGCAAAGTACGTGAGAGAAGTAAACAATAGTACAATCACCGAGTTAAAAGCAGATCCTGCCTTTGAGGAGTTGGCACGACTGATACAGATATATCAGGTTGTGTACGACAAATCGGAGTATATGGAGACGCGAATAAAGGTGAAGGAGACGGTGTTGAAGCGCAATAGGGAGTACGACGATTGGCTCCACTATTTGCAGGGAAATCGCTGTTCGGCAGATCCGTTGGTATTTGCGGCTGTTGCTCAGCTACTCTCTGTTGTTGATGTTTTTCCCAAATCTATCCGGTGGTGTAATTATTACCTCTCTTCGGGCTTGCTCAATCGAATGATGCAATTGCTGGAAAGCGACGAAATGAAAGCACATCTTAAAGCAGCAAAATGCGAAAGCTATTGTCAGAATCTGACAACGACAATGGCTGAGCTAAAGTCGCTGGAGATACGGAAAAACGAATTGTCTGTAGATCAGGGAAAAGAGTCGGCCGCCTATTTACGGCCGCTTATTCTGCGCGGAATCTCCGACTTCTCGCGGTTTGTGCGCTTTCGGGCATCGACCAACAAAAAAGAGGAGTATCTGCTGCTGGCCGCTAAGCTGGAGAATATCCGGCGTGAAATCAACAAATCGGGACGATCGAAGCCGACAAACTCTGCACCGACCTCCACACCGGATGCTTCGGTAGATGCGGAAGGAGGGAGCGACTCCGGTACTCAGCATGCAGTCTGAAGCAATTTCTCACCGCGTTGGTAATGATGGTAATATCTGCGAAAATGTAAACGGTGGAGATTCCTCCCTGCTATCGAAATGACAGCAGAGCCAGCGGGAAATGAAAAGAGGAGAGTGGATGCTTCTGCAAAATCTCCGGTAAAAAATGAGGAGGCTGTCTCGTTTGTTCGGGACAGCCTCTTCTGTTTTTGGGGGGATTATCAGAGATTTCTATTTTTTTATGCTAATGCGTGCATCAACCGCAAAAATGCCTTTGTTGGTTGCCAGAAGCGGATTGATGTCAATCTCCTTGATTTCGCAGGCAAAGCGAAGAAGAGTCGACAGGCGGACAATAACTTCGGCAAACTCCCGCTCGTCGATGCCCTGCTGTCCCCGTGTACCTTTGATAATTTTGTAGGCACGCAACGATCGTATCATGGAAAAGGCTTCGTCGTAACTGAGAGCTGCCAGTCCGGATGCCACATCCTGAAGAACTTCTACAAATATCCCGCCCAATCCACACATCACAACATGTCCGAATCGCTCCTCGTATTTGCCCCCCACAAACAACTCCTGCCCTTTTATCATGGGTTGAATCATCACTGCCCGGGCTTCGGGAAGATGCATCAGTCTGTCGAACTCCAGGCTCAGGTGTTCGGTTGTTTTTATATTTAGCACCACGCCTCCGATATCTGATTTATGCACCGGCCCCACGACTTTCGCCACCACCGGAAAACCCATGCTTTTTGCAGTTGCAATAATTTCCTCCTTGTCCGATGAATTGAACTCTTCTACCATTCTGATGCCGGCAGCTTTGAGCAGAGATTGCACCGTATCGGGTGGCAGGTAGCCTTCTATATCTGCCTGATCGATAATACGGCGTATGAGCGGAATATCCACCCCAAAAAGCTCAATGTCCTTTCCGGCTGGTTTGGGGGTGTTTATTACCCTCGATACGGCAGTTGCGAGCAGGGCTTCGTCGGAAAAGTTTACATGACCTTTTTTCAAAAACTCTTTAACCTCCTGTGATGCATTGATAATTGAGGGTAAAACGGGAAAAATCGGTTTCTGGCAACTGTTGATCTTTCGGTGAATAACATCGAGTGCGTCAGAAACCTTTCCCAGTCCGGTGCTGCCGAAAATAACCGCGATAGCATCGGTATCCGGGAAACTGTTTTCGCAGAAATCGATAGCCAGCTCCAGATCAGCCGGTGTACCGGTGCCGAGTATGTCGATAGGATTGGAGGTGGCGGCACCCGGCAGGAGCTGCTTTTTAAGGCTCTCTGATTCGTTTTGGCCGACGGGAGGCACACATATTCCACCTTTCGACAGAGCGTCTGTCAGGATGACGGCAGGGCCTCCTGCGTGGGTCACAATGGCAAAGTTTCTTCCCCGAAGCTCTTTAAGTGTAAAAATACAGGCCACAGTGGCCAGTTCGTCCCGGCTAAAGCATCTAACAATACCCGCTTTGCGGAAAAGTGCTTCCACGGCCGAGTCGCTGCTTACCATCGCGCCTGTGTGAGACGAGGCAGCTCTGCTTCCGGCTTCTGTTGTACCCGATTTGATAGCGGCAATTTTGCACCCTTTTTCTATCAGAGAAGATGCGTGGTACAACAATCTGTCCGGCTCTTTGATATTTTCGATATAAAGCAGTTTTATTTTCGAATCAGTTTCCGGATTGAAGTTTCTGTTCATGTATTCGAGCACATCCTCTACACCAATCTGATGAGCGTTTCCAACCGACCAGATGGAGTTAAATCTCAGTCCTTTGGGGATGGCGGTTTCGATGACGAACAGGGCGGTCCCCCCCGAGCTTGAAATCAAATCAACTCCTTCGGGGTGTAGTTCGGGCACAGGTGATGTAAAAACACTGCTGTGGTTTCGGTTTATCAACCCGATACAATTGGGGCCGATAAGCGACGCGCCGTATCTGGTGGCTGTTTCTACCATTTTCTCTTCGGCTATTGCGCCCTGAGGCGTCTCTTCGCTAAAGCCGGCTGAAACAACGATAAACGCTTTGACATTTTTATTGGAAGCCAGTTTTTCTACGGCATCTACACACGAAGCCGATGGAATAGCCAGTATTGCCAAATCGGTATCCGGAATATCTTCCACGCTTTTGTATGATTTTAGTCCCTGAACAAGCTCCTCTTTGGGATTGACAACATAGAGCTGACCTTTGTACTTCCCCTGAATGAGATTGTGAACCAGATTTCCACCCGGTTTTTGCAGGTTGTTGGAGCCACCTACCACCACAATGCTTTGTGGCTGCAATAGTTGTTTCGTGATCATATAGGCTATCTCTTGTTTGATTATCTGATTAATTGATATTTATATAACAACTAAAATAAGAATTGTTCTTCGAATCGCTTCAAACTTCCCGGCTTAAATTGTATTTCGCCAAAGAATAGTTAACTTTGTGCCCTGATTAATTTATCGTATAACAGACAAACTGTCAACAATTTAAAATACAATGGAATACAATTTCAGAGAAATCGAAAAAAAGTGGCAACAATATTGGGTGGAAAATAATATCTACCGGGTAAAAGAAGACGAGACAAAGCCCAAATTTTATGTGCTGGATATGTTCCCTTATCCTTCGGGAGCGGGTTTGCATGTGGGGCATCCACTGGGCTATATTGCGTCGGATATCTATTCACGCTACAAACGCCTGCAAGGTTTCAATGTATTGCACCCCATGGGATACGATGCCTACGGGCTTCCGGCAGAGCAATATGCCATTCAAACCGGTCAGCACCCGGCTAAAACGACTGCTATAAACATCGCTCGTTACCGCGAGCAGCTCGATAAAATCGGTTTTTGCTACGACTGGGACCGCGAGGTGCGTACCTGCGAACCCGATTATTACAAATGGACTCAGTGGGCATTTATTCAAATGTTTAACCACTACTACGATAAAACAGCGGAGAAAGCGCTCACCATCGAATCGCTGGTGAAAGCATTCGAAACCAACGGAACAGAAGGTATTTCGGCCTCATGCAGCGAAGAGCTTACCTTCACCGCCGAAGAGTGGAAAGCCAAAACCGAAAAAGAGCAACAGGAAATTCTCCTTAATTACCGTATCGCCTATCTGGCCGATTTGTCGGTAAACTGGTGCCCGAAACTGGGAACCGTACTCGCCAACGACGAAGTGAGCGAAGGTCTCTCTGTTCGTGGCGGTTATCCGGTGGAGCAACGTGTGATGCGTCAGTGGAGCTTGCGAGTTTCGGCTTATGCACAACGCCTGCTCGATGGATTAACCACCGTTGACTGGAGCGATTCGCTGAAAGAGACTCAGAAAAATTGGATTGGACGTTCAGAAGGTGCTGAGATGAAATTCGCCGTCAAAGGTCAGGAGATTGAGTTAGAAATTTTTACTACGCGAGCAGATACTATATTTGGAGTGACATTTATGGTGATGGCGCCAGAAAGTGACTATGTAAAAATATTGGTGACAGACGAGCAGCGCAGCGCTGTCGACGCCTATCTGGCAGAAACAAAAAAACGCACCGAGCGCGAGCGTATCGCAGATCGTCGAGTGACCGGCGTTTTCTCCGGTGCTTATGCCATCAATCCATTTAGCGGAGCTGAAATTCCGGTTTACATCAGCGATTACGTATTGGCTGGTTACGGAACGGGCGCCATTATGGCAGTTCCGGCACACGATTCGCGCGATTATGCTTTTGCCAAACATTTCAATCTGCCGATCATCTCATTGATTGAAGGTTGCGATGTGAGCGAAGAGAGTCACGATGCCAAAGAGGGTATTATGATGAACTCCGGTTTCCTCGATGGAATGACCGTGAAAGAGGCCATCGCTTACACTAAAAAATATATTTCGGAAAAAGGAATCGGAAAGGTGAAGGTAAACTACCGTCTGCGCGATGCCATTTTCAGCCGTCAGCGCTACTGGGGCGAGCCGTTCCCGGTTTACTACAAAGAGGGATTGCCCTATATGCTCGACGAAAGCAAATTGCCTCTCGAACTTCCCGAAATCGACAAATACCTCCCAACCGAGGATGGTCAGCCACCACTAGGTCGCGCCAAAAACTGGCAAACCGAAGAGGGCTATTTGTTGGAATTGAACACGATGCCCGGCTTCGCTGGCTCGTCGGCTTACTACCTGCGTTACATGGATCCGACCAACGAAAACGCTTTGGTTTCGGTGAAAAACAACCAATACTGGCGCAACGTCGACCTCTACATCGGAGGAACAGAGCATGCCACCGGACACTTGATCTACAGCCGTTTCTGGAACAAATTCCTCTTCGACCTCGGTATCGTTTGCGAAGAAGAGCCGTTCAAAAAACTGGTGAATCAGGGAATGATTCAGGGAAGATCGAATTTTGTGTATCGTATTAAAGACAGCAATACTTTCGTTTCTTATAATTTGAGAAAAGAGTACGAAACTACCGAAATCCACGTCGATGTAAATATTGTTTCAAATGATATTCTCGATATTGAGGCCTTCAAAAACTGGTTGCCCGAATACAAAACAGCAGAGTTTATCCTCGAAGATGGAAAATATGTTTGCGGATGGGCGGTAGAGAAGATGTCGAAGTCGATGTACAACGTGGTGAATCCCGACGTGATTGTGGAGAAATATGGCGCAGATACACTTCGTTTCTACGAAATGTTCCTCGGACCATTGGAGCAATCGAAACCGTGGGATACCAACGGAATTGACGGCGTACACCGTTTTCTGAAGAAGCTGTGGAACCTCTTCCTGAATGTAAACGACGGCGAACCCACGAAAGAGGAGCTGAAATCGTTGCACAAGCTTATTAAGAAAGTGGGTGGCGACATTGAGACTTTCTCATTCAATACGTCGGTGAGCGCCTTTATGATTTGTGTGAACGAGCTGACGGCTGCCAAATGCAGTAAAAAGGCGATATTGAAGGATTTGGTGGTCGTTTTGGCGCCATTTGCCCCACACATTGCCGAAGAGCTTTGGAATATGCTGGGAGAAACCACCACCGTATGCGATGCGCAATGGCCCGCCTTCAACGAGGAGTATCTCAAAGAAGATGTAGCGGTATATGCCATCACCTTCAACGGAAAAGTTCGCTTCAGCCTCGAATTTGCGGCCGGAACGCCCAAAGAGGAGGTCGAAAGAGTGGCTCTGTCTCACGAAAATTCGCAGAAATACCTGGAAGGGAAAACTCCTAAGAAGGTGATTGTGGTGCCGGGTAAACTGGTAAATATTGTGTTGTAACGCGTTTGCAACCCCTTTTGAAATAGGGCATTAAAATAAAAAAGCGGTTGAATTCCATCATTGGAAATCAGCCGCTTTTCTGTAAATTGATCTGTGATAATGGCTAATATCTTTTTTGTATTATCGATTTTGTCTTGCTTGATATTAGGTGTTTCTTATTAGTTTACGATTACTTTCCAAATGATTGTGGAAATGTATATTTATGTGTTTAGTTGATGTATTTTAATTCTTTAAGTCTCTCTTTTACTAATCTTGCAATTATTTGATAACCTTCAGGTTTGAAATGACATCCATCTTTCATTAATTGTGGCGGAACGAGCCCTTTTTTTATTGAATCAAGATCTTCTTTGTTTGCTTTCAAATCTACTGAAGCTAATCCCTTTTTATTTAGAAATAATCTTAGATTTATATAATTCCTTCCGAATTGTTTTGTCAGATTATTTTCCATTTCTATCATGCTTTTTATACTAGGAGTTGCAGAATTGGGTTTGTGGTATCCGATTATAATAAATCTATTACAATTGCTGTATTTGATCATGCTTTTGTATTGGGTAATAAGCTCATTGCTATCTTTAAATCCTCCGTTTTGACCCATAAAGAAAATGTTTACATATGCGTTGCGTAGATTTTTCATAGCCCAGGTGACTATTGGTGTCCCTTTTTTTATTTTGGCTTCATTTTTTCCGCTTTCAGCTCTTTCAATTGTATAGACACCCATTGAGTCTGCAATATATATCTTTTTCCCTTTTGTACTATCTATTTTTACTCCTTTTCCCTCCCATTTAAGAATGCATTCGATTCCATTTATTGTGCAATTATTTATTCGTGCGCAGCTTTTACCCTGGAATAAGGGGGTGATAATTCTATTATCGTATGAAGAAATTAGTATACTATCCTGGAAATGCCCTATAGTAACCGGATTAGTAGATGCTGGAAGGGTAATGTTTCTGTTTATTAACATTGGATAGGCTCCTTGTCTGGACATAATAGTCAATGTGTTTTCTCCCCCGATTCCGCAATTAATTATACCATATTCTTCATTTAATGATTGCTCTAGGTATTGAGGGTAACTCGTATTTGGCGTTCCAATGTTTAATAGCGTTTTTAGATAATTCTTTGCAATGTCCAGTTTACCCTCATTTTGAGCAGTTAGGCTATCTCCCCAACAAACTATTTCCTTTTTGTTTTCTTTTTTGCATGAAACTGTAAATACGATAATGAAAATAATTGTACAATAAATGTTTTTCTCACGCCGTGATGTCATAACTCAATTAATATTGATGATGACCACAGTTCCCCTTAGCCGTTTCTAAAATAAAAAAGCGTGGGAACTGTTAAATCTATTAGTTCTCAAGGTATCGCCAAACACCTACCAACCAAATAGACAACAGTCCCACGCCCTATAGGGACGTGAGCACTATTGCTACTATTTCTGGTTGGAGTTGAAATTGGCGATTTCTGAGAACCGAAATAATATCTAAAACGCTTTCCGTTTAATTTCACATGTTGTGGTTAGAATTCTAACCGCTGCAAATATAGATAAATTATTTTGTTTAGATTTATTATCTCATAAATTTTTGTGTTAAATATTGGGGCATGGTTACTTGGACTAACTTTTTTATATGGTTGAATGTCTATTTTGAATTTAAAAACTTTTCTTCTCCCGTTTTCTTTAAATATCATCCATCAACCTGTCCAATATCTGCCTGGTATAATCCACCATAAACAGTGGAATGTTAATTAAATTCCCATCTCTGCGAAAATTCCTGAGAGAGTACCTGATTCTCAGGGTTGGATTGTGTTCTTTCTGGTAAATACCCAGGCTTTTCCCCGTTACATTTTCGTCGGCTTTTACTTCGATAGGTATAATTTCATTTTTATATTGGATGATAAAATCTACCTCTGCCTGATTTCCGGATGTCCAGTAGCGGGGCTTTTCTTCGAACTGTAGCACTAAACTTTGAAGAATGTAGTTTTCGCTCAGAGCACCTTTGAACTCTGTAAACAGTCGGTTGCCCTCTCTTATGGCTATCGGGTCTAACGACGATAACCGGCGCAATAATCCTACATCAGACAAATATACCTTAAACGCAGAGAGGTCATCGTATGCTGCCAGCGGCAATGCCGGTTTGCGGCAACTATGGATTCGATATATTAGTCCGGCTTCTGATAGCCACAAGAGGGCATCCTCGTACTCGCGGGCTCTTGCGCCCGGCTTTACTACCTGATAAAGAAATTTCTTGTTTTCGCGTGCCAGCTGAGATGGAATTGAATTCCATATATAGGTGATTTTGGGAATGTTTTTGTTTTCGGTATGTTTCGAAAAATCAAGCCGATAGGCATTCAGAATATTAAGCAGCGAATTTTGCGTTCTTTCTATATCCGATTTCTCAACCAGATCAACAACAGCCTTCGGCATCCCCCCCGAAATGAAGTATCTTTTGAACTGATCGGTCAGTTGATTGAAGAATATTTCCGGAATCTCCTCTATTTCAGACATCGACCTGAGGTATTCATCTAACTGAGGGGCTGCAAACCGGAGAAATTCGGAGAAAGAAACGGGATACATATTCAAAAAATCGACCTTTCCTACCGGAAATGAGGCGCCTCTCGACATTGCTACTCCCAACAACGAACCGGCGCAAATGATAGCGTATTCGGGCGCATTTTCGCAGAAATATTTTAAGCTGTTCAGGGCATCGTTGCACTCTTGTATTTCATCGAAAATAATAAGTGTATTTTGTGGAGAGATGGGCTTGCCATAGACCACAGACAGGTTCTGAATCAATCTTTTTACATCTTTTGTTTGTGAGAAGAATTGTTTCAGTTCGCTCTGTTCATCAAAGTTAAAGTATGCTGTGTGTTCGAATTCATTGGCTCCGAATAACTTAATGGCCCAGGTCTTTCCCACCTGACGAGCTCCTTGCACGATGAGCGGTTTGCGGTCAGTCGACAGCTTCCAGTTTATTAGTTTCTGTTGTATCTCTCTCTTTATCTCCATTGTTGTCATGTATAATCGCCTATGCAAATATACGATAGAATTTCGTGTTTTCTATTTTAAATCACATATTTCGTGCCAAAAACGTGAAAAAAATCACACAATTGGCACGAAATGTGTGATTTGTATGGATATATTGCCTCTGTCAGGTTTTTTTCAGGATGAGTCTGTTTTTCGAATAAGCGATAAAAGAATTATCAGATTTGCATTCATTTGATTTCTTTTCTGTACATTTGTTTTCGCATTTAAACATCGATAGTATGAAAGCAATGAACAGTAAAATTGCAATTTACCTCAAAGATTACCTCATTATTTTGATAGGTTTATCACTTTATGCCTTTGGCTGGACAGCCTTTTTGCTTCCCAACCAGATAACAACCGGTGGGGTTACCGGTATCGGGGCGTTAGTCTATTATGCCACAGGGGCTATTCCGATTGCGGTGACCTACGCCGGCATTAATTCTGTTTTGTTGGCCCTGTCTGTCAAATTTCTGGGGTTGAAGTTTAGTATTCGCACAATATTCGGAGTGGTTTCGCTCACCTTTTTGCTTTCTGCTTTTCAGCTCTATATCAAAAAAGGTTTTGTGGATGAGCCATTTATGGCCACGGTTATCGGAGCTATTCTTTGCGGGACAGGGGTTGGCATCGTATTTACGGCTAATGGAAGCACAGGGGGGACAGATATCGTAGCGGCTCTGATCAATAAATACAGAAATATCACCATCGGGCGTGCTATTCTCTACAGCGACGTGATGATTATTCTTTCCTCTTACCTGGTGTTTCACAGCATCGAAAAGATCGTTTACGGACTTACCGTAATGGCCATAATGACCTATACGCTCGATTTGGTAATAAACGGCAACCGGCAATCGGTTCAGTTTTTTATTTTTTCGCAGAAATACGAGGAGATTGCCGACCGCATTATTCAATTGCCACGTGGTGTGACGGTTGTTGATGGTATGGGGTGGTATTCGAAACAGCCAACAAAGGTTTTGCTCGTTTTAGCCAAACGCTCGGAATCTGTTGCGATTTTTAGACTGGTCAAGGAGATTGACCCCAATGCATTTGTTTCGCAAAGTGCGGCTATCGGTGTGTACGGACAGGGTTTTGATCAGATTAAAACAAAATAAAAAAAGAGACTAAACTGCTTTATATTAGCGATTTAGTCTCTTTTAAAGTGGTACCACCAGTACTACAAATAATCAATACAAATAAAACTAAAAAGACACAAAGCAATATAGTTTATTAGTTGTAAATGTCTGATATTATGCAATATACAATCCATATTCTTGAATTATAATACATTGTAATATTATTAGTTTTGCATTATGTTGCATACATGTGTAGAAAATGTGTAGAAAGTTTGTACCTTTGTATAATAATAATTACACATTTAAAATATGGCAAATGTAAGCGCATTTATAAAACCGTCAAAGGGGAAATCAGATACAAAGGTGCGTTTCTATCTTTCAAGGGGTAGAAGTGAAACACGGCTTTTTTATACATCGAATATTGAGGTAAATACAGAATGTTTTGATAGTAAAAAGCAAATTATAAAAGAGCGCATAATATACAATGACAAAGCCCGGGCAGATTTTAATAAGTCAGTGAATGATTTTAAAGCGATAATTTTAAAAGCCTATAATAATGCAGAGGAAAAAGAGTCGTTAACGTCTAAGCTTTTGGAATCAGAAATAGAAAAAATACTTCACCCGGAAAACAACAAATTGTCAGATAACGAATCAATGACACCGGAGTCCGTTTTACTATTCGTCAAACAGTTTGTAGAATCAGCAGGGAGCCGAAAAGACAAAAAGACTGGCCGCTTGTTGAGCCCAAACACAAGAAAGCAATATGTCACAACTGAAAAACACCTGATAGCCTTTGCGAAAGCCAAAAGAAAGAAAGATTTTCAATTTAGCGATATTAACGAAAAGTTCTATTTTGATTTTGTGGACTATCTTACAAACAAAGAATATACCGTAAAAACCAAAAGAGGCGAAGCGGTCAACGAAAAGCAAAGTTATACACTTAATTCGGTGGGGAAATATGTCAGAGCGTTAAAGGTGATGCTTGCATCTGCAAAGCACCCCGAAGCCGATACAACAGCGTTTTACGTCTTTAATGAAGATGTTGATAATGTTTACCTGAATGAGGCGGAATTACAAAGGCTTAAGGATTTTGATTTTTCGAACGTTCCACACTTAGACCGTGTTCGTGATTGGTTTTTGCTTTTGGCATGGACTGGCAGCCGCTTTTCTGATTTGGAGAAGATAGGAAAATCAAACATCAAAAACGGAATGCTTACATACAGGCAGCAAAAAACAAACACGCAGGTAACAATACCATTGCACCCGGTTGTAGATGAGATATTGAAAAAGCATGATTTTGAGATGCCGGATGTTATCAGCAACCAAAAGTTTAACGACTATATAAAAGACGTTTGCAGGCTTGCAGGGATTGACGAGATGGAAAGCATTACCAGAACAATAGGCGGTAAGCTCACAACAGAAATAAAGCCCAAATATAAGCTTGTTTCGTCTCACACTTGCAGGCGGTCATTTTGCACAAATATGTATCTTCGTGGACTTGATACAATGATGATTCGAAGTATTTCAGGCCACAAAACAGAAAAATCATTTTTGAAATATATCAAAGTTAGCCAACAACAACACGCTGAAATGATGGCTGAAAAGTGGAAAGAAATGTATAAATAAAATCATTATGTTATGAAAAAAGATTATAGCATGTACCGGTACTACGACGGGACAGACAATTACCCCAATAAAAAAGCTGCCTTCTTTGGCTTTTATGAAAAGTCATTTGAGTTTACATATACCGGAAGCCCGGAAGAAAAAGCCGAAATGTTTCACGATTATATTCTTGATATTTTATACGAACAAATCGCCGATGCTTCGCATTTTGGTTCCCCGGGTGTTGATAAAGACAAAGAATTCGAGGATTATATTCGGGTCTATAAAGAACCCGAATATAGAATGGAAAATTTTAAACACTAAAACAACAACAAAATTCTAATAATATGGAAAACAAAGAATCTTCATTATTGGCTAATGGGTTAATTAAGAGCGTTTTAAAAGAGCAAGCAATCGCAGATATTTTAAAATACTCAATAGAATTGCACGAAAACGAGTTAACTCGTTTGTCTTTGTTGGGGGGAATTGAAGCGCATCAATACAAACAAATTGAACGAAAATTGATTGATTTAAGAGCCGAACGAGATAAACAAGAAAAATTTAGAGAGATTAAACAAATTGAACGGGGTGTAGTTTTAAGGCATTCAGAACCGGAAAAGATAAGCAACACAGATACAATATTTAAATATGACCCTGAAATGATTTTAAGAGTATATGAATTTTTGATAAATGAAATGGTTTACGATTGTGAAGATGTCGCATTTTTTAATGCAGTAAAAACAGGAAATTTCAGAAGTATAATTCCACTTCAATCATCAAAAACAAAAATCAAAGACTTAATTTATCATCTTCAAAGTATGGGGGGTTAGGCGGAAAAATGGTACACAAAAGCTGTAAAAAGCATTGGAGTATCAAAGAAACATTGTTCGAATTTAAACGTTGCCGATGAATGGAGAGTGGGGTTAGAGGCTGCAATTAAGCCCAAAAAGATAAATAACCTGAACAAATACACATAAGAGAAATAGAGTAACCATAAAAACCATAAAGCCACAAATAAAAGCGGATTGATACACAGCGTATTAGTCCGCTTTTGTGTTTTTAATTACCACTTGCAGACCATAATTTTCAAGGCTAATTTTGTGCAACAATCAAGCAACCAAATGAACTGTACAGCATTTGGGGAAAGATGGGATACAAATAATTTAAACAATGACTACTTTAATTCAAGAGTGTTTGCAAAATAATGTTGATGTAAATCTAACGGTGAAAGCGTCTGATTTGATGGCATTTGGTCAATACCTTATTGATAATGCAAGCCGTGACGCAGTCGAACAAAAACGAATAAAAGATGAAGAGGTTTTTTATTCGGTTGATGAAGTAATGAAAGTACTAAACATCAAAAACCGTACAACAATTTGGAGATGGCAAAAGTCGGGTTATTTAGTTTCGGTCAAGGTTGGCAAAATGTGCCGTTATCGAAAAAGCGATGTAGATGCTATTTTAAACGTGGAAAGGGCTAAATAATGGAGCGAACAAAACCATACAGAAAGCCCGAAGCATTGAAACACTTTGAAAACGAACTCTTTGAACTTAAAAAGATAAAATTCAAAGACCAACCCGGACTTTTAAAACAAACTTTCCGGGATGATAGCGCAAACGGACTTACAAAATGTATTATCAAATTCATTCAGTTTCGAGGGGGACAAGCCGAGAGAATAACCACATCGGGGAGAGTGGTTGACAATCGAACAACATACACTGATGCAGTTGGGTTTGTCCGTACAATGGGTAGTGTTGAATGGATACCGTCAAACAGCACAAAAGGGAGTGCCGATATTTCAGCCACTGTAAGCGGTCGAAGTGTAAAAATTGAAGTGAAGATAGGCAAAGACCGACAAAGTGCCGCACAGGTCGAATATCAAAGGAATATCGAAGCGGCGGGCGGTTTGTATTACATTGCAAGGGACTTTACAAATTTTGTTGAATGGTACAAAAATACATTTATCAATGAAAACCGATGAAAAATATTTTAATGTGCCGATACAGTTGTTTTCCGGATTTATGAATAACAGTAAAAATTGTTTAGATGATGTTTTTGATTATGCAGTCTATCAACGCTCTTTGAGCCTAACAGGAACGCAAGAGGAACAATTTAAAGCGGCTTGTAAATGGTTTTCAGTTAAGGCAGGGGACAGTGACAAATCCATTAGAAACGGCAAGAGATTGAACTATTCAACACCGTCAAACAGTCCTAAAGTTGGTTTGTCATTAGCATTGTTTTGGGATTTTTACAAAAACGAAAAAACTAATTTTGATAAAGTTTGTTTGTTGGGATTTTTGGCGATAAAATCAATACTTCAAAACAAAGCATATTGCAAAATTGATAATAAGTTTTGGTTGTCCCGGATGGATGGGAAAGCAAAGTCAATAAATGATTTTTGCGAACTTTCAGAAACAATAAAACCGTATGTAAAAGAATATCAGACCGTAAAGATTAAAACCGAATTACGGAATAATTGGGGACTGACAACATACAGCCGACACACACGGGGGTTTTATGTTTCATTCGACCTAACAATTGAACAGCTTGTTTTTGAAGCCGAGAAACGCCGGAAATCGACCATTGAAAAACAATACAAGTTAAAGGAAAACGAGGCTATTAAAAAAGCTATTCAAAAGCTATATTCAAACACGTCATAAACACGACAATATGATGACCATAACACGACCTATAAAAAAGAGAAAGTAGCTTTTGTTTTATTAGTCAATTATTACTTTCAGATTGTACACGACCTATAAAAAGATATTATAGAAATATCTTTAAGAAAGATTCTTTAGAAAGATATTGAAAGAGGGATGTTTCCCCCAAAAAAAATTAATAAAAATTATCATGGAGAAAATACTTATAAAAGAAAATGCATCAATAGCGATGCGTAACATTCAAAATGTTGAAAAACTTATTTCGGAAATTAATCAAAAAATTGTCCCGGCTTTTGATGATTTGAATATAGGTAAATTAAATACTGAAATATTGTACGCATTGTTAAGTAATAATTTTGAGAGCGTCAATAAACTAATTTCAGAACAAGCCCAAAAGGATACTGACTATATTAAAACACCCTCAATAAAAAATGAGATGTTGCGTGTTATTGATAAAGTGAAAAATGATTTTTCTAAAACATGCAAAAGCCTTATCAACTATGATACTGTACATTTGATTAATTACATCGAAGTTAAAGCTGGAATTGCAAAAAGCATAAAGGGCGCAAATGAAGCAATTGTTGAAGATGCGAAATACTATATTACAGACCCGAAAGAAATTGAGATTTACAACGAGCTGAAAACCATTGCAGAGGCTTATAATAGATTACTGTCAAAAGTTGGAGTTCGTACTAAATTAACGATTAGAATGAATGGAATTTCTGATTATTTGGACATTGACCAACACTCATATGAAGGTGTTCCGGCCGAAGCTATAAATTATAGTAGTATGATTTTATTGTAAAACCCAAAATAAATTATTGTTATGGAAAGAATTTTAATCAGAGAAAACACGATTGAGGCAAATAAAAGAATTTCGGATTTTGAAAAACTTATATCGGAAATTCAAAGTCAAGTAATCCCGGCTTTTGATAGTTTATCAATAGGCAAATTAAACGCCGAACTTTTAAACGATTGTTTTACAAATGATTGTATTGAAGTCAATAAATTAATTTCAGCGCAAGCTGAAAAAGACACGGAAACTATAACAACCCCGGCGATTAAAAATGAAATGTTGAAAATAGTGTATTTGATAAAGTCAAGTTTTAATCAGATATGCAATAATCTAAGAACCTTTGAAACCGTAGGACTTGTAAAATATATTAAATTTGAATCCGGGGCAATCGTCAATATTTCAGAGGCGAAAGCGGCAATTGTTGAAGATGCGAAATACTATATTGAAGATGCGAGGCTAATTGCAATACACAATGAGTTAAAATTATGTTCTGAATCACACAACCGACTCTTAAACATGTTGGGGAAAAACAGCAAAATGATTTTAAGAAACAACGGTTTAGCTTTTTACTTTGACTACAATAAAGACACTTTTAGAGCCGAACCGTCAAAGGGTTTAAATTATGAATTTGCGCTTACTTAATCTTTGAAAACAACAAAAAAATACAAAGCAATGGAAAAAGGAAAAACGAACAACCCCAACGGGAGGCCGAAAGGAACACCAAATAAATCAACTGGCGAAATGAGAGCTAAAATACAAAAGTTAATTGATACAACGTGGCGGGGAGTGTTAAAAGATATTCAAAAAATGAAGCCGAGAGATAGAATTGATATGATAATAAGATTATTACCTTATGTCACGCCAAAACTTCAGATGACAGAATTTAATGTGGATTTTGATAGGCTCACAGATGAGCAATTAGATGGATTTGTAAATTCCCTTATTGAAAAAATGGAATGATGGAATCAAAGTAAGCATTCGGCTAACCCCATATTGCAGCATTAAAAATAATGTTTATCTCCGGATTTTTGAGCAATCAGACCCGATAATTTTATATTTGGCTTTGTGATGCCGCCCATTCTGAGGGAAGTAAATTT
>Ga0209398_1000072_pt1 | contig 78135 bp, 67 predicted proteins | sample AshMeaBigSpring_FD_184125 | JGI IMG/M metagenome (GOLD analysis project Ga0209398, IMG submission 184125) | Groundwater microbial communities from Big Spring, Nevada to study Microbial Dark Matter (Phase II) - Ash Meadows Big Spring (SPAdes)... | ecosystem: Environmental > Aquatic > Deep...
GAATGGTAAAAATTGTAAAAATTTCAAGTAAAGAGTCAGAAGCGGTTAAGGATGCCATAATTAGGTCAATAAATTCCTGGAAACCATTTCTAAAGACAATCACATCAGATAATGGAAAGGAATTTGCTTGCCATGAAAGGATAAGCGAAGAACTTGGAATTCCATACTATTTTGCACATTGATATTGTAGTTGGGAGAGAGGATCCAATGAAAATATTAATGGCCTAATAAGACAATATTTTCCTAAAGAAACTAATTTTGAAAATGTCAGTAACGAAGAAATAAAATTGTTGGAAAAAAAATTGAATGACAGACCCAGAAAAAGATTTAATTTTGCAACACCAAATGAAAAACTTATTCAGGAAGTTGCATTTATGACTTGAATCCACCTAATAATAGTTTTGATAGCGGTTTATCATGATACATTTATAGATGTTAAAGGGAAATGAGTGTTTCCAAAAAATCATCATTCTCAATTCTCTTTTTTTGAGTTTGACAAATCACGTTCAGCTTCTATTTGGGCAACAGTTCACTCTAATACGAATGTTGATTCTTTTACTATTGAAGCTGATGAGCACAGTTCTTTTATTATCTCAAGAGATAGTCTAATTATGTCATTAAATTCAGCTTCAACAATTATAATTAATGGAGTAAACTTCGGGTGCTAAGGCAGTATGTCATACGTCTTGCAGTTGCTTCGACCTTGCTCGTCGGTAGCTCTTTTGTGTGGGGCATACTATTGCGCTCTGTTTCCTAGATTGCCCCATCCACCCGCTCCCTCATTATGTTGAAGCCTGCGGGGCGCAGAAGCTGCGGTCTGGCGCATACAGTCACTTGTGAGGAATGGTGTTATTCTTTTATAAATTTCTCATAACAGGTAGCAGTACTGGTTTCTATTCTTATAAAATAAATCCCATCGCTTAATGCTTCTATGTTTATAGATCCATCATCCATAGACTTAATGCGCTGTGCTTCTCTGCCCTGTGAGTCTATGATAATGACATTCTCAATATGGTCCGAACCAGAGAAAGAAATATACAATATATCACCCGCCGGATTAGGGAAAAGATGAATCAGCGGAGACGGATTATCTCCTATACCACTTGTAAAACTTACGTCTAATTCATCGGAGGTTACACATCCATTTTCATCAGTATAAGTGAGCGTATAAGACCCGGATTCGGTAATGGTATAGGTATTAGAAGAGGAGCCATCCTGCCAAAGAAAACTGCCCGGCCAATCGCTAAAATCTAAATACAAACTATCGCCCGTAAGTAGCATCGTATCATTTCCCAAAGAAATGACCGGTTCAGTATAACTATATTGCACTAAAGCATCAGGTCCCAGTACCGGCAGATTGTTATGATCCATAGCGAGGATGCTTATTTGAAACAGAGAATCGGTATATCCGGCATATTGATCCGGTGTGAATACACCGTCTTCACTGCTGGCGATGGGTTGCCATTGGTTATCTGCATCCAATATTTCCAGGTGATATGCGATGTTATAGTAGTGATCTTCTGGTGTAGTGATACCCAGAGAATCGCCTATACTGTGTATATAGGCCTCTGCATCGAATGTACAAGGCACTGATGCACTGAGGGATTGATCGGCACAGAAACTGGCTTCTTCTATAAACAGAGGAGTAGGATACCAGGGGCTGGCCCAGGAAGCGGGATCGGGCGGCGACAGCGCAAAGGATTGTGTAGCCGAGTAGAAACAATCCACATCAGTTGTATTTATTGTAATCTGAAGGGATGATTCTGCCAGCCAGTTTTGCGGAAGCGTAATGATATCAGTATTACCCATAAAGGGAATATAAGTGGTGATGATGGTATCTAACCCCGTTTGCATTCCGTTTATCGCCAGAGCCACCAATTCACCCTCTGCATTATCGCTATGGAGCCGAATGTTTCTAACCAGATCAGAACCATTGTAATCACAGGATGAAACCGGTTCGGGCAGGCTTATTTCATCAAGGGCGAGATTAAATTGTATCTGCTCACCTTGCAATAGGACGCGTACCACTCCATAAAGGGTTTGTGTATCCGAGAGATCCCATCCATTATTGTTATTATCGGTATATAGCAACGGGGAATAATAAGTATATATATCGTTACTATAATCTAAAGCCGGATTCACCGTAGTTTCAAATTGCGGGAAATAATAGATATTTAAAGGAGATAGTTCATTGAGCAATGGCTGGTTCAATGCCTGGCCACTGGCCAATGGAGTATAAGTCTGAAAAAGGAGGTATCCCGTGCTGATTCCGCTACATTGGCTTATTAAATCATTGTTAAAATTACTTGGAAGAATTGAAAGCATATTACAATAGGGTACGTAATCAAGATGGACAGAGTTTATGAAATCGTGAAATCCATCTATAAAACATCTAATATCGGTTGTAAAATAATAGGTGGTCTCACACAGATGATCTGTGATAGCGAAGATCACCTGATGTACATAATCTGTAAAATAAGGTAGCTGAGGAGCAATCACTAACAAATTTGATTGAAAGTCATCCGGATAAAATATATTGGGTAGTAGATTATAAGGAGAGACTTGATCTAAATAGAAATTAAACTCATACCGGCCGTCTACAGTGTCACTCTCTGCATTTAACATGGTAATTATCAATGTGGGATTAATAAAATAATCTTGATCATTATCGCAGCCAGCCGTAAATTCTTCATCGCTACAATCAATAGCAATAGAGACTGTTAATTCTAAAGGCGGTTTTATGATCACAAGGGGTGGAAAATCCGGAGCTGTCTGGAGTGGGGAATTGTTGGAATTATTTGTTATTACCGGGTAAAGCAATAAAGTATCGGAATAATGAGTATTAAAATTATCCCAACTTAGGATGATATAATTGGAGTCAGTAAGACTCAAGGGCTGGTAATATTGATCATTTTGCAAACTGAATTGATATTGATTTGCATTTAATGGATAGATGCTGTCATTTTGTACATAATAGGGAGAATCTATCTGTATAGTATAATCTATATTTCCACAAAGCGTGACGGTATCTGGCGGCCAGCTGGGGATATGGTAAGTTAAGGCATCTATGGCGTCTGTACAAGACATGGCATATTTAGATAGGGTGAGTCCACTTTGTAAATCAGTAGGCCTTTGTAAAACAAAAAACTCACCGGCATCATTAGAAGCGGCGATGGATTCACAGAAGCTATAATTTTCCAGTTTTCTGGTACAGTATTCTGTACCATCCTCATTGACAATAATAAATGCGGAGGCATAGAAATTATTGAATATGGGAAGTGAATTTGGTAAAGATATCCACCAACCACCAAATTCAACTGGCACAAACATATTTACCACGGCTATTTTTTTGTTTCCCAAAGATAATATGTCTTTCACCCATTCATTCTTATAGTTTAAACTTACGTAAGGTTCAATTTCCGGAGCCAGATTAGATACGAAATTTTTAAAATGATTGCCGTCTATCTCTAGCTCAGATAGATTTAAACTTACATCAAAATCATTCATCCGTTTCATTATAGATTTGTAACCTTGTGGGGAAAAAACATTGCAGTATATATTTTCTATATAGGCAAAATTAGAGCAATATGGATAGTATTCCGGCGTAATTTGATTTTCGATGTGAAGCTGGTCAATGTTTTCCCGGTAGAGGGTGGAGAGATCGACTGGGCTGAGATAATGGGCATAGATAGTTTGCTGGACTTCATTAAGGCAGTATGCCGGATCAGTAAGCGTTGCACTGGCGTCGTATGTAGTAAAATAATAGCTATCATTCAATTTTCCGGCGAGACTTAGATTATTAGCTTTAAAAAAGAAGGAGAATTCATAGAAAATATTTTCCGTATATTCTGCAAAACTGTAGCTCACCTCCTCAGGCAATATCCTTTGCAGCAGTAAGTTGCCGAACTTATCGAATACCATCACTACGGGCATGTACGTGTTTGTAAATAGCGCATAACCATAAAAAACTATTTTGTCTCCATCTTCAAACAAGCTTAGTATGGTACGCATTTGTATATTTTCTATGGGAAATTCAGTGATGCTAAATTCCTCTTCACCGCTGGGGTTTAATTTATTGATCACGGGTGTATAGTATTCACTACTTGTGTGGGACACTACCCAGATATCGCCCTCAGAACTGATGATAAAATTATTGCCTCCTGTAGGCATCACCCATTCTATGGCTCCATCTATCTGACTAAATCTCACTATCTCATCATGGAAAAGGGCCACCAGCCCATCATCCACAGTAGCAAGCATTTTTACAGGATCGCTATAGATGCCCGAAGTTTCATTTGAGAAATAATTTGACCACACCACTCCCTGCGCTTCTATCGCATTGAAGCCATTTAGAATTAAGAATAGTACACATAAATAAATAGTCGTTTTTTTCATATTAATAGGTTTAATGCATCAAATATACTACAATTATTTTTTTGATGTACACGTAAGTTGTATGAATTCTTTCCTGGTTATTTGCAGAAGGGCACCTCTAAAAACTAATAAAATTATTAGTTTTAATGAGCATAACACATTGAATACCAAATGTTTAAATTTTGAACTATTGGATAAAATGGGGGTTTTTAGAGATGCCCTTATATAAAATAACTTCGTTTTATTGTATTAAAAGTAGGTAGCTAAATGGTTCTTTTAAGAGATAGGTGGGCATAGACGCTTTTTATTCATTTTGGGGAAAGGTATATGGAAAAAATGTGGGCAAGTACCGATGCGGGTAATTACATAATTATTAACTAGAAATAATAAAGTAAGGGCATTTCGCTATATTCTCTTACCTTTGAGTCCGCAGATATATGACCTCTTCATCCCTAGACATAATAAAGGAAGTAAAAGACCTCTTCACTGATTTTTTAGAGAAAAACGGTCATCGCAAAACACCGGAGAGGTATCTCATTCTGGAGGAGATCTATGAGCGTCAAGATCATTTCGATGCCGAAGACCTTTACCGTCAGATTTTAGGTAGAAATCATCAGATCAGCCGCGCTACGGTGTATAATACCCTGGAGATACTGGTCACGGCGGGATTGGCCATCCGCCACCAGTTTGGCGAAAATATCGCTCTGTATGAAAAATCTTATCGCTTTCGCCAGCACGATCATCTTATATGCACAGATTGCCGTAAGGTAGTGGAGTTCTGCGATCCGCGCATACAGGCTATAAAAACCCGTATGGGCGATTTTTTTAATTTTCATATCACCCATCACCGGCTTAATCTCTATGGCCGATGTGCTGAGTGTGAGGCAAAAAAAAAGGATGCATCTCCCACCGGATAATAATAGCTATAAAATAGAGTGTCTTCCGCAGGCACTTTATATTCAGCTTTGGGGCCAGCTCAGCCGGCTATCGGACGAGGATGCCTTGCTCGCCGATCTGGAATCCTACTGCAAAGAGGGTATCAGTAACTGGATTTTGGACCTCGCCGAAGTAAGTTTTATAGACAGCAAGGGACTGGGCCTTCTGCTCACCCTATTGGCCAAAGCGAGGCAATGTGGAGGCGATCTCATCCTTCTTCAGCTGGGAGAGCAGGTAGAGAAATTACTAGTTATTACTAAATTAAGAGCTATTTTTAATATTAAAAGGGATGTAGCTGGGGCTTTAGAGGAATTTTCTGTTCAATAATTTTTTGTTTTTGTTGTAAAAATTGTTTATGCCGTTAGATGTTTTATTAGGATTGCAATGGGGAGATGAGGGCAAAGGTAAGATTGTAGATTTCCTGGCCCCTCAGTATCAGATCATAGCCAGATTTCAGGGCGGACCTAATGCAGGTCATACGCTCTATATAGGCGATCAAAAAATGGTTCTGCACACCGTCGCTTCCGGTATTCTCCATGATCATTGTATAAATCTCATAGGCAATGGAGTGGTTATAGATCCGGTGATCCTGCGCTCCGAAATAATAAAATTAACCGATCTGGGAGTAAATGTGACTCAAAAGCTCTACGTCTCGCGCAAGGCTCATCTCATCCTGCCCACTCACCGGCTCTTAGATGCAGCCTCTGAAGCTGCTAAAGGGCAAGAAAAAATCGGAAGCACCCTCCGCGGAATAGGTCCCGCTTATATGGATGTCACCGGCAGAAATGGACTTAGGGTGGGCGATATCTTTCTTCCGGGTTTTGAGGCGGAGTATGCCAGACTGCGCGATAAACATCTACGCCTGCTGGCCCAGTATGATTTTGCCTTTGACTTAGCCGATACAGAGAAAGAATGGATGCTCAGCCTCGAACTCTTTCGCCACCTGCATATCGTAGATGGGGAGTACTTTATATACAAAGCACTCAGCCGTGGCCAATACATACTGGCAGAAGGCGCACAGGGCTCTATGCTCGATGTCACTTATGGCACTTATCCGTGGGTAACCTCATCTAATACCCTCACCTCTGGAGCTCTCTCCGGCCTGGGTATAGCACCCCGCTATGTACGTGAGGTATATGGTGTCACTAAGGCTTATTGTACCCGCGTAGGTGGTGGCCCCTTCCCATCGGAGCTTACCGATGCCACCGGCGAAAGGCTTAGGCAGCTAGGACGCGAATTTGGTGCTACTACCGGCCGGCCTCGCCGCTGCGGATGGATAGACCTGCCTGCTCTCCGATATGCCATTATGCTCAATGGCGTCACCCAGTTGGTGATGACCAAAGCCGATATCCTCGATGATTTTGAGGAGATTGCCGCCTGCTCACATTACCATTTCGGCGGGCAAGTTACCGATCAGGTACCCTTCGATATGCAAAGACAGCAGCCTAAGCCCATCTTTACCACCCATCGCGGATGGCTGAGTACCCTCCGATCCTGTAATAGTTTTAATGAAATGCCCGCCCTCTTTAGAAATTATCTCCGCTATTTGGAGGATGAACTTTCCGTGCCCTTTGTCCTTATCTCTACCGGCCCCGGACGCCATGAACTTATCTTGCGCGGCTAATACTTTCTATGGAAAAAATAGCCATCCATCCCCCTTTTACCCAATTAAAAGAGCGAGCCCTGGCCCTGGCTACGGCACATAGCCATTATTGTTTGCTCGATTCCCATGCCTATAGCCAGGACCCTTATAGCAGGTTTCACTGGGTACTAGCCATAGGAGCTCGCCGCCATTTCTCCGCTAGCGCGGCAGATAGGCCCTACTTACCTGAGCAGCTCGAAAGTTTTATTAACCAAAAAAAAACCTGGTATTTTGGCTACCTCAGCTATGACTTAAAAAACCAGATAGAAAATCTCCATTCCCATCACCCATCTTATACCCAAGCTTGTGATCTAGTCTTTTTCGAACCCGAAATACTGCTCTATGAAACTGCGGAGGGTCTATTTATAGAGGCAGACTATCCGCAGCTAGTTTATAAAATTTTAGAATCTACTCCACCTCAGAATTGCCATAATCACACAAATCCCTTCACCCTCATCCCTCGTATGTGTGAGGCAGATTATCTGCAAAAGGTGGGCTGTATATTAGAACATATCCGGCAGGGCGATATATATGAACTTAATTTTTGCCAAGAATTTTTTGCGCATACCACGGGTCTGGATACGGTGGCCCTATATCAGCAACTTAGCCGGTGCAATCCCGCCCCCTTTGCCTCCCTGCTCAGGACAGATCATCTCTCGGTGATGGGTGCCAGTCCAGAGCGATTTTTAGCTAAGCGCGGTTCATTATTGATCTCTCAGCCTATAAAGGGTACTATAAGACGTGGAAAAACCGAGGACGAAGACCATCATCTTCGCCAGCTTTTACTCCAAAACCCTAAAGAAAGAGCAGAAAATACGATGATCGTAGATCTGGTGCGCAATGATCTACACCGCATCTGCCTCAGAGGCACAGTATCCGTGCCGGATTACCTCGGGCTCTACACTTTTCCCACAGTACATCACCTCATATCCACCATTACGGGCCACCTGCGTCCGGAGCTGGGTTTTGCTCATATTTTGCGCGCCACTTTTCCCATGGGCTCTATGACCGGTACGCCTAAAGTAGCGGCTATGCAGCTCATAGAACAGTACGAAACCGCCCGCCGCGGTCTCTTCTCCGGTAGCCTAGGGTATATAACCCCGGATGGTGATTTCGATTTTAATGTACTCATAAGGTCGCTTATCCATAATAACCAGAGCGGCTACCTCTCCTGCCAGACCGGCGGTGCTATCACCATAGATAGCGATCCCGCTGAGGAATACCGAGAGTCCCTGCTAAAAGCCCAGGCTATACAGCAGATGCTAGCCAGACCAGACGCATAGAGACGTCATCGCCAGTAGCCCTTACTACCTCAAGAGCCATTCCATTCCTGCTCTTACGAAAATGAGGATGGGGTGGGCGATGCCTGCCCTTAGACTACGCGCTGCTGCTCTCTAGGATCTATGGACGGCCACTGGGCCTAGTCTAAGGGCAGGCCCGTGCTATTCGCTTCTATCTTTCTGCTCATTCTTCACAGAAAGGATATCCGCTACTATCACTATCGCATACAGCCGCCAGACATCTGCAAGTCTCCCGCCTTTTTCTCTGGAAATGGACTATACTTGATGTAAGTTTTCTAAAAAATCTCTGGTCTATTTTTATACCCCTAAGATAAGATTATTCGGTACCCGTAGATAGATGAGCTTATCTTCACGATGGGTACCCACTACACCCTATCCGCCTTTAGATAGGCATAACCATAGTGCAGAAGAAGAAAAAGACAGTCCACACCTCAATAGAGCATACCATTACTCTTGTGGACTGCAACCCCGCACCCATTTATATCATCTATTTTTGGGCATGGATGTATTATCCCTTCTCCTTAACCCAAAATCAGCATTAGAAATTTATTGCAAGAAAATTCTACTTCACATCTATTTCTACATTCATTTTTCTGTCCTCTACGTAGTTATTACTGCGTCTGCGGAAGAAAAAATCCGTGCCTCCTTGCTATTTTGTATAATTTCTTCTCATTGCAAAGTCTAAGGCTGATTCCGGGATTAAACTTGCCTCTTATCCTTCGGCAGATGGGTTGTATGCTCATCTGTCTCATTTGGAGTGAAGGGGGTATGTGGGCGCAGGAATTGAGACCTGCCGGATGGGAGGATAATAGAAGAAGGGTACAAATTCTTCCCTCTCGTGATTCCCTACGTCTAGATACCCTTTCTATCATCCCTAGCAGTTTTGGCCTCGCCGATGCACGGGGCCGAGTAGTAAAGCTGGATACGGTCTGCTTTAAGATAGATCATGAGCGCGCTTTTTTTTATCATCTTTCTGCCTTGCCTCGCGATACCCTTATCGCCAGTTTTAGAGTATATCCCTTTTACTGGGATAAACCGATATTACATAGACCGCTCTCACAGCTTGGCAGTTTTACCACCCGACAGATGAATCCGGTGGTCATAGGTGATCCAGAGGTAGAGCGTGGATTTACTTTTCCCGGATTAACCTACAATGGAAGTCTGGCCCGGGGCATATCCGTGGGTAATAGTCAGGATCTCACGGTAAATTCAACTTTTAATTTGCAGATTTCCGGCAAGCTGGGCAGTGATATAGAAATATTGGGATCACTCACCGATACGAATATTCCTTTCCAGGCGGAAGGAAATACCCAGCAGCTTCAGGAGTTCGATCGTATATTTATCCAGCTCAGAAAGGATAGTACTCGCCTGCTTATGGGCGATTATGAACTGCGCCCTCCGTCCGCCTATTTTATGCAATACCAGCGCCGGCTACAGGGTCTTTCTTTTTCCACAGCCGGATCTGGTGGATGGCGGGCCGGCGCTTCAGCGGCCGTAGCTCGTGGCCAGTATGTACGCAATACTATCACCGGTGAGGAAGGAAACCAGGGACCATACCGGCTCAAAGGCAGTAATGGCGAACTATACATCATCATACTCAGCGGATCGGAGCGTGTATATATAGACGGGGAGCGTATGGAGCGTGGCTATGACCTGGACTATATCATAGATTATAACCTGGGAGAAATTAGTTTTACTAATAAGCGGCTCATCACGAAAGATAAGCGCATCATAGTAGAATTCGAATACTCAGATAAAAATTACCTCAGATCTACTCTTGCAGGCACGGCTGGCTATCAGCGCCGCGGCTTTGCCACCACCTTCTATGCTTTTGCCGAGCAAGACTCGCGCCAGCAGCCCTTACTGCAGTCGCTCAGCGATACAGATAAGCAGCTGCTCGCATCCGTGGGAGATAGCGTACAGCTGGCCTTGCGCAGTGGGGCAGATAGCACCGGATACTTCGAAAACCGCGTACTCTATCGCCGCACAGATACCCTCATTTATAATACCTATTACCCGGAGATATACTTATTCTCCGTTTCTCCGGAGCAGGCACTTTATACGGTGAGTTTTAGCTTCGTAGGGGAGGCAAAAGGACATTATATACTCGAAACCAGCAATATTAATGGCCGCATCTATAAATGGGTGGCACCGGATTCTATAACCCATAAGCCCACCGGCAGCTACGAACCGGTGATTCCGCTCATAGCTCCTATAAAAAGGCAGATGCTGAGTTGGCTAAATGAGTATAGCTGGCGGCCCCAGGCTCGCGTATATACGGAGCTATCTCTCAGTCGCAAAGACCTCAATTCTTTTTCCTCTATAAATAATAGCGATGATGTGGGCATAGCGGCACGTCTAGGGTATAAAGATGAATGGAAAATAGGCAGTGCCCGCTCTTGGCTCCTGAATACCTTCAATGAGTGGGTCTGGATAGGCACACGTTTTAAAACGATAGAACCGATCCGGCAGATAGAATTTGCCCGCGATTGGAACATCGCCGATACGGCTCAGCCTACAGAGCGGCAGGCATCTACCTCCTGGCAGCTCGCCCACGGACCTATCTTGCAGCTGGGAGCCGGATTGCAATACTATGAGCGAGTGGCTATGAGCCGCGCTTGGCAGCCTCATTGGAAAATAGAATACCATAAATCCGGCTGGATGCTTCGCACAGAAGGACGATATCTGCTTAGTAAAGCATCAGCACGCCAAAGCCGGTTTTGGCGCCCCTCCTCGCTGCTGCAAAAGACTTTTTTAAAGACCTATACCCTAGGACTAAAATCGGCTTTGGAGCAAAATCGCATTCGGCTCACCGATAGTCTGGCCTTAGATACCAATAGTTTTTATTTCTACGAAAACGAGGTATTTTTTCATCGTTCAGATACTACCCGTCACTGGTTTCGCCTCCGCTATAAACAGCGCGCAAATTTTGCACCCCTATCCGGTGCTTTTACCCCTGCTGATAGAGCTTCTGAAACCGGACTCTCCTGCGGAATCAATACCCACGGCACCCATCAGCTCTTTCTAGATGCCACCTATCGCCGCCTGGAGGTACTCCCTGCCGGCAATCCCGGTTTTACAGATAATAATAATTTTCTTACCCTCATTCGTCACCAGATTAATGCCCTACGGGGTGCTCTAAATATGGGCAATTCTTATCGTGCCAACGCCGGCCGCGAAAGAAAATCTGAATATATATACATACCTACGGTAAACAATACCGGGTCCTATTTCTGGCAGGATTCTAATAGCGATGGCCTACAGCAGGATGAAGAATTCTATCCGGTAAATGAAAATACACTTACAGCCACCTCGCGCTATGATCGCCAGCTCATAAGCACCGATCAGTACATAAATACCACCACTGCCCAGTTTACCCACAGCCTCAGCCTTTCGCCTAAAGCGGTTTGGTATGATGCCCACGGTTTGCGCCACTGGCTCAGCTATTTAAGTCTCGAAGCCCATCTGGATTTTACTCAAAACCTACTAAGCGATACCCTTCACCGTTTTCCCCGGCTCAATCCCTTTTTTGCTACTAAAAACGATTCGCTCATCTCTAATCAATCTTCTCTGCGTACAGCCCTGTTTATAAACCGCGGATCGGCACACCTTTCAGCCGATTTTCAATATCTGCTTTTCGGTGACCGGCGACAGCTCATAAGTGGCATCCAAGGGCAGGATAAAAATGAATATAAAGCCCATCTTAGATACAATTTTTTGGGATCTTTTAGCGCAGAAATTTATGGGGTATATGGCCAGCAAAAAGCCTTTTCGGCAGCCTGGGAAAATAATAATTTTAATATTTCCTATCGCTATCACGAGCCTCATCTCAGCTGGATAAAATCTAATAAGCTGCGCCTGGAACTCTACTACCGGTATAAATCCTCAGTATTTGCCGATACCTCTCTGGCCCCCGCCCGCGATCAAAAACTCACCTTCGAGCTTAAAAAATCCATACTCAGCCGTAGTTCGCTACAATGTAAAACCTCGGTATCACGCGTTAGCTACACTTGGCCCTCAAATCCTCAGCTGGAATTTGTAGTGCTGGAAGGACTAAAACCCGGGTCTAATTTTCTGTGGGAAGTAATTTATGAAAAAAGGTTTGCTACTAATCTGCAGCTTCTCCTCTCCTATAATGGGCGAAAAAGTCAAGCCAGCCGTTTCCTACACACGGCCAAAGCGGAGCTGCGTGCTGTTTTCTAGAAGTATGCCGTTTTCACTAAGCCCTTGCTATCTTTACCCTTCTCTATGAGCACAGCACTAAATGTAAAAATAGACCCCTCCTGGTATGATGTTTTACGCCCCGAATTTGAAAGCGGCTATTTTCAGCGAATAAAACAATTCCTCTTACAGGATAAAGGCAGCGGAATAACCATTTACCCTCCCGGCCCACTTATTTTTAATGCTTATAATCTCACTCCCCTCCCTGCGGTAAAACTGGTTATTTTAGGACAGGATCCTTACCACGGTGTGGGCCAGGCACATGGTCTGTGCTTTTCTGTTCCTTCGGGGATAAAACATCCGCCTTCCCTGGTAAATATTTTTAAAGAAATACAGCGCGATACCGGCCTTCCTTATCCCCAGAGTGGATGTCTGGAACCCTGGGCTCGCCAGGGCGTATTGTTGCTCAATTCCCTACTCACCGTGCGCGCCGGGCAGGCCGCCTCTCACGCCCAGATAGGGTGGCAACAGTTTACCGATGCTACTATTCGGGCTATTTCTAATGAGCGGGAAGGGATTGTTTTTTTGCTATGGGGTGCTTTTGCCATTAAGAAGAGAAGTCTCATAGATGAGCGCCGCCATTATATCCTTACTTCTGCTCATCCTTCACCACTATCTGCTTATCAGGGATTTATAGGAAATGGTCATTTTACGGCAGCAAACGACCTTCTCCTAAGTCGGAATTTACATCCTATAGACTGGCGTACAGAATAGGGGAGTGGAGGGATAAAAACCGGTCATCCTAAACTCAAAAACTTTTAATACTTACCCGGACATTTTCGGGATGGGTATTGACTAAAATTACTCACCTAGCACCATCGACGCCAATATTATTATAATCATATACAATAGTGAGTGCGATGGGCAGAAGAAATATTCTTTTGTCACATAGTAAGAATAATAATAATAATAATGCACTCAGAAATACTTGATTAATTCTGAATGCACTGAGTATGAATAAGAGAAACAGTTATATAGGCTGATTCCGCTAAAAGGGGAAATTTTACAAAGAATAAATCAAGGCCTCTTCTGATGGGTATTAGCTAGGCCGTATTATGGTCATCCGGGGTCATTCAATCTATTTTCCGGTGGTAATACTATTTAGCGATTGGGGGTTTATCCCATTTTCTTTTTGCGGAGTGATTTGCTTTATGCAGGCTGTTATCTCCTTTGTGCGCTGTGGTCTTAGGTGCGGCATCTCGGCGTGGTGGGCGGACTTGTTTTTCAGCTTTAGGAGGATTATGGTTTACGAGGGGCCATTTAGTATTCGGCAGTTCGGGCACTTTTTTTCCTATCAGTTTTTCTATGTCTTTTATATAGGCTTTCTCTTCGGCATCGCAGAAAGAGAAAGCAGTACCTGAGGCACCTGCCCTGCCGGTACGTCCTATGCGATGAATATATGTTTCGGAGATATTAGGTATTTCATAGTTTATTACATATTGCAGATCATCTACATCTATACCGCGGGCAGCTATATCCGTGGCCACTAGGACACGGGTGGTTTTCACTTTAAAATTACTGAGTGCGCGTTGGCGGGCATTTTGGCTTTTGTTTCCGTGTATGGCTTCGGCACAGATACCCACTTTATCTAAATATTTCACCACCTTATCTGCTCCGTGTTTTGTGCGGGTAAAAACGAGCACAGATTTTATTTTTTCATCTCGGAGGAGATCCTGGAGGAGGGCATTTTTATTTTCTCTATCCACATAAAAAATATATTGCTGTATGGTATCTGCCGTAGAAGATACAGGAGTTACAGATACCTTAGCCGGATTATGGAGAATAGTATCTGCTAATATAATTATTTCGGCAGGCATAGTGGCGGAAAAGAACAGGGACTGCCTGCGCTGTGGTAGGGCGGTGATAATTCTTTTTACATCGTGTATAAATCCCATATCGAGCATACGATCGGCCTCATCTAGAACAAAAATCTGCAGTTCTTTTAGGGATATAAAGCCCTGCTGCATAAGATCTAGGAGACGGCCGGGGGTGGCGATCAGGATATCTACACCTTTTTGGAGGGCAGCGGTTTGGGGGGCTTGTCCCACGCCGCCAAATATGACAGTATTAGCGATATGTGTATGACGACCATAGGCATCAAAACTTTCTCCTATCTGAATAGCGAGCTCACGGGTAGGTGTGACGATGAGGCAGCGTATTTTGCGCTTGCCGGTGCCGAGTCCCTGCCCCTGGAGGAGTTGCAATATGGGTATGGCAAAAGCTGCCGTCTTTCCGGTGCCGGTTTGGGCACAGCCTAGCAGGTCTTTCTGCTTAAGGACGATAGGGATGGCTTGTTGCTGAATAGGAGTGGGCACGGTATATCCTTCTTCCCTTAACGAACGCAGGATAGGTTCGATAATTTCTAACGATTCGAATTTCATAAATTTAATTCCGGGTTTTTGTTCAAAATATTCCCCCCGGAAATAAATATTTCTTAGCTAATTGCGGCGCAAAGCTAACCTAAATTGGCATCCCTGTCAAGCCATTCGCCGTTTTCATGTATAAAGGTATATAAATGAACATTTTATATATAAAAAAAAGGCCATATAAATAATTGCATCTGTCTTAATCCCGTTGATTTGTCTCCTCAGCGACAGTGTAGGCATTCATTTCTGTATGTCTTATGCTGCCGCCGCTGTGGCCGGCATCATAGGCAGCCCAAAGGGTGGCTATACAAAGGATTAATAAGAGGATATAGCCCCATCCTTTGCGCAGATCCTGTTTTATTTCGGCCACTGTCACTAATAAAGATAGCAACCCTACACCATACATCATACGGGCAAAAATCCCAGCGGCGTTCTTGTGAGCTTGTATGGTATCGTGTGTTGCAAGGTTTAGGTTGTCTATAGTTTCTTCGGCTCCTTCACCGGTGAGATTAGTGCCTACGGTAGCACAGAGAGAGAAGAGGAGGATACCTAGCGCCGTTTTTTTTACGCTATTATTTGCCACCAGTAGGCCGGTGGCTAATACTAAAAATCCGATGAGCAATCCTACAAGGGGGAGGTGATTAATGGTGAGATGTAGCTGGGCAGGATTCATATAAGGGGCGTTTATTAGGGAAGAAAGATAGGCAGAAAATATCTAATGTCACTAGTTGAATTTTTATACAAAAAAAGGAGCAGCCACCGTGACCGCTCCTTTCGGATTCATAAAAAACTACTGATCCTATCTTTTTTAATTCATAAGGTAGATGGATGCATAAAAGTAGGATATCTAATAATAAAGCGGGAGATGCTTGTATTATTATTTACCGGCATTCAGCTTATCCTGAAGGGTCTTAAGTTCTTCCCAATTGCCTTCGGCGGCAAGTGCAGCCTGCTGGGGCCAGGTGTTAGGTTCGTGCATTTGAAATTTAGGTCCCGCCTTATCGAGGATAGCTTTAAGGGTTTTTATATTGGCAGTGGCTAGGTCTTTAAAAGTATAGATATCATCATTGTTTAGGAGGATGGCAATCTTAGGACCTATGCCTTCTATTTTAGTGAGGTCGTCTTTGTTATCTAATTTTTTGAGGACAGATTTAGTGGCTTCAGTAGGTTTTACTTCTCGTCTTTCTACGATGGTTTCTTTGCCTTTGGTGCGTTTTTCGCCTACAAGGGTTTTAGAAACTTCTACGTGTTTCATACCTGCCATCATCTTTGTAAGAGCAGCAAAATCTATCTGTTTTACGACTTCTATTTCTTTAATGATTTCTACAGGCACTTCTTTAATGATTTCTACTAATTTTTCTACGAGTACCTCTCGGATAAGAGTAATTTCTTTAAGGACTTCTACCGGCACTTGTTTAAATACTTTTACTTCTTTTAAAACCGGCTTTTCTACTATAACGGGTACTTCCTTAATAACTTCTACTTCTTTAATAACTTCTACGATTTTTTCTTCCGGTACGGCTATATTTTTTATAACCTCTACTTCCTTTATGACTTCTACTATTTTCTCTACGATCACTTCTTTAATGATCTCGACCGGTTTAATTACTTCCACTATCTTTTCTACGGGCACCTGCTTTATTACCTCTACCTTTTTTATCACTTCTTTAATCTGCGGAACGATTACTTTATTAGTGATTTCTATTTTTTTAATTTTTTCTACGGTATTAGTAGTTTTTACGGCTTTGTCGCGGATGAGTTTTACTTCTTTGATAGTGGGCTTGTCGGGCACGGCTACAGCAAATTGTTCTTTGAGTTCTACGGTTTTAGCGACTTGGGTTCGGAAAGCGGGGCTTTCAAACAGGACCGTTTCATAAGCTAGCTTAGCCGCTTCCATAGATATCTTTGCATTAGAAGCGATGTCCTTTATAAGGGCATCTTTGCTGATCATTTTTGCATTAGAAAAACTTTCTTTGGTCTTTCCAGTAGCGAGGGCTTTATCGGCTTTTTTAGCCGTGGCCGGTTTTTTGGCAGCAGCCATTTTTTTCTTAGCTGCGGGTGCCTCTTTTTTTGTTTTTTTCATATTTAAAAAATAATTTTTATTAAAAGATAAAAGACATCGGGCGAAGGTAAAAGCCACCCGATGTTTATAAAGCATCTTACTGATTATACGCCGCCGGTGAGCTCATCCTGCATTGAATGAGGGCATCCCAATCTCCTTTAGCAGCCATTTCTGCCCGCTTAGTCCAGCTTGCGGGTTTAGCCATTTGGAATTTAGGTCCGGCATCATCCAACATTTTCTGGAGGCGGTCTTGTTGAGCGGCAGCCAGCTCTGCGAAGGTATAAATACCTCCTTCGTTAAGCAAATCAGCTATCTTAGGGCCTATACCTTCTATGGTGGTGAGGTCATCGGCTTTGGGTTTAGTGGAACCAGTTTGGAGATTTAGTCTCCAGGAAACGAGCTGTCCGATGTCCTTTTTATTCATATCCTTCATTTTTAGCGACCAGGCGCCTTTAGCGGATTCGCCCACAAAGGCTGCGAGCCTATCTGGGCCATAGGTAGCCTCAATGGCTTTATGAGCCCAGGATTGCCTATCGTGATGCATTACAGACTTACCGGAAGGAGAAGTGAGTTCTACCTGCAGATCACCGGCAAATCCGTGGCTGATATGTAGTTTTATACTAGCCGAACTAACCCTACCTTCCTGATGACAGAACTGGGCACTAGAGGTGGTGGTGTTATCGAGGATAAATATTTCGGAATGGGCGGCATCAGCCATTTTGAAACTGAGCGACTCATCTATAAAAATACCTTCGAGACGCTGGTCTCCATCTACCACTTTTATTTTCCATTTACCCATAGCCTTGCCACCTGCCAAAGCGGCAGTTTTATCCCGTCCAAAGGTTTTCTGCAGATTAATACCGGGTGCCTTAGTGGGATGCCGCAGGATTACTGATTTCCCCTGCGGATTTATGAGTTCTAGGCTCATTTCACCAGTGGAAGGATGGCTAATATTTACTTTGGCTCCTACGGATTCCGCCCATCTATCCTGTTGAATTTCCAGCACACCGGATATTCCTTCTTTAGCAGAGATAGGCATATTAATCACTCTTTGCTTTGAGAATAGCATTGTTTAAAAAAATATTTCTCCTAGTTTAATAAAAAATTATTTACCGCCAGTTAATTTATCCTGTAAATTTTTTAGCTCATCCCATAGACCGCGTGCCGCCAAATCGGCCTGAGTGGGCCAAGTACTTGGGTCGTGCATCTGGAAGCGGCTTCCTGCATTGGTGAGGATTTCTTGTAGGAACTTTATGTCTGTAGAAGCAAGCTGTTTGAAGCTGGTGATGCCACCATTATGCAGCAGTTTTTCTATTGCTGGTCCTATGCCTTCTATCTTTTTAAGATCATCCTGCTTTGTAGTGTTAGTACCGATGGTTTTCTTACCCACTTCTTTTGCCTCGCCCACATTTCTAGTGGATTTTACCTCCTTGCGCGAAACCTCTACAGTACTCAGTTTGGCTATCATGGCTTGCAGCGACTCCATATCTATATCCTTCACTACTTCAATTTCTCTAATGATCTCTACCGGCACTTCTTTGATCACTTCTATCTCGCGAATAACTTCTTTGATTACCTCCACTTCTTTGATCACCTCTACCGGGCGATCTACGATTTTCTCCACTTCTTTGATTATCTCCACTTCTTTGATCACCTCTACCGGGCGATCTACGATTTTCTCCACTTCTTTGATTACCTCTACTTCTTTGATCACCTCTACCGGGCGATCTACGATTTTTTCTACGGTCTTGATTACCTCCACGGGTTTTTCTACGATTTTATCAATATAGATTTCTTTAGGTTTTGCCGAAAGATCGAGAGTAAACTGATCTTTTTCTTTTTGCCAGAGGTTAATACTGTGGTTCCACTCTTTTTTAGAATTTTCAAATTCCATGTTCAGAGATGAATAGCGATTTTTGCTAACCTCTAGGTCTTCCTCGATGCTGATATATTTTTTGCGCAAACAATGTTTACCCAACAGAGAGCCTAATAATGCAGATCCAAGAAGGAAAAGGAGGGGGAGTAATAGACAAAATAACCAACTCATATTATATTTATTTTATTTATTTAAAAAATGGGGATAAAAAAATTATTGCAATACCACTTCTACTCGGCGATTTTGTGCTCGTCCTTCAGGAGTATCATTAGAGCCAATGGGCTTATCCGGTCCAAAACCATCAATATGCATACGAGCGGCTTGCAGACCTCCGTTTTTAGAAAGAAAGTTTTTAGCAAAATCTGCTCTTTCACGCGAAAGCTGAATATTATAATTGCGATCACCTACATTATCGGTATGACCACTAATTTGTAATTTTGATGCAGGCACCTGATCCAGATAATAAACTAAATCAGTAAAGTCCTGACGCTGCTGTGCAGAGAGATCGAGACTGTCTTTGTTTGTTTCAAAATAAAGGGTAAGGGGTTTCCCTACTAATCTGGATTTTATGAGTTCCAATCGATTGTTTTCTTGTGCTGGAATCGTACTAAAATCGAAGCTCACACCGCGCATAAGGGTATCGCCAGCCCACCAGTTTTCAGTATGTTTTCCAAAACTGATATCCAGTTGATTAGGAGGCACGCCCAAAGAAGCCAGAAAGCTTTTTACATCATTTGCTCTTGCCAATCCCAGATTTCCCAATACGCTGCCATTACGCTCATTATCATCATAATATCCTGTAATGGTAAGTCGGCGGTTTTTATTGGCTTTGAGGTAGTTTGCAGTACTGGTGAGCAGTTCACCAGCCTTAGCAGATGGATTCATACGCTCGAAGCTGGAGCGCAAAAATCTAAGATGATCCGGTGAACTTAATTTTAGGGTAGTAGAGTCATTTACCTCCCAGGCACCTACATAAGAGGCGGCGGGTAAGGCTGCGGCAGCCGCTGGGACTGTGGTAGCTGCTGCTACGGCAGCGGACTTATCTTTTCCTGCTAAGGCACAGCAGGGACAAAAATATTTCCAGCACAAAAACAAAGCCAGCAAAATCCAAAGTGCCAGCACCAAGATCAGGAGAGCGGTTCTACTCATTTTTTATTTGGGTTTTTATTATGATTAATTAAATGTAATGAGTGCGGAAACTAGAAACACCCGGCCACCGCCCCAATTTTTCTGTAAATATACACTTCCGTTAGTATGGAAGATGATTTTGTTTTTTCTAGGCATTTTCACATGCCCCGAATAAGGGTTTACAAAAGCTCACAGAAGAATTTCTGTAGGAGATAGTAGCGAAAAATAGGATCAAAGAGGCTGTAAGCCAGGTGGAAATCAATCGGATCATAGCCAGATCAAAAGAATGAGCGGAAAAAAAATGCAAAGAGTCGTAATCTGAAGGTGAAAGTTCATAAGTTACCCTAGAAAATGGGGTCTTTTTTTCTTGGTAAAATCCATAAATCATCTCTTCGCAGGATTTTTGGGTTATCAACTGGGTTGAGTGAAATAAACCAACTCTTTTTAACACATTTTAGACTAAAAACATGGATTGGGTCACTTTTCTATAAAAGGAATATTTTTTTATGGAAACCGGTATTGCCGATAGTAAACGCTCGTCCTTAGGGAAGGTTAGTTCTTATGAATAAAATCACCTAAGATATCAGCTAATCGGATTTATAGGTGGGCAGTTTTGCAATTGATAAATGTCAATTATTTGTATCTGTGTTGCTGGGTGCTAAGGAAAAAGATTAAGCGCATTACATTTGGTAGTGATAATAACTTTTATAAAGAAACAAGTATAGTCCTGCTCTCAGGTAAAACTGGTAAAGAGGATAAAAAGGGAATTATAAACAACCTCAATGAGAATCCAGCCGGGTCTTAAAGCCACTTTTGCCGGCGAAAGTAGAGAATCATAGCCACTACCAAAAAGAGCATAAGTCCCCAGAAAAAGAAATAGCCAAGATGCCAGCGGAGCTCAGGCATGTTATCGAAATTCATACCATATACACCTGCTATAAAGGTGAGGGGGAGAAAGATGGTGCTAAGTATGGTGAGCACTTTTATCACTTCATTGAGGCGTTGATTTTGATTTGCAAAATTAATATTAGTAAGTCCTTCCAGCTCCAGCCTATTTGCTTCTAGTACATCCAGCAGATGAGTCAGATTGCTGTTTAGATTTTTAAAATACTTGATGTTTTTCTCTTCTATATAATCGTCATAATTTTTTTCAAAAAAAGAGAAAGTATCTCGCAGAGGGATAAGCTGTCTTCGCAAAATATTAAAATTATGTTTTAGTTTTTCTATTCTCAGGAGTAGATTATTATTTGGCGAACTTATCACCATGTCTTGTAGGATTACTAACTCATCATCTATTTGATCTACTACAAAGTGAAAATTATCAATAACGGTTTCGAGCAGACAGCATAGCAGGAAATCTGGTTTTCTCATACGGAGCATAGAATCTGGTTCGCGAAATTTTATACGAAGATGATCAAAATAATTTCCTTTGCTTTCACGAAAACTGATGAGGATATTTTTGAGCAGAAATATACTTACCTGATCTAGTTGTATTTCATTATTTTCGTCTAGGCGAACGGTTTTAAAACTGGAAAAGATATAGGATGCATATTCCTCTGTGCGGGGGCGAAGTTCTGTATGTACTACGCTGCGGAGATGTAGATAATGGAGATTATATTTTTTGCCTATTTCGGTGATGAGATGGGCATTAGTAAGGCCGTGCAAGTTGAGCCATACAGCAGATCCGGGCTGGACATCTGGCAAAAGCGCAAGGGAAGGAAGTGGGTTCATCTCCTTAAAATAATTTGGGCCCCAGGAGAAGGACTGCATTTCGGTGATTCCTTCTTGTCTGCTGCCGGTATATTCAAGTTTCCCTTCCAGCAGACTTTTTTTAGGATGTTTTTTTTTGCGCATAGATGAGCTTAGAATTTATTTTTATGAAGGATAACGCGCTGTGGCACAGGAATTTCTATTCCTGCTGCCCTAAAATTTTCTACTATTTTTTTATTTACATCACAGGTCATACTAAAGGCATCATTATTATTAGCCGCCCAGGCCCAGGCTCTTAGTCTCACACCATTTTCTTCTAGTCGCAGTGTTTTTATGAGTACCTTAGGCTCATTCTTGTCTATCTCTTCTTGGGTTCTGCGATCTATACACAGGGGATGATTAGCAATGATTTCATTCATAAGTGAAATGGACATATCCAGATCGGTATCATATGCGACGAGTACTTCTATGTTTTTATAAATACTGGGATCACCGAAGGATGAATTTTTAATAATCTGATTATTTATAAGTGAATTAGGGATCACTACTTTGCGATTTTCGGGGGTAGTGAGTATGGTATGGCGAAGGGTTATATCATCTACGATACCAAAGATGTCTTGCTCCATAAGAGTGAGGTGATCCTTCACTCTGAATGGCTTAAAGATGACGATAAAGATGCCACTAATAATGTTTGATAGGGCCGCCTGCGAGGCAAAACCTATGGCTACAGCCAGCAATCCGGCACCAGCTAGGATAGATTTAGAATATGAATTTAAAGACGGGACACTATATATGGAATACATAATGCCTATGAGCACTACAAAAGACTTTAAAAAATGCTTAATAAACTGGCTGGTGGTAGTGTCCCTTCCCAGTGTAATTTTTCTATAGCTGATAAAAAAATCAAACACCAATTCAAAAAGTTTAGCTACGAGATAGGCTACCAGTACCACAAAAATTACATAGAAAAACACCCCCGGAGCATCCAGGTATTCTTCTCGCTCTATGTAACGGAAAAGTTGTTTTTTTATATTTTCAAGTTGAATAGAGAGAATCATGGGATATAATTAAATGTATAATTATGTCGGGTGACATTAAAATAAATCATTTGCTTACGGATTTCCACCTGGTGAGGGAGTTTTCTATTTCTTCGGTATTTATTTTATAAGGGCTAGCTTTGCCTATGTTTTCCAGAAGGATAAATTTAATTATATTGCCGTTTTTTTTCTTATCCTGCTGGAGTAGCTCCATCACTCTTTGGGTATTAAAAGCTCTTTTTACGGGGAGGCCAATTTTTTTTAAGAGGGCTATAGAGGATAGATATTCTTCTTTCGAAATATTATTTTTCTGCCATGAAAAAAAGAGGGCAAAAGACATACCTATGCTCACTGCTATACCGTGGGGAAGTTTATATAGGAGTTCTATAGCGTGTCCGAGGGTGTGTCCAAAATTGAGCATATCCCGTTCCCCATGGCTCATCTCATCTCTTTGCACGATTTCGGATTTTATGCGTACACAAGATCTAATGAGATCATAAAGCACTTTCTGATTGTGCAAAATAGAATGGGCATTATGCTCGAGGAGTAACAAAATGGCTGGCTCAGTTATAAAACCATATTTTGCCACTTCAGCGAGGCCGCTGAGGATCTCTTCTGAAGGCAAGGTGCTGAGCCAGCAGGTATTTATGAATAGAAAATCCGGCTGTCTCACACTACCCACCAGGTTTTTATTATTCTCTACATTCACGCCATTTTTTCCGCCTATGGCTGCATCTACCATCGCCAGCAGAGTAGTGGGAACAAAAGAGCATTTTATCCCTCTCATAAAAGACGAAGCCAGAAATCCGGTGATATCTGTAATGACTCCACCCCCAAAACCGATTAGGTGGCTATCTCTATCGGCGTTCATTTGGATTAGTTCCAGAGACAGAAAGAGGATCGTACGCAGGCTTTTGTACTTTTCTCCGGCTTTTATTACTATTTTTCTATTGGCTTTAATCAAGTGGCCATAATGCGCGAAAATGTTTTCGTCGGTAATAATAATGGCATTTGCCTTAGGTATCTTAGCAAAAATTTTTTCAAATTCCTGCTGAAACAAATAGATGCTCTTTCCGGATGGGAAACTCCATACCTCAGCATTCAGTCTTGGTGAGATTTGCATAGATAGTTTTAATGCGTTTTTTCATTCAGTAGTGGGCAGAATCGTATAGGGGTAACCCTCCCTCTTGTCTGATTAGCTACAGCAAGTTTATTATTTTTCTTACTATTAAGTGAAATAGCAGCTTGCTGGAAGTAGCAAAATTAAGCATTTTTATTGCCGGACACCATTTTTAATGCGTTATTAAATCTGTTGAAATTATTTTTTCCGCCGATGATGGCAGTATCCTCTTCCGGCTGGCCAGTGATCTATAAATGCCGGTACCAGATAATGGGCTTTATTACGCCGGTGATTTTGCTATCGAGGATTTCTGTGCATATACCTTACTTACCGCTCATACCGATGGAGCTACACAGATGGCCGCTATCGGAGGCATCTTATGAACTGCCCGCCAGAGTGCTGGGGAGCGGACCCTGGACTATCTCTATTAAGAGATGGTCTTATATAGGGGTGATGAACAAGTATGGCGGGACGATAAGCGCCTTTTTATAATGCCACCACGAGGTAGAGAGCTACCATAGGTAATAACCTGCGACAGGATTATTTTTAGCGTAGCAAAATGTGATGGCATATATACTGATACCCTCAGATAGCGAATACAGAAATAAGGGTGCTATGAGCGGTCTGGCCAAAACGGAATCCAGCCGGGAAATATATTTGGGTCCGGATATGTTCCGGTTATTTCACACGCCGTCTATCTATAATTTGGGTGGTTTCCTCTTCCTCTCCAAAAAGCTTTTGCTGACCGGGCTCGGGCGATTCGGCTTTTTTGTGCTTTGGGATCACAGGCGCTTGTTGAGTGATGAGGGATATCTTTTTCACCTCATAATTACTGAGCTTATTGCCGGTAGCTTTCCATCCTTTTACATCTATAAAATCATCGAGGCTGATCTCCAAGTCTTCAGTAATTTTAGATTTACCTTTTAAAATTTGCATAGTTATCATAGGCTTTTTATGCGTGCTCACCACGATAAGTTTAGATCCTTTGGATTCGTCTATAAAAACATATCGCTGTTTTAGGATATTGGTTTCTATTTTAAAACGCTTTACATAAGTTTCTTTTTTTTCGCCGTGAAAATGTACGGCTGATATAACTGCGTTATCCGAATATTTTTCGATGAGTAAAAGGTTTTCATAATCATAGCGGTTTGTAAATTCAAAATCTGTGAGTTCGTAGCTGCCGTCTTTATAGATGGCTAAAATATAATCGCCGGTATTAAATTCGCCGAGATAAGTGCCTCTTTCATCGCTATTAATCCTACCTATGAGGGCATCGTACCAGATATGTCTTCCTCCTAGAGAAGATTTTCCTAATTCGGTGCGGGAAATTTTTTTTATAGGCCATTTTGTGAGAATGATTCCCAGTGAGGTTTTGCCCTTAATTTCTAGATCACGGAAATCAAAGTCAAAAGTTTTTTTCTGGGCATTGCAGGCAGGTGATAGGATAACCTGTATTACTTCTGATTCTCCATTTGGATTAGCAGAAAGATACATAATTTTTGAATCTTTGTGATCTGTGGCAGCAGAGTATTCTTTGTCGCGAATGAGGGCAGTGGCGTGAAATCTTTTTACATAATTTCTTTTGCTTTTGCCATCCCAGAAAACGATATTATAGGTAGTGCGTTCATCATTTTTTTTCCATACGGCCAGGTGTATGATATCCTTTCCCACAAAGACTTTGTCTGCCACCTTAGAGATGAGAAATTTTCCATCCCGCCTAAATACGATGATATCATCCAGCGTAGAGCATTCACAAAGGAATTCATCTTTTTTGAGCTGTGTACCTATAAATCCATCGGTGCGATTTACATATAATTTTTCGGAGGCTACTACTACATCGGCTATTTCTATGGTTTCAAAATTAGTGAGGCGGGTTTTGCGTTCACGTCCTTTTCCAAATTTATCGAGCAAGTTTTGATAATAATCTATGGCATACCGGGTAAGATGGGCGAGGTGGTGCTTGCTTTCGGCCATTTGTTTTTCCAGTTCGCGGATATATTCATCGGCTTTAAAACTATCAAATTTTGAAATTCTTTTTATTTTTATTTCAGTGAGTTTTACGATGTCTTCTTCCGTAATTTTACGGAAAAATAATTTCTTAAAAGGATGGAGGCCCTTATCTATGGTTTGTATCACCGATTCCCAAGTAGTACACTCTTCTATGTCTCTATAAATTCGTTTTTCAATAAATATTTTTTCGAGTGAGGACATGTGCCATTTATATTCTAACTCAGCAAGGTCTATTTCCAGCTCACGTTTTAGCAGATCCATTGTTTGCTTTACATTTATACGCAGGATTTCATCTACAGTAAGGAATAGCGGTTTGTTTTCGTATATCACACAGGCATTCGTAGCTACAGAGATTTCACAATCTGTAAAGGCATAGAGGGCATCTATGGTTAGATCCGGTGAGATTCCAGGAGGCAGAGTGAGGAGTATTTCTACATTCTTAGCTGTATTATCTTGAATTTGTTTTATTTTAATTTTATTTTTATCGCCGGCTTTTATAATAGAATCTATTAGGCTTCCGGTAGTAGTCCCAAAGGGGATATTTCTTATAGCCAATGTTTTATTATCTACTTTTTCTATATTGGCTCTTATGCGTATGCGGCCACCACGCATCCCACCATTATAATTATTGCAGTCTGCTAGTCCACCAGTGGGGAAGTCTGGCATAAGCCGGGTTTTTTCGCCTTTAAGAACGGCGATGCAGGCTTCCAATATTTCTATAAAATTATGGGGCAATACTTTCGTAGCTAAGCCTACGGCTATCCCTTCTACTCCCTGAAAAAGGAGAAGGGGATATTTTATAGGCAGGGTTACCGGTTCTTTTTTTCGGCCATCATAGGATAGCTGCCATTGAGTGGTTTTGGGATTAAAGGCTACTTCTAGGGCAAATTTTGAAGGGCGTGCCTCTATATACCTAGGTGCTGCAGCACTATCTCCGGTGCGTATATCGCCCCAGTTTCCCTGACAATCTATAAGCAGGTCTTTTTGGCCCAGATTTACGAGGGCTTCGCCTATAGAAGCATCTCCGTGCGGATGGTACTGCATGGTCTGCCCTATAATGTTGGCTACTTTATTATACCGGCCATCATCCATTTCGCGCATAGCGTGCATTATCCGGCGCTGCACCGGTTTCAAACCATCCTCTAATGCCGGCACGGCCCGTTCTAGGATCACATAACTGGCATAGTCCAGAAACCAGTTTTCGTACATTCCATCTATGTGGATAACATTTTCTAATAGTTGATCTGCCACAGGCGGAGCCTTACTTTCATTGTGGTTCGTGGGTGCCATGCCGGGTTTCTTCTTTTGTGCCATTTCACTGAATTGGGGTCTAAAAATACTGCCTCCTTCTGAAATGATAAATAACATAACTCCACAATTATGTGGAAAACAATAGTTGGCAGTATAGCGACTGAGAATATAGGACCTTTCCACCTGCGCATATTCTCCCTCTTTTTAGGCTACTGTATCTTCGCATCGATTCTTGTAGGTATAGCTTCATAACGGCGCTCATTACCGAAAAAAACCGAATTCTATCACTTGAAAGTAGAATATAGGAGGGGCAGTTATAAACCGTTTTAATATAGTGTATTATTTTTGTTTTTACTTGCCTTGTGTAGAGGAAATACAGGCAATGGTCATAGATAAAAAATTTAGTTATTTTAGCAGAGAAAATAAACCTGATGAACCGGCCTTTCGAAATATTTCAGGAGGACATTGATGTCTTAGACGACATCCACCTAGGACGTCATTTAATTCTGCATAATGATGATTTTAACACCTTTGAGTTTGTGATAGAATCGCTTATACAGGTATGTCTCCATACAGAACAGCAGGCAGAACAATGCGCTATGATCGTCCATTTTAAGGGAAAATGTGCTGTAAAATCTGGACGGGATGAAGTCCTTCGCCCTATGAAAGATGCCCTCATAGACCGGGGTCTTAATGCTACTTTGGACTAATTCTAAGCAAAAACTAAGACGCTCTTACCTTGCCGATTTTATGTAAACCAAATGATTTTCCCCCGTACGAAAAAATCCAAGATGACGGGCTCATAGATATAGGAGGTCATTTTAGTAATGCGCTTCTGCTCAAAGCCTATTCTCTGGGTATATTCCCCTGGTTTATGCACGATGGGCTTATTTTTTGGTATTGTCCGCTACAGCGTGCTCTTCTATTTCCGGAGGAGGTGGTTATACAAAAGAGTATGCGTCCTATAATTAATCTGGGAAAATGGCAGTATAAATGGGATACCTGTTTTAGACAAACGATTCTGCTTTGTCGCTCCGTGCACGAAAATCGCAGTGGAAGCTGGATTAATGATGAATTTATAGTGGGATACTGCAGGCTTCACGAAGCTGGCTATGCCCACTCTTTGGAGATTTATGAGGGTTCACGGCTCATAGGAGGGCTCTATGGGGTGTCTCTGGGAAATTTTTTTAGCGGTGAAAGTATGTTTAATCTGGTGCCCAATGCCAGTAAATATGCGATCATCATCTTAGCCCAGGAAATGAAACGATTAGGTTATCATTTCATAGACTGTCAAATCCTCAATCCATTTACACAATCTATGGGTGCAGTAAATGTAGAATGTGAAATTTTTTTACAGATGCTGAAGGAAGCGATGAAGCATGCCACGCACATCGGGTCATGGACTTACCGGTGAGGAAGAGACCAGGGGGTTATTCTCACTTTGGGAAAAGGGCTTTTGTGCCCCCTGTTTACTTCTTGCCTGATTACAGTAAAACAATTTTGTGTATGCGGATAATTATTATCTTTGCCCGCTTATATAATTATCCTAGTAAAATATGAATCTTCACGAATTTCAGGGAAAGGAGATATTGGCCAAATTTGGCGTTTCTATACAGCGTGGCATCGTAGCTGAAACAGTAGATCAAGCCGTAAATGCAGCCCAAGTATTAAAAGAACAAACGGGCACACCCTTATGGATCGTCAAGGCCCAGGTACACGCCGGAGGTAGGGGCAAAGGGGGGGGCGTGAAATTAGCCAAAAACCTCGATGAACTTCGCGAAAAAACCGGCCAAATCATCGGTATGACCCTCATAACACCACAGACCGGCCCGGCCGGTAAAAAGGTACACAAAGTGCTTATTGCCGAAGATATGTACTACCCCGGCTCTTCTGAGCCTAAGGAGTTTTATCTCTCCTTACTTATGGATCGTACATCAGGAAAAAATGTAATCGTTTATACTACCGAAGGCGGCATGGATATAGAAGAAGTAGCCGAGAAAAAACCGGATCTCCTCTACAAGGAATACGTAGATCCTCGCGTGGGACTTCAGGCTTTTCAGGCCAGAAGAATCGCCTATAATCTGAAACTCTCCGGCCAGGCTTGGAAAGATATGACCGGCTTCATTATGAAACTCTATCAAGCCTACCTACAGTCCGATGCTTCTATGGTGGAGATAAATCCCCTGCTCAAAACATCAGACGACCGTATGATCGCGGTAGATGCTAAGATAGCCATAGATGATAATGCCTTATTTCGGCACCCAGAGCTCACAGCTATGCGAGATAAGATGGAAGAAGACCCTACCGAGGTAGAAGCAGGAGAAAGCAATTTAAACTATGTAAAGCTAGACGGCAATGTGGGATGTATGGTAAATGGAGCAGGTTTAGCTATGGCTACTATGGATATTATTAAACTGGCCGGAGGTGCCCCAGCTAATTTCCTGGATGTAGGCGGTACGGCTAATGCACAGACCGTAGAAGCCGGATTTAGAATCATCCTCAAAGATCCCAATGTGAAGGCCATACTCGTAAATATTTTTGGAGGTATCGTACGCTGTGACAGAGTGGCCCAAGGGATTGTAGATGCCTATAGAAATATGGGAAATATAAATGTACCTATTATCGTGCGCCTCCAGGGAACCAATGCCGAACAAGCCAAAATTCTCATAGACGAATCAGGACTGAAAGTACATTCTGTAATCCTGCTACAGCAGGCCGCCGAAAAGGTTTCCGAAGTGCTAAATAATGCCTGATCTACAATGATTTTTAAACGGGCCTAGTTTATAGAAATAGTTACAAATAATATGTTGTTTTTCTTCCGAATCGCCTCTCCAAGATCCAGGGATTTCCATAATAAACAGACCTTATAAGCGTGTTATTAAAAATACATCCGGATAATCCTGCAGGACATAAAATAAAAACTGCCGTAGATCTGCTCAAGAAAGAGGGTGTACTTATTATTCCCACGGATTCTGTATATGCGCTGTCCTGTAGCCTGCAGAGCAAAAAAGCTTTTGATGAAATTTGCCGGATAAAGGGAATGCGCACCCGCGATGCTTCTTTTACTCTCCTATTTTCAGACCTTAGTCATCTGTCTTATTATTCCAAACAGTTTAGTAAAAATGTATTTCGCCTCATCAATAAAAATATACCCGGTCCCTTTACCTTTGTTTTAGAAGCAGCCGGAAATCTCCCGCCCGTATTTTCCCAGACTAGAAAAACCATCGGTTTTAGGGTACCCGAAAACAAAATCTGTAAGGAACTGGTGGTGTCATTAGGCTACCCCCTGGTAACCACCTCACTAAAAAATGATATAGATGAAGCGGAAGAATATTTTCAAGATCCCGAAACCATTCACGAACACTATCATAAACGGGTAGATGCCGTGATAGATGGAGGCTGGGGACACCATACACCCTCTACCATAGTAGATCTTACCGGACCTGAGCCAGTGATTTTGCGACAAGGACTGGGCGAATTTTTATCTTAAAAAAATCTATTAACAAATGAAATATTTACTTTCTTGTTACTTCATAGTATTTCTCACCGGATTCCAGTGTTTTGGGCAATATGGTGATATTCGCGGCTTTGTATATGAAGATGAAACCGGAGAACCCGTTATCTTTAGTACCATACAACTCGAGGGCACCACTTATGGAGCTATCACAGATAATAATGGTTTTTACTCAATAAATAAAGTGCCTGCCGGAGATTATACCCTCCTTTGTACTTATCTAGGTTATCAGACAGCGAGATTGCCGATTATGATCGTAAAAGGTGAGATACTCAATCAAAAAATATTCCTTCGCAAAGATGATGTCTCACTACAAACAGTAGAAATCCTCGCCGAAAAAGAGGATAAAAAAACCGAGATACAATCTTCTACCATTAAGTTGTCTGCTAAGCAAATAAATCAACTGCCCTCTATCGGAGGAACGCCAGATTTGGCTCAGTATCTGCAGATACTTCCGGGTATCACATCTACCGGAGATCAGGGCGGGCAGCTCTATATCCGCGGTGGAGCACCCATACAAACTAAAATACTTATGGATGGGATAAATATTTATAATCCCTATCACACCATCGGTTTTTTCTCTGTATTTGATACAGATCTTATACGCAATGTGGATGTTATAACTGGCGGATTTAATGCTTCCTATGGTGGGCGTATTAGCGCTGTGGTAGATGCGACCATGAAAGATGGAAATAAAAAAGAAATGCTGGGAAAAATTACAGTGAGTCCCTTTCTGGCCAAACTGAATCTGGAAGGTCCGCTGAAAAAAGAAAAACCCGGTGCCGCCTCTATCTCTTATCTCGTAAGTGCCAAAAATTCTTTCTTAGATAAAACCTCTAAATCTATCTATGAATATGTGGATAAAAAAGGATTGCCATACCGCTTCAACGATTTTTATGGCAAATTAAACTTTAGTTCTTATGAAGGCAGTAAGGGAAGTTTCTTTGGGTTTATGAATAATGACCACGTAGATTTCGATGCTGCAGATTTTAACTGGATCTCTTATGGCGGAGGTACAAATTTTGTGGTGGTGCCTTCCCAAAGTAAGGTGATTATAGGAGGAAATATGTCCTATTCCACCTATGATAGTGAGCTCACCCGCGAAGGTGCAAAACCGAGTGCAAGCAGTATTGGCGGATTTAATGTAGGGCTAAATTTCAGTTATTTTCTGCGCAAAGGATCTATAAAATACGGACTCGATATAGGGGGTTATAAAACTACCTTGTCTTTCTATAATCCCATAGGCCTGCAGATAGAAGAAAATCAAAATACCACAGAGATTGGGTTTTATACTGTTACAAAATTTGAACTAGGGCCTCTGGTCTTGGAGCCCTCGGCCCGTTTCGATTATTATGCCTCTCTCTCCAGTGCTCAGCTACAGCCACGACTAGGTATTAAATACAACATCACTGATAATCTGCGCCTGAAACTGGCCGGTGGAAAATATTCTCAAAACTTCCTCAGCTCTAAATCCGATCAAGATATCGTGAATTTATTTAATGGCTTTCTTACCGGCCCCGATGGATCTATTAGTGATTATGCAGGAAAGGAGGCTAATACAAATCTGCAGATAGCCTGGCACGCCGTGGCCGGTCTGGAATTAGATCTTTCTAAGAATCTCACCACTAATGTAGAAGCATATTATAAAGACTTTACTCAGGTCATAGATTTTAATAGAGATAAATTTTTTCCTAGCGACCCCACTTTTGTAATTCAGACAGGCGATGCTTATGGAGTGGATTGCTGGGCTAAATACCAGCTTCGCCGGCTCTATCTCTGGGGAGCCTATTCGCTGGCCTTCGTAAATCGCTTTGATGGTACCCAAAACTATGCCCCACATTATGATCGAAGACATAATCTAAATGCACTCCTCACCTATGTCTTTGGCCATAAACAAAGCTGGGAAGCCAGTATAAGATGGAACTTCGGCACAGGATTTCCCTTTATTAAAACACAAGGATTTTATGAACAATTAGATTTTTCGCAGGGCGTACAATCTTCTATCAATACGCAAAATGGACAACTGGGCATACTATATGAAAATGACCTGGATGGCGGCCGGCTGCCCGCATATCATCGCTTAGATTTGGGCATCACTAAGAAGTTTTTCTTCTCGCCTAAGTTGGGTGCTGAGATGAATCTAAGCGTTACCAATGTTTATGATAGGGAAAATATTTTTTATGTTGACCGTATTACTTATAAACGCGTAAATCAGCTACCCATACTGCCCAGTCTCAGCTTCTCCTTAAATTTTTAAGGACCGACATTTATCATCCGGGCGCAGGGATTGAATAAAATTTTTTCTGAAATACGCAAAGCTTCCTTTAGATACAGGTTAAATTTTATAAATTAGATGTACCCCTTTCTTCTATTACAAGAAGATAGAAATTACCTCATAAAGTTATTAATGCTAGCAAAATAGGCTAAATGCACTATTTTTACCGTATAATCGTTAAGAGGAAAGTAATGAAGAAAATCGCGTTGTTATTTTTTTTGGCAATAGGAGGAATGAAAGATTGCCTGAGAGCCTCTATGGTGCTCATTCCTATGGAAGAAAGCCAGAAAGATCACCTCAAAGCCTATGGCCTAGCCTACTGGGTGCTCAGCAAAGGCGTAGAAGTAGATTGGTTGCTCAATTTTAGGGGTGGGAGTTTTGCTTTTAATTATGCAAAACTTATAGAAAGTGAATGTGTCATAAGAGGTGTGAGCTATGAAGTGATACCAGATGGATCCTATACGAATATTCTGATGGAAATAGCTAATCCGGAAGCCAATATGGATCTGGTGAAATTAGATAAAATCCCTAAAATAGCCGTCTATAGCCCCAGCGATAAACCTCACCACCCGGATCTGCCCTGGGATGATGCCGTTACCCTGGCATTAGAATATGCAGAAATACCCTTTGATAAATTATATGATGAAGAAGTACTGCTGGATAAGCTCGTACTATATGACTGGCTACACGTACACCACGAAGATTTTACCGGACAGTATGGCCGCTTTTATGGCAATTACCGCACCCAGCCCTGGTATCAGGAGCAAGTAAAATATGAAGAAAATAAAGCCCAGGAACTCGGTTTTGCGAAAGTGTCTCAAATGAAGCTGGCTGTGGCTAAAAAAGTAAAAGACTATGTCATAGGTGGCGGATTTATGTTTGCGATGTGTAGTGCTACAGATTCTTATGATATAGCATTAGCAGCGCAAAATACAGATATCTGCGAGCGTATGTTTGATGGAGATGGTGCAGAACCTAATATGGACAAAGAATTGGATTATAACCAGTGCCTGGCTTTCAAAGATTTTAAACTGAGTAAAAATCCCATGGAATATGAGTTTTCTAATATAGATGCTACTTCGCCAAGTAATAAACGCAATGTAGAAGAAATAATGGACTTCTTTACCCTCTTTGATTTCTCGGCAAAATGGGATCCGGTACCTACAATGCTGTGTCAAAATCATACGAAAGTAGTAAAGGGTTTTATGGGACAGACCACCGCTTTTATGAAGCCATTTGTAAAATCTGATGTACTCGTAATGGGCGAATCTAAAGCACTAGGCGAGGTGCGCTATATCCACGGAGAGCTGGGCAAAGGCTTTTGGACTTTTTATGGCGGCCACGATCCCGAAGATTACCGTCACTATGTGGGTGAAGAAGGAACGGACCTGAGTTTGCATCCTAATTCTCCCGGCTATCGCCTCATACTGAATAATGTACTCTTTCCGGCGGCTCGTAAGAAACCGCAAAAGACATAGTTTTTTGTTCTCTTAATATTTTTGTGATCAAAGAATAATGTTTAGCTGCTAGTAATATATGAAATATGGAAATCCATCACCTATTTTTAACAGTGCAGCTAATGAAATAAACAGATATCCAAAAATATATGCGTGCCATAATCTATTTGTTTAATAAAAATATATTCTTTCTTCAAAACTCCCGAAAAATAAGGCCATTGAATAACTTGTGCAAATTCCTAATACTTACAATAGCCATATTGTTTCTTTCGATTTTTTCTACTACTGCCCAAAACAAGGTATATCTGGAGAGAATAGAAGAATTACCTTTTCAGCCATCCCAGGTGCATACCCTGCTACAGAATAATAACGAGACCTGGATAGGCACAGACAAAGGGATCATTATCAAAAGAGACAGACTATATAAAGTGTGGGAACTGCACGATAGCAGTGGAGAAAGTCAGGATATCACCAGTATATATTTAGAGCATAAAAATTCTTATTATGTGGGTACTGGAAAGGGGCAGATCTATAAACTCAATTTTAATTTTGATACCACCCGAATCCCTATTTCTGATACCATCCTGCGAAGTACGGATAAAATACTGCACCTCTCCGCCAGCGGATCTAAGCTGTGGATAGGCTCAGATGAAGGAGACATCATAGAGTATAATGAAGAAACTACTATCACTTCAGTAATGCCAGCATACTATCGCGTACCTATCCATCAGATCATCACTAATAATGATAAGATCTATATGGTGGTAAGAGATAATGGTATCTTCTTTAAAAGGCGCAAGGAAAATAGCTGGAATCAAACTAAGCAAATAAACAGATGTAAAAAAATCCTTAAACAAGGCCATGAATTTTGGATGATAGGCCGCGATTCTACTGGCCGGTCTCTCCTGCTCAAAACAGATAACCCCGATTATGACTGGGAGTATGTCCCACTCAAATGCCTTCCTGAAAATTCAGGCAAGGTTTTGTTCAATGATATAGTACCAGGTCCTCGCGGGGTACTTTGGCTAGCCTCGGATAATGGGGTCATTAAGTATGATACCCTTAACCATTCTTGCCTGCGCTTTTCTGTAGATCAATATCCGGAAATGAAAGAAAAAAGATTTGATCATCTGCTGCCCGAAACAGATACTTCTCTGCTGGTAAGCGTGCCACAGAAGGGAATGTATCGGCTTATATTTAGTAAAGATATGCAGGAAGAGCGGGATACGATGGTAGATAAAAAAGCGCTTACCCGCATGGAGGATATAAATTGTAATGACACCTTAGTGCTTAATCAATTACTTTTTAAAACCAGCAAAGCTGAGTTCATAAATCCTGCTGATGCCATAGCCCAAATGGATATCTTAGTACAGTACCTGGATATCCATCCCACCGATGATATCGAGCTCTATGGACATACGGATAACCTGAGTACGAATGAAGAATATTTGATAAAACTCTCCGAAGGCCGGGTAAATAAGGTGAGGGAATATTTAGTAGAAAAAGGCATAAAAAAACAGCGTATAAGCACCCGGGCTTTTGGAGGTATGAAGCCCATTCATACTAATGCCACCGCCGAAGGTAGAGAGAAAAATAGGCGTGTGGAAGTATATATAAAATGCCGGTTTGGAAATTAATGAGATAATTATGAACGAATTTTATAAAAAATATTTTCGCGGTGAGCGCAATCAGTCTTTTGCTTTTATAGTGCTGGGTATAGTGGCTATGCTCATAGGAGCCTATCTAGCTTATCGTTTTCGGACACCATTTTTTTATGGTATTTTTCTCCCTTTTGGGCTCATAGGACTACTAGATATTATAGTGGGTGCCAAAGTGGCTATGCGCACACCTGCACACCTGGAACGTATAAAAAATAGCCTCACGTATGATCCGCTTAAAATGCAGACAGAAGAGCTGCCACGAATGAAAAAAGTCATGCGGCGTTTTTTTGTGTTGAAATGGCTGGAAATATTTCTACTGGTTCTCGGCGCAGCATTTGTATATGTGTATGCATTGCATAGTTTTGGTAAAGGTTTTGGTACCGGATTGGCTATTATGGTCGCTATAAATATTATCCTCGATTCTTTTGCCGAAAGAAGGGCCAATGTCTATCTCCGCACTCTTAAAAATCCGATGGCTAAGTCTGTCATAACCTCTAAGCCTTAGTTTTAATGCCAGGCACCTTGGGGTCATCTTTAAGCTACCTCTTTAAGCCACAGCTGGGAGCATCAGGGAATCCCTAAGTATTTGTGCATCTGCAAACCCATTTTCCAGTGGGGATTATTTTTTACATAAGATACGATATGAGGCATAATGCGCTCACGCCGTTCCCACTCCGGCTGCAGATAAAACACACAGTGGGGAGGCATAAACTCCACAAATGATTCGGCAAAAGCCAGATCGGAAGGATGATAGATAATGACCTTTAGTTCATGGGTATGGGCATAAATCTCCCTGAGCGGTTTCTTATATTTTTTGGGCGAAAAACAAATCCAGTCCCAATGTCCGGAGAGGGGATAAGTGCCGGATGTTTCGATATGGGTTTTGAATCCTTCCGCTTTGAGTGCCAGGGTGAGGGCATCCATCGGGTGCTGAAGGGGCTCGCCACCGGTAATAATAGCGATGCGAGCCGGATGCTGTATGGCTTCATTTACGATATCCTGTACTTGCCACAAGGGATGTGCAGTAGCATCCCAGCTGTCTTTCACATCACACCACACACAGCCTACATCACAGCCGGCTGTTCTTATAAAATAAGAGGCATTGCCCTGGTGCATACCCTCCCCCTGTATGGTGTAAAATTGTTCCATCAAGGGCAGCAGCAGGCCTTCTGTGATCATTTGTTCTATTTGGCTTACGGTGGGATGCACGCCACAAAGGTAGGTTATTTATCAGTGATCTGAAGGATTTCACTTTTGTGTTAATAATATATCAGGACTTTAGAGACCTAGGGCTTGGAGATATGCTGGATTGGGTTTTGTACCTAATTGCATTGATTTTTGGGCATCTGCTTTGGCTTCAGGTATTTTATTCATGGCAGATAAAATGATGGACCGGGTGAGGTAGAATGGTCCTATGCCGGGTTTCAGTTTTATGGCTTTATTTATTTCAGATATAGCCTCGTCTAATTTGCCCGTTTTCATCAGCGAATAGGCCAGTGAATTGAGAAGATCGGCAGGTTGGTGACTGAGGCTTATGGCTATGCGCAAGTCTTTCACATCACTTTCATAATCGCCCATTTGTTCTAATACCAGCGACCTATTGCTATAGGCATCCAGATAGAGCGGATCTAGTGCGATGGCTTTATTGAGATCGGCGAGGGCGAGTTCATTTTTCCCCTGTCTGCCATAGAGCGCACCGCGATTGCAATAGGCTTTCGGGCTTTCGGCATTGTATTCTATGGATTTATTATAATAGTCTAAGGCTTCTTTATCACGGTTATTTGCAAAATGAATATTCCCTATATTCAGGTAAGCAGATGGTTGGGTTTTATCTATTTTTAATGATTTTTCATAATCAGAAAGAGCTCCATTAATGTCGCCACTCGTTTTTCGCTCTTTTCCTCTGTTTAAATAGGCAACGGCTAAGAGAGGATGGGCCTTTTGGTTAGGACTAGCTTCCAGTTTGTCTATTACATCGTTAAAAAGGCTCAAACTATTCTTATACACACGGGATCGCTGAAAAGTGAGCCCCGATATGATGAGCAGATACAGGATGGCGGCTCCATATAAAGAGGATATATATTTAGGATAGTAGTTTTTAAGAAAGGTAAACCCATAAGCTAAAATGAAGAAAAAACCGATGGCCGGCAGATAGAGATAACGGTCCGCAGCGATCACCGGTCTCACTGCCAATATCTGGGTGCCTATGGTAACGCTTATATTTATGAGAAAAAATGCAGCGCCGAATACTACCCTTTTGTTTTTTCGGAAAAGGTAGAGGAGATAAACCATAACAAAAAAGAAAATACAGTATAAGTAATAATACGAAGGAATCACCGGCTCGGCAGGATAAGTATATAGAAAGTTTAAGTTTACGGGTAAGATCAGTTTTGCTATATAGAAACCAAGGGCATAGATGGCAAAAACGAGCCTTTGCATAAAACTAAAATGAATGATAACCATATCTTTCCCTATATTGTCTGAAGACATAAGTGTTATCACCCCAAAGATGCAGGAGATAATTAAAAAAGGGATTTTCTCTGCCCATACTCCGGATAGGCGGAAATTGCGGCGATGCCAGAAATCTAGGGTAAAAAGTGCTAGGCTAAAGGTGATAGCCTGCTCCTTTGAAAAGCAGGAACAGAGAAACAAAATTATAGTAAGTACATAAAAAAAAATCTTTTTATGTCGGATATATTCATCATAGCTTAAGAGACCCCATAGAAAAAAGAAAGCAAAGGTTTCTATTTTAAAAGAAGCTGCCAGCCAGGCTATGGTTTCTACCTGTATAGTATGTATGCCAAAAAGCATTGCTGTGATAAAGCTTATAAACTTATCACCGGTAAGACGGGTCAAGAAAATAATTACCAGTATGGCATTGAAAATATGCAATAGTAATGAAAATACTTTGAAGGGAAAAGGCTTTTCGCCAAAAACCTGAAACTCCATACCCATAATACTCATCGAGAGGGGGGAGTATTGTTGTTCATAAAAATTAGTAAATAAATGTTGGATGTTTGTCGGGCTAAAGTTTCGAATAAATGGATTTTCGGTGATGTAGATATCATCATCAAAATTAAAGAAAACACTCTGGAGTATGGGGCTCATACTTATGAAAATAATAAGTGCCAGCCCTGCCCAAATAAGATAGATACGGTAATTTTTAGATGACTTTATAATGGCTGGGGTAGCAGAGGAGATGGTACCGGATACCCGTAGGGGCTTGTTTTTTTTAGATGACATATTGCCTTAGATAAGCGTTAAAAAATCAATAAATTTTTGGCCTGGCCAAAATTATCATTATACGAAGATAGAATAATATCCGGAAATACACCATAAAATCTTCCGAAAAACAGCTCTCTAATAAAAACTTCTTCAAGGGTTATATCTCTAATTATATGTACAATAATAACCCATTATGTTATTCTCATCTTCAAATAATGGGACTGAGCAAAAGTCGCTCTTCTGAGTGGTTATTTTCTGCACATTTTGATATTCTCCTCTTTAACGGTTATTTTTCATAGCTTCCATTAAGCCTATGTGGGTTAGTTGTTATAGGTACTAATTGGGCGTTGCCGCACCCGGCTTTGAAGATGAATGGTATGGGTTATACCTGCACCCTATCTACTGCCATTTCCCGGTGCGGCCGCTCCCTTCCGGGCTCGGTGCTGTGCACTGGCTTCGCGCTGCTTCGCCACCCTCCAGGCAGCTAACGCAGGTAGCTTTATTTTAAAAAGGACCTAGCCGGGCGACCCAGCAGATATACCCCCATCATTATAAACGGTAGACTGAGCCAGCGGGTGAGTTCGGCATCGGCTTTATAGGATTCTACTAAGACCCTCACCCCAAAACCAAGAACAAAAAACAATCCGGTGATCTTTCCATCGGGTTGGTTCTTTTCGCGGCGGTAGAGCCACATCAGAAAGATACACAGACTCCCGCTAATGATCACATCATAGAGCTGGGAGGGGTGCCTCCATTCATTATCTATCCTTTCAAACCTAAATGCCCAGGGCACCTCTGTGGGTTTGCCATATATCTCGGAGTTAAATAGATTGCCTATCCTTATGAGTCCAGCCCCTACTAATGAGCTTATGGCTACCCTGTCTGTGAGATAGAGCAGAGGCCAGTTGTTTTTTCGGGCATAGTAATAAATGCCAGCCAGCACGCCTAGGGCAGACCCGTGACTACTCATACCCCCCTTCCATAGCTGTGGAATTTCTGTGAGATGGTGGGAATAATAGGGCCATTCATAAAAGAAAACCTGGCCCAGCCGGCTTCCTAGGAGACCGCAGATAAAGAGGGTTTCGGTTATGCGCATGGCGTGGTCTTGGCTTTTCCCATCTTTTGCAAAAAAATAGCGCATAAGATAGTAATGGGCTATAAAAGAAACTATATAGGCAGTGGCATACCAGGTGAGCACCAGAGACCCGAGTTTTAATAGTACCGGATCGGCATTCCATATTATTTTTGACAGCATCATCGAGCGGTGTAGCTGATACAGTTAGCTATATCAGTGGCGATTATAGTAGGCCATCTCGCAGCAGCTGATTCTCCGGCACGCCCGTGTATATATATACCCACTATAGCCGCATCCTTAGGCTTATGACCGCGGGCCAGCATAGCGGTGAGGATACCGGTGAGTACATCACCACTTCCGGCGGTGGCCATAGCTGAGGTGCCGGTACTGTTAAAAAAAAGTTCACCATCGGGAGTGGCCAGGGCTGTATGAGCACCTTTAAGGGCTATAAAAAGGTGGTATTTGATGGCCATAGACAAGAGCTTTTCTAACTTTTCTTCTTCGGTTTTCCAGTTGCCCGAGAGGCGCTGAAATTCTCCTGGGTGGGGCGTGAGAATAGCACCGGGTGGCACCCGGTTTATCATCCCATTAGTGGCCAGGATATTAAGGGCATCGGCATCTAGTACTAGGGGTGCGCTAGCTGTTTCCAGCAGTTTATTCAGCGCCTGGGCGGTAAGCGGGTTTTGGCCTATGCCGGGACCCACTCCTATGCTGCTATAGCGATCCAGTATGGGCAGAGAAGAAATCTCATCCTCACCGGCATCCATTATGCCCATTGCTTCGGGCAAATTGGCTTGCAGCGCACGTAAAACCTTAGGAGTAGTATGTACAGTCACGAGTCCGCTTCCTGCCCTCAGACAGGCCCTGGCCGCTAATAGGGCGGCTCCGGCTTTTTCAGTGCTTCCGGCTATGAGCAGGCTGTGCCCGCGCGTTCCTTTGTTATCAAATTTTCTGGATTTTAAAAGCAGTACTTCTACCATATCTGCCGTTACATAGTGGTAGGGTGTAGAGCTTGCGGGAATATAGCCTGGGTGAAGTCCTATGGGTATTATTTTCCATTCGCCGGTATAGGCATAGTAGGAGGGGTGCAAAAGATTGAGTTTTGGGCTTTCTAAGGTATAGGTTTGATGGGCTTTAAATACCATACCCTGGGGGGTACTGTCTGCGGGAAGCCCGCTGGGGATATCTATAGCTATTCGTCTGGCTTCAGTATTATTGAGTGATAGGATAAGATCGGCTATTTTTCCTGTCAAGGGCCTGTTCAGTCCGCTTCCATAGAAGGCATCTACTACCACATCCACCTTCTCTATGTCGGATATAGTGAGATTCGAATCTATCAGGCGAGGTTGGATTCCAGCTTTTTTGAGACGATGTAGATTTAGTAGAAAGTCTGAGGAATATTTCCCTTCGTCCTCAGCGATATAAACGACTACGCGACGGGAGTGCTGATGCAGACAGCGAGCTATCACTAAGCCATCTCCGCCATTATTACCCGGCCCGCAGAAAAAATGGAAAGTGGAGGCTTGCGGAAAATCGCAGAGCATCTCTAGCATACATTTTCGTCCGGCTCTTTCCATAAGATCGGCAGAAGATACAGGCTCCTGGGCGATGGTATAAGCATCCCATTCATTTATCTGTGCCGAGCTAAGTATATACATCAGGGGAGCATTCGTTTTATAAGACGCAGATGGTGAGTATATTTTCTTCGCACATTATCATAGATACCCTGCTGATCTATGGAGTCCATTCTTACACGGCCATGTGCGTGTATGATCTGATGATTATTTAGCAGCATTCCCACGTGCACGATATCGCCATTATCATTTTGAAAAAATGCCAGATCACCTGCTCGGGCTTCATATATAAAATAGACATCTTCTCCTTGACTGGCCTGCATCCGGGCATCTCGCTGGAGAGCTATTCCTATGAGCTTATAAAGGAGCTGCACAAATCCGCTACAGTCTATCCCTGCTACGGTGCGCCCTCCCCATAAATACGGGGTGTCCAGCAGCATCATCGCCGCTTCTATGAGTGTAGCCACTTCATTTTCGGGGAGGATATGATCAGTGATTCGGCCGTGATAGGTATAGGTCTCATCGACGCAGACAAATTCCTTGTGACTGCCCAGTGTTAGGGAGCTGCCCATAAAGAGCAGCATAGATCTTGTAATGCTACTGGCACGCAGCACGGGTTCATAAGTGAGTACGCTGGGCCGGGTGCTCATGGGATCGTTTTGAGTAGCGAAAAGTGAAGCCTGATGCGCAGCTATCCATCCCTGATAGTGATCTAGGTGGCTGGTTATATGATACCACTCTTCCATTATTTCATTAATTAAAAAGGTTTCCCCAAAAAGCAATTGAGAAACCATCTCGCTTCTATGCGATGGCTCGGCTCGCAAGGGTATTGCGGAGAGAATGCCTCTGCCTGTATCCATATTATTTTCTATGCTTCAAAGATAAAACGATTGTTTCAATTTAATATAGGGCTTTTTATGAATGTGGGAAACTTCTATAAAATAAGCCGCTCAACCACACTAATAGAGTAACCATCATTCATAGAAGGATGAGCGAGAAGAATCCAGCATCTGCATTAGCAATTATTGAAAGAAAATTCTAGTTCCTATCTATTTCTGTACTTATTTTTCTGTCCTCCAGGTAGTTTTTACTGCGTCTGCGGGAGAAAAATTCCGTGCCTCATAGTTATTTTGTATAATTTTCTTTTATTGCAGTATCTAACGCTGATTCCGGGTCTAATTTCTACTCCTATGCCCTACTTTCGCGCTTCCTTCTGAGAGATTGAACTATCTCTTTGAAAACAAGGCCCTTACCCCTAGATTTAGAGGCATAATAGGAATCTCATCTGGGGTGTTTGTATCCTTGCTACTCAGCAAGACACCGGCACCAGAGCAATTATATTTTGTAATACTTTTTCATGAGGGTTTTGGCCTGTCCCTGCCAGTCGTCTCTTGCGATACGGCCGGGAAAAAATTCGATGGCATCATTTACATTTTCAGCTATTTCAGCATCAAATTTTGCGATCTGGGCAAAGGTGAATATACCCAGTGCATTTAATTTCTTTTCTATGAAGGGTCCTATTCCTTTGATGAGCTGCAAATCATCTTTTTCATCATCATTGGCTCGGCCTATTATATCAAAATTTATTTCGGCAGCTTTATCTCTCAGTTTTTCAAAATAGTTTTGTTGCTGGGTTATTACCAATACTTTTTCGGCTTCCCCGCGTTTGCACTCTTCCAGCTGATCTATGAGTTGTTCTCTCTCGCGCAGCACATTGTGATATCGTTCGGTGAGGCGGTTAAATTTTTCTTCATCTACCGCACCAGATTTTGGGTCAGCGGGTTTGGGCAGGTGGGTGGTAGAATTTGTATTTTCAGTTTCCAAATGTTTTATTCTATGTGCCTGTACAGTGATATCGGCTTGTAGTATTTTCACTTTATTTTCTCTATCCAGCAATTCTACTTCTGTGCGCTGCAGGTCTTTTTGTAGAAACCGAAGTTCTTTTTCCAGCAGGCTTATTTTTTCTTTTTTCTGATTTAGTTTGCGGTTATTTTCTTCCGTGACTCTTTGATGTAGCATCATAGAGATGATATACCCTATGAGGATACCCAGTGCCGCAGCTACTGCCAGAAAAAAAATGGTTTCAAAAAATATATCCCACATAGCTGCTATCTTTATCTGTACCTGTACATCCAGGCATTTTGCTTCAGATCGTTTTTTATTCTCAATAATACCGCCTTGGCATCTGCTGCTTCTTCAGCAAGAAAAATGCCCACCATACTATTCCCACTCTCATTGCTGAGAACATAGGCCATTTCACCCTTACTTCTAAATAATTGTGCCAAATCTTCGGCATTTTTAGCCGTACCATAGATGGCGCAGATAGCATAATTTCCGGGTAAGGGGTTTTTTATGGATCGCTTTCTAGATTCTAGATTGGGGTCGGTCTTGCGTGACGGAGGCAGCGTTTCTATGGCGGCCTTTTTAAGAGCCGCAGGGGTTTTTTCTTTGTCTGCAAGGTCTGATGCCGGAAGGGTATAAATCTCCTTGGGCAGATCCAGAACAATGTCGGTTACATCATTAGTGGGGGTTTTTTTCTCCGAATAATCTGTGAGCAGATAATCGGCATTATTAGCCATATAGCATAATCCTTTTACTCGGCAGGTATAAAACCAGGCCGAACCAGCTATCCATAGGAGCAGGGCTAGGCATAAAAAAATTAGTCGCTTGGTCATATTCCTCTTTTTTATTAAATGAAGAGAATGTCCAAAAGGAGGCTATTTTTTAGTTATAATCGCATCTGGAAATTTTCCTGCGAAGTTTGGCAGTTCCTTTTGGGCATTGCTTATATCCCCGCTTATGAATATACAAACTTTGTTCTTGTTTTTTTGCATAGGCAATAATAAAACCTCATATCCTTGTTTTTGGATCTTTTTCTGCAACATTTCCGCATTTTTTTGGACACTAAAGGTCCCGAGGATTATACAATAACCCTCTTTCTCCGCTTTTTCATTTGTCTGAATAGTATTTTTAGATTGTTCAGATTTTGCTACACTTTCAGCATGAGCGGTAGGTTGCTGGTTATCCGGGAGTTCGTTTGAGGATTCAGGTTCACTGATTATGTTGTTACCGGATGCTGTTTCTGAGGAAATAGGATAAGATAAGCTATCGGCAAGATGGCTAGTGTCTATACTAGTTTCAGAAGAATAAGTATAGGATAAACTATCGTTGATTTCAGTGGCCATAAGGGAGGAGCTGTCTGTGGAGGGGTTTATGACTGTTTCTCCCGATTGAGAAGAAAAGAGATTTTTAAGAATGTCTGGGGCAAAATATATTTGAGCCAGTAAGGCGAGTAGGAGCAGCCCACAGATGATCCATAAAATAAATCGAAAGGGATTCCGGTCTGTTTCAGAATGGGTATTAATTTTTGTTTCATCTGCAGCCGTATTATGGGCATGTGCAGGTTGGGAAGCTTTTATAGTAGTTTCAATGGATTTTACCACCTCTACAGTACCATACTGTGAAGATTCTGTGGCAGAGACCGAAACAAGCTCATTTACTTGTCTGTTTACTTTTACTGCTTCAGGCTCTTTTTTAGAGATGATAGGGGGTATTTCTATGGGCTGGAAACCGTAAAAAGGACCTTTTACCTCAGTATCGGCATAAGAAACAAAATACAGGCTTCCGCTGGTATCCCGATGTAGTACACCCAGTCCTTCCAGTATATAATGACCATTTGATGACAGTGTATTTTTAATGTGCGTCACCTGATTGTGCAAGGCCGTACTACTTTCACTGAGCGATTTTCCGGTGTCGGTGCAATATTTATCTAACAGTAGATTGTCGCCGGACTGTATGCGATCGTCAAACCTAATTATGAATCTAGGCGGGACGATAATTTGTCTTTCCCGGTCTAATGTGGCGGGTACAGGCTCCAGAATAAATGCTCCGAGATCGGGTACTACTACCTGCTTATGTACATCCAATAGCCAGGCGAGGATTTTAGAAAAATTGTTCATTTATAATTGTAATAATAGTCCCCCTATCACTCTAATCCCATAGACCGGATAATTTAGATACCGACTGTATTGCGTAGAGAAAAGGTTGTTTGCCATACAAAATACCGAAAGAGGTGGTATAATCCGATATCTCGCTTCAAAATTGAGATCCGGTACCGTTTTTAGCTTTTTTTCCTGCATATTTGCATCTATACCTCGCAAGCCAGTGAGCAGAATGAAGGCACTGAAAAGCTGTAGCCTATCAGCTATTAACGAAGAAAACCTGATTCCCGCCTCCATTTTGGGTGTATATAAGGCAAATTCCATAGATCGAGTGTCCAAAATATGGTAGGCAAAATTTGCGCCAATAATGCTATGCTGGTTAATCTGGTAATTTATTTTTAGGGAAGGAGAGAGATGGCTGAATCTATCTCCGTATCGCAAAGTAAAACGGGCGGTGTCCGAAGTGCTGGGGAAATAGAAAGGTTGTTCTTTAGCGATGATTTGTTTTATGCCCACATCTCCTTGAAACTTGCCTCCCAGATTAAAGAGCAATCCGGCAAAACGATTTTCATTTACCTGATCAGTAATCACTACGTAAGCGATATCGCCATTTTCAGTAGTATGGCTATTTCCCAGAAATGGATTTTGGTTATTTAGGGTGCGCAAACTATTATCCATAGCTTTTTTATTCCACCCGCCGTAGAAGCTAAGTTTTTTATTTAGTACAGGAATTTCTGCCAATAGATCTGGCCAGAGATTTAGCGATCCGTCCTTTATCTGCAGAATATCTAAACCCAGCCTGAGGTGTCCAAAATTTTTTCGTATGCCCAGCTCGGGAATAATTTGATACAACATATCTTTTTGGCCCATCGGTTTTTCGCTAATACTTTGATAATCCATATAGGATTCTATCCCCATATAAATACCCGAAAGCAGATGGTAATGTCCGGCTATATCTATTCCTATGCCCAGTTCTTTCTGGGCATTATTTATCCAGTAGTAATAGGGATCGGCACCTATGAGATAGCGCAGGCCTTTCATTTTGTTTTCTTTCTGGTGCAGGGTTAGATGCAATGCGGCATTATTGAATTTTTTTCGCAGAAATCTTATCGTGTCTAAGTCCCCCCAGGTGCTGTCAGTATGGGTGCCATAAAACTGGGTCATATCGTGATCAAAGTTTATAATTCCTTCTATCACATTTTTATCACCGGCCCGGGTGCCGAAAATACTTCCCGCTGTAGATGAAAAGTCGCGAAGGGATTCTTTTTCGCGGGAAGAGATATGCGAAAGGTGTATGCCACCACTACCTCTTTCACCCATTGTCTTGCTCCACTGTACATCTGCCAGTGGCGTGGTTTTGTTGCCGAAACCCAGTTTTACCCATAGCTCATCTAGGTCTTTTCTGGTGTCATCTTTAATGGCGATGGGTTTTATTTTAGGGGGTGTAAATTGCATTTGTAAAAAACGCACAGGTACATTGTAGTCGCTGAAACTGGGTTTTTCGGGGATAGATTCAGTGGGCAATATTGGGGCTATACTAATCTTTTTAGCATCCGCCAGCACAGGTTCATAGGGTTTTATCACTTCCACCACACCGCTAGGGAGATCATCCTGAAGGGTAGAGTGAGTCTGAGCTATCAGTGCATAGTCCATCAGTACCAGGTACAAGTAGCTTATCTTATATATCCAGGATTTATTCATCATTGCTTTTTTCTTCGGGTTCATTTTCTTCTATTAAGAGATTTTCGCTGCTGGTTTCTAATTTAGAACGCGCATTTATGGCTCGTATGGTTTCATCATATTTTTCCTGCACCTGTTGCTTAAGGGTGGCATCTCCTTCATAGTAATCGAGAATACTTTTAAGCGTGGCTTTGGCTTGGAGGAGATCGCCTTTTTCGATGTCAGTTTCAGCCATTAGGAGAAAAGATTTTACTACCCAAAATTCCTGATTCGGGGTTTCTTTATCGGTGCGCATACAAGCTTTTCGCGCTTCGTCATAAGCACCTTGTTTATAGAGTATTTCGGCGAGATAATAACGCGCTTCGGCTCCTCTTTCATTTGTACTCATCAGGGCCAGCTGTTCCAGATGTGCTTTGGCCTTAGCGGGATTATGGCCCACAGCACTCCGTCCCACATAATAGTGGGCATCTGCTTTGTCATCCCTAGTTGCCAGCGGATGATCTAATAGTTTTTGCCCATATTTTTCTACTTCGGCATTTTTTTTAAGCTCATAGACAGATACTATGAGACCGCGCAGTGCTTGTAGGGCTTCTTCGGGGGTACTGCTGCGGCTATAACGGCTGAGCAGGTATTTATAAGAGCTGTTATAATCCTTGTCTATAAAGAAACTTATATTGCCGAGTTTTTCCAGGGCACTGCCATAGAAGACATTGTTATCCTTCGCCGCTACTTTTTCAAAGTCCTCCTTAGCTTCTTCATATTTTTTGTTTTGATAATAGGCTTCACCACGATAGTAGTAGGCATTGTTTTTAAATATGCCACGGGGAAATTCTTTGAGATAGAGCGTAAACTCTTCTATAGATTTATTGTATTGTCTTTTCTCAAAAGTATTTTCGGCAAATTGATACATGGTACTATCAGCTTTAGAAGCGGACATTTCTACTTCCGGATGATTTTGTAGATAGGTTTTATAACCACTATAATTTGCTTCTGCCAAAAACACTTCTTTCATACCCGCTATGGCAGATTGTGCCTCGGCACTTTCCGGAAATTCGCGTATCACTTCATCATAGTATTTGCGGGCTTCACCATACTTACTAAGGTTAAAACTAAGGAGCCCTAGCTCGGCGAGAGATTTTCTATAATATACACTTTCTCTGTATTCAGTAGTGATGCGTAGGTGTGTGCGTATGGCACCTTCTAAATCATCTGAAAAAGTTTGGGCTATTGCTTTTTGGAATAGGGCATCATCGCCAAAGAGCGAGCCGGGAAATGCCGTGGGCAGGTTTCCAAGAATTTCGGATTTTTGTTTATTATCGTTCATTAAACCTGCTATGATGCCGGTCTGGTAGCTGGCATAATCGGCATCTAGTACTTTTATTTTTATGGCTCGTTCATAGAGTTTTTTAGCACCGCTATAATCTTTTTGTAAAAAACGGGAATCAGCACTGCGCATCAATGCATCGCTATATAGCCTATTAATCTGCTCATCTTTATGCCATTCCAGTGGTATGCCTTCATCAAAACTTTCCAGACATTGATCAAATAATTTAGAGGCGCGGTTGTATTCTTTTTTAGAAAATGCGCAATAGGCGCTAGTATAAAACGCAGTAGAAAGATTGGCTCTAAGATCTGATTTCCCGGTATTGCTGTTGATAAAGAGATTCATCTTGTCCTCCGTATCCGCATAGTCGTTTCTCTCATAAGCGATCTGACCTTTCCAATACTGGCAGTAATCTGCCATAGCCTTATCCTGAGGATAGCGCAGTGCTTTGTCTAGAAATTGTTCCGCTTCTGTACGGCGGTTATCATTATACATATCCAGTCCTTTATAATAGCACATTCGCTGATAAGCCCCTTTCATCTTATCCGAAGGATCATTTATGCTTTCTAAGATGGTTATGCCCTCATTATAATTAAGAGTTTGCAGGATTACAGAGGCGAGTAGGTCTTTTGCTTCAGGCAGTCTTAGAGATTTTGGCCACTTGGAGATAAACTCCTGCAAGCTATGGAGAGCGGCTCTGTCCTGCTGAAGTTCAAAAGCTAACTTAGCATAATTAAAATGTGATACCTCCTGAATGATGGGATCATATTCCAGCTTAGCTGCATCATAAAAAGAATTTTGGGCTTTTTGTTTATCATTTTTTCGCAGGTAGCAGTCGGCCAAATGGTACATGGCATTTTGGCCCAGGGAATCCTGAAGAGTATTTAGCTCTGAGAAATTTTTTATAGCTTCTTCATACTGTTCAAAACGGTATTGGGTATAGGCCAGTTGATAGAGGTCTTCTTTTCTCACTTTTGCACTATTATCTACATAGGCTTTCAGATAGGGCAGGGCTTCTTTAAATTTTTCTCCACGATAATAAGATTGCCCTAGTATATAGCCCGTTTCTTTTTTATACTTGAGCTCTTTTATTTTCATTTTGGGAGCTGCATAGGAAATAACCTTGTCATAGTTTTTCTGAACAAAATATATCTGACTCATATAATAAGGGATGATAGCCTTATATTTTTCAGAATCTTCTATCTGATTAAAATGATTTTCGGCCAGTGGATAATCCTCTCTGGCAAATGCGATAAAACCCATATAGTAATGTGCATCCGGTGCATAAGGTCCGTGCATACGGGTTACCTGATCAAATAAGGGATAAGCTTCATCAAATTTTTTAATATTAAAGTAAGAATAAGCCCTATAGAAAAAATAGGCATGATAAGCTGGTTTATCCAGATCAGAAGGGTGTACCTGCTCAAAACAAGAGAGGGCAGATGAATAACTTTTTTTTGAATAATACAAATTTCCGAGTTGAAAATTGGCTAAGCTATTATAATAGCGGTCATTTCCATATTTTTCGATAAAGCTGAGGAGTAATTCATCGGCATCCTCATTTTCGAGATATTTTGCTGATGCGGCCTCTTTATAGGCAGCTTCCGTTTTTATAAGTTCCGGGGCATCTTTTTCCGCTTTTTTAAGGCTGTGAAGAAACGCTCCGAATAGGGCACGCGACATGGCATAATTGCCTTTTTGATAAGCTTCATCAGCAAGGCGAAAAGTGGTATCTAGCGTATAATACCAAGCATTTTCCTGTGCCGAAATCGGAAGTAATGCCAATGAAGAAAAGATCAGAATAATTAGTGGATATCGGGTTATTACGGGTTTGGGCTTCATCTAGGCGATAATGTTTTGGGATAAAAGAGCGGGTAAAGTTAATTCTTCTGGCTTTTATAGTCAAAAACGCCAGGTGGGATTAAAAATTTTATTTGCATTTGCCGATAATGCGACCATTGCTTATTTGTTTATCGGAAAGTATGCACTTATAGCCTAAAACATACTTGCATTTAAGCAGTTATAAAACTTTATCTCTATCTTAGACCCCCTAATATCGCTATGAAAGAAGACCTACTTTCCCTATTCAGCCGGGTCCAGGCCTTTGTCTTTGATGTAGATGGCGTATTTACGGATAATCGACTTTATCTGTTAGAATCTGGTGGGCTTATGCGAGCGATGAATGTCCGCGATGGATTTGCAATAAAAGTAGCCCTTGAAGCGGGCTATCCCATCGGTGTGATTACCGGTGGCCGCTCATTATCAGTAAAAGAAAGACTGTTGGCCTTAGGCATACACGATGTTTATCTGGGACAAGAAAATAAAATGGAAGCCTTGGAAGAATTTTGTACTAACTACAGTTTAGACCTGAGCAGTATTCTGTATATGGGCGATGATTGGCCGGACTATGAATGCTTGCAAAGGGTGGGAGTACCTACTTGTCCTGCAGATGCAGCCGCCGAAATCCGGGTTTTGGCCAAATATGTGGCAATGGAAAGGGGCGGAAATGGATGTGTGCGCGAAATCATAGAAATGGTACTGAGCATCGCAGAAAGATGGCCACATCAGAAATAGAATTAATAGGTTTTGCAGATGACCAGATATATGCGTTTACGGCAGATACTAAATTTAATTCGTTGGATAAATCTTTTATATATAATCCTCACCCAGGTATTATTACAAGTATGTGTGGTATATCCTTTTTATAACCATCTCTCATCCTTGAGCGGGATAAAACTATCTCCGGTACTGCGACCTTGGGAGTTTATTCTTGTCATAGCTGCTACTATAGCTATCGCCGCCGCCGGGTATATGATTAATGATTATTTCGATATCAAGATGGATGAAATTAATAAGCCTGCCCGCATTATTATAGACAGGGGCATCTCCCGCAGGCAGGTCATTTTAGGCCATAGTTTTCTGAATATTTTTGGCGTATTGAGTGGAATATATCTGGCCTGGAAAGTAGATATATTACCCATTGGCCTTTTCCAGCTCTCCGCTTTCCTTTTGCTTTGGTATTATTCCACCACTTTTAAAAAGCAGTTTTTTACCGGAAATTTTGTGATTGCCTTTCTCACAGCCCTGGTCGTATTGTCGGTATTAAGTTATGAAGCGGTCCATTTAAGGGGCTTTTATAGGGTATATCCCGAGGAGGTAATGGTGCTGCTAGCCATCTTCGGAAGCTATTCTTTTTTTTCCTTTTGGACCACTCTATTGCGCGAATTAATAAAAGATATAGAAGATGTAGAGGGCGATGCGCAGGGCGGCTGTCGCACCATTCCCATTGTATGTGGCATAATGGTGTCAAAAAGTCTGGTATCTGCCTATGTATTGGTGCTTATAGTAGCGTTGATAGCAGGCATTGTGTTCTTATTGCGCATCTCCGCCTATACGGCTGCCGGATGGATAGCCTTGTTTATCGTCCTGCCTTCTCTGGGGGTAGTGTGGCTAACAGTGGAGGCAGAACAGCCCTTGCAATATCGCCGGGCCGGGAATCTAGTTAAATTAATCATGCTGGCCGGGTTATTATTTTTATTGTATTTCCATACCTCCATCCCATTTAAATTCCCCTATTTATGATTTATAGAGGATATGCGCCCTATCGTATATTACTGGCCTCAAAATCTCCTCGCCGGTGCGAAATATTGCAGAATGGCGGCCTACATTTCCGTGTACTCGCTACCGATGTAGATGAGGGCATCTTGCCACGATGGTCGGCAAGGGAGGCGGCAGAAGAAATAGCCAAGCGCAAATCTTGGGCTATCTTCCCGATGGCGGCTCCAGGAGAAACCATTTTGGGCGCCGATACGCTGGTTTGCAAAGGTGATAAAATATTTGGCAAGCCCCAAAACATAGAGGAAGCAAAGGAATTTTTAGATGAGTTAAATGATGGAATGCATACCGTGATTACCGGTGTTTGTCTCATTCAGGGCCAAAATATTCGGGTCTTTCACGAGTGCACCAATGTATTTTTCCGACATATCAGCAAGGCGGAACGCGACTATTATGCCCAAAACTTTAAGGTGTTGGACAAGGCCGGTGCTTATGGAATACAGGATTGGTTAGGGTGGACGGGTATTTCACGAATAGAGGGTTGTTATCTAAATGTGATGGGATTACCACTGCCGCGGATACTTACAGAATTATTTGCCGGGGAGTTTTCCTCATTGTAAAAAAAATAGCCAAAGAATTTGTCTGTTTGGTAAATTGTTTTTAATTTTGCCATCTAATTTTAGAATTCTTCATTAATGGCAAATCATAAATCGTCCGAAAAAAGGATCCGTCAAACCGCTGTTCGCAACGAGAGAAATCGTTATCAGCACAAAACTGCCCGTAATCTCATAAAAAAATTGAGATTATCCGAGGATAAAAATGAAAGCGCAGCTATGCTGCCCAAAGTGGTAAGCGCTATAGACAAGCTCGCTAAAAAGAATATTATCCACGCTAAAAAGGCTGCCAACCTAAAATCCAGCCTTATGAAAAGAATAAACAGTTTGAATTAATCATCCTAATTGTCAAAATAAATAACGGGACTAGCTTTGCTTTCCCGTTTTTTTATGTCCGAAAAGCGAACCATAAAAGAATGGTCAGAGAATGACCGCCCTCGGGAGAAATTATTGACTCAAGGTCCCGAAAATCTCTCCGATGCCGAACTTATTGCCATTCTCTTTCGAGTAGGTGTGGGGGCAAGCGGAGAAAATCCGGGGCATACTGCACTGGGGCTGGCTATACGTCTGCTGGATCTTGCCCAAAATGACCTTAATCGCTTAGCGAAAATACCCGTAAAGGAAATTACCCGTCAGATAAAAGGAATAGGCGAAGCCAAGGCCATTACACTCATAGCGGGATTAGAACTGGGCAGGCGAAGATTGAGCCGCGAAGCAGCCGAACTGCCTACCATCCGTGAAAGCAAGGATATATACCTCGTGCTAAAATCCGAACTCGGCCACCTAGAGCACGAAGAATCTTGGCTTATCCTCCTTAATAGAGCAAATAGAATTATCTATTCATCCCGTTTCAGTATGGGTGGTATAGCAGGTACGGTAGTAGATGTGCGCCGCATCCTTAGAAAAGCATTAGAAATTTCTGCCAGTGGCATTATCATCGCCCATAATCATCCTAGCGGCAATCTCAGTCCCAGTTCTCAGGATAAAACCATTACCCAAAAACTTAATGAGGCGGCCACCATTATGGAGATGAAATTATTAGATCATCTCATCATCACCCATCAAAAATATTTCTCTTTTGCCGATGAAGGATTGCTCTGAAAGTATAGGGGAAATAGGATATTATCGCCTTAATTTAAGGGTCTTTTTCTGCCCTCCGCATTCTACTTCCAGGAAGTAAATACCCATCGGCAGCGATGCCACTGGAAGGGTTTCTGAGAGGAGTATAAAATTTTTTCCGGCAAGATCCATTTCACTCGATGTCCTCAACTGCCCAGTGAGATCCCTGAGTGACAGCTTCGTCACTCCGGTAAATGGATTTGATATAGAAAGAATACTGGATTCTGATACGGGATTTGGAAAAATTGTGGCCTTAAAATCGGCTTTTTTTACTGCACCGGAGCCGGATATCGCTACCTGCTTATCCGGGTCATTCAAAAGGTTGACTATAGGTGGATAGGGATTTTCATTTATCCATCCGGATAATGCCGTTTCGGTGGCATTCAGTATATGTCTTTTAAAGGCGGTAGAATCATTGTATTCCTGCACCAGTGCTATGAGATGAATTTTTTCCCAATCCCAGTTTTCATCTAAAGCCATTTGAAAGGTGAAAGAAAACTGACCGCCGATATTAATATTTTGAGGAAGACTATTTATTTCTCCCCAGGCGCCTCCGGCCATTTTACGCAATACATACCGATGTTCGAAGCCGGCGATCAACGGACCTTGATTATAAAAAGGGTGATCCTCTACGATGTTGTAAAAATTTGCCTGATCATACGCCGGATCTATATTGCTCACACTGTCCTCAGTGATATAGAGGTTTAATCGAATATCTGCATCAGAAAAATTTTCAAAAAATTCCGTTTCTACTACTACATTAAGTAGATTATTTTCATCTAAAGATACATTTGTTATGGCTATGGCGGCTTCTACAGGCATAGCCATTCTCTGCTCTATAAGTTCATTTAGCAGGCTGTAGTCTAATCCGAAGGTGATGTATGGGTACCCATCAAAGAGATAGCGATCTATGAGAAAACCAGGCACCCCACCGCCCGTATAAGTGTCGCCTAAAATTTCACTTTCTTCGCAGGACAAAGTATCTCCTACATGGAGATATACTGGTATGATCTGCTCATATTGGGCTAATAGACTATCCATATATACAAAGCCCCCAGGACATAATCCACACCAAGCACCTGTGATTTCTTCGAGAAGAATGTTTTTGTCCTGTGCTTTTGACGAATTAGAAAATACCAGCATCAAAACCATTAACACAATTATATTGGTACGCATATTTCGTTTAGGTTGCATATATTATACCAATTCTAAAAAATAAAAAAAACAAAATACTTATTTGTAACATTTTGTCAGTATATCATGCCTATAAGTAAACCATACGACTAATAAAGCCTGGGCTTATGAGGACTAGTAGGCTTTCAAAACCTTTTTGGTAAATATTCCCCGTTCATTTTGCAGGGTGAGTAGATAAAAGCCAGCTGGCCAGTTTTGGGTATTTATTTTTTTCTGTGAGGTAAATCTTCCCTTCTCAAAAAAATGTCCATTTATGTCAAAAATGAAATAGGTTATTTCTTTCTCCTCACCGGATAAGTAGAGAAAATCTGCGCAGGGAATAGGCCAAAGACTGAGACTAGAACCTGGCAAGTCTGCCTCTAGGCTGGTAATATCATCAGGACCACCCCAAAACTCAATCTCCGTACCATATCCATAATGAGGATTATTAAACAGAATGTTTCCCTGCGCCCCATATAGGCTTATCGCACCGGAGGCAATATTGTCTGTGCCCGTACAGATATGGGTGCCGGATAAAACAGATCCGCTCACTAAACCATCGCCATAAGTATCGGAAATTGTAAATAGGTAGCAGCCGGTATTTTCCAGATATATAGTCACTGTATCCAGCACATTGCACAGCAGTGAGTCGCTTCCTGCTATAAAAAGACCATCGCCATTGCTTATTTCCCAGCTCGTTTCAGTAGGCCAAAAATCTGTATGAAGTATCAGCAGGAGAGAATCTCCGGCTATTCGTCGCTCTGTATAATGTATAGCAGTATCATTAACACTCTGCTCATCTATATGACCATCTAATCTTTCTAATGTATAATGAAGGGTGCTGGCCAGACTATCATCAGGAAGGTAGGGAAAAATAAGATCATGGCTCTGAAAAGGATGAATAGGACCGGCTATATGCACGGTATCACGCTGGTAATTATTTACATCCAGATATACGATTACCTCGCCGGCTATTTCAGTTCCTAGGTTTTGAAGGATGATCTGTGGTACATAATGGGAGCAATAGCCGTTATCTGTTGCCGTATTTATAAGAGTGAGATCGTGGGCTAATACGGGTAGGAAGCATTCACTACCGACCATTAGCAGTTCGTCTGCAATTTCCGGAAGGGGCATCCGGTAATAAAGACGATCCGGACAGATGAGGTAAAGACTAGGGGAGGATTGAATCTGATATGCCTCATTTAGGACAGTAGTTTCCGCGATATTTATGGTCAGGGTATTATATGCCATTTCCAGATTGCCAAAACTATAGGTGATATCTGGATCTGTTTGGGCTACAAATTCTACATACAATACTTTATAATGTTCTGTATAGTCATTTTCTATGGTGGATAGCACCCCATTCTGCAGATAGGTCCAGGCCTGTGGGTCGCGCCGGTCAAAACAAAATAAGACAATCTTTTTTCCTTCATCCAGATAAGTATATAAGCTCTCTTCCTCTCCTGATTCATAGCTGAGGGTAAAGTTTGAGGCAAAATTTTCCACACTGTTTTGAGAGGATAGGGGTATCCAGCTAGCTAATGCTATCAGAAATAAAGTCCTTAATGTTTTAAAATAATTCATAAGATAGGTTATATTTAGCAGAATGCAAATTTAGCCTTTTTAGTCTCATTCTTTGAAAAACAAAAAAGCCACCCTTATTAATTTAGAATGGCTTTTTACCTATTCAGCGAATTGTGACTATCTCGCTACCGTAAATCGCTTGGTAGAGACCGTATGATCGCCGATTATTCTAAGAATATACATGCCTCCGGCTAGATCCGTGGTAGAAACAGAAAAGTTTTTTGCCCCTGCAGAAACAGTACCGCTGGAAATGGATTTTATTAATTTTCCAGCTGCATCCAGAATACTAACATTTAATAATTGAGTACCGGTGGTGGTAAACTGAATATGGAGAACATCTTTAGCAGGACTAGGGTACAAAACCAAAGATTGACTAATGCCCATATCTCCTATGCCGGATAATACTACCGTAATGGTCTGAGAAAATTCATCAGCATCTATACCATTTCCGGCTAATAATGTCACAATATAAGTACCTGAAGCGGCATATATATGAGGAGCGGGATTGGGATCTGTAGAAAAGCTACCATCGCCGAAATCCCACAAATAGGTAGTACCGTTTTCAGTATTGTTATCTATGGTGAGGATGTTTCCATCTATAGTGGCAGTAAATGAAGCCTCAAAAGGAGCAGCTTCTACTACACCTTTATAAAAACTATTTACGGCTTCCACAGTAAATTCACCACCCTCAAAAATGATATTATTATTGGCATCCTTTAAGCGGTAATATCCTGAGCCATACTGGCAGCACATACCATCGCCATGATCATCTATGATATGAAAATTATAGCACCCATCCTGTGGAAGATTGAGGGGTACATTAATGGTAACATTGTTTGCATATCCGCCGACTAGTCCGGTAGTTTGTGCGCCAGCTTCGGCATTAGGATTGCCACCAGATGCCACTACTACATAATCTTCATCAGTAATCTCCCAATAAGTTTCAGTACCAAAATTATCGGTTTTAATTTCCAAGGAGGGATTTCCCTCTCCCACCATTGGAAATGCGATAAAGGCAGTGGTGCTATTGTCCATGATATCATCATCATTGCCGCCATTTACATTCGTAATAGTAAAAGCAGCCTCAAAAGAGGATACCGAAGAAATGGGGTTAAAGGTGATATCTTCCGTTTGATAGGTCGGGAGATTGCCAGTCCAGCTGATGGTTTGAACGTTTTGTCCATCTTTTTCGAATGAAATAGTGCAGCTGGTGAGAGGTTCAGAACCCAGATTTTGGAGTATAAAGCTACCTGTCCAGTCTTCACAAAATTCAGTAGGGCTAATTAAGGTTAAGATAGAAGCATTGTTTGTACCAGAGGCTGCACAGTTTGCATCCATAAAGGAGGCTAGCGTATTAGCACCTACTGCCCCTATTTCCACTAATGTCCTGCTAGGACATATTAAATAAACGGTAGGATAGGCGTTAATCGCATAACTTGTTACAAAGGAAGAGGAACTAGGATCTATCACGGGATAGTCTGTGCCCTCCAACCAATTGCCTTGGGTACCTCCTACACATCCCTCTTCGCCGGAGAGACAAGCGGTATTGGTTTCGGTATCCCCTTCTATAAAAAACACCATAGCCTCATCTGTACCCGTAGGTCCAAATTCTGCATAAAAATCTTCTAAAGCATTGCTAGTGTGATATTGCCAGCATGGAGCGCACCAAGTGGCGCTAACGTCTATGACCACCGTCTTGCCCTCATCTAAAATGTCATACAAAGTCCAGCTATTGCCATCTAAATCGGTGAGTGTCCAGTTAGGGGCGATGCTTCCATCGGCTAATTGGGCGTAGGAAGCCGTAAAAATTCCTAGCGAAAAAACTAAGAATAGAGAAGATAAAAGTTTAATCATAAAACTGTTTGATTTGATGGATTGATTTACAAAGATAGAATATTTTTAGTCTTTAAATATTTTTTGTTTCAAAAAAATAAAAATGATATGAAAAAATATAGCCGTTTTGTAAGAATTGGCAAATTATTTGTGAGAAAATATATGTATATTTAAATAATAAGGCCCATAATTAAATAGAAATGATGGCCGAAAAACCAAAAAAAATTGTCCAAAAAATAAATTTTCGGATAATTTTATAGGCAAATTCCTAAGAAAAACTTAACTATTCATGCTGAGATTCGTCAAAAAAGAGTGAAAAATCCCTTAAAAGAACAAAATAATCCCGATTAGATTAGGATTATTCGTAAAAGTCTCGTAATTTTGCTGAGTCAAGTGTAAAAAAAACATTCTATATGAAAAATTTTTTATTCGCTTTATTTATTTTCTCCTCCCTACCTGGCTCTGGTCAGGGGTTAGCGTTTATTGAAGCCGGTACATTAGAAGGTAGTGGTTCCTCTGGAGATTTTTCAATAAATGTAACTAGCCATTTAGTAAATAATTCAGATGTGCCATTAGATATTACTTGGCAGAGAATTGAGGTGAGTTTACCGGAAGAGTGGTCCACGCAGATTTGTGATATCCAGCAATGCTATCTTGCTTGGGTGCCTTCCGAATCTTTTTTCCTAGGTGTAGGTGATACCGCCCCTCTAAAAGTACAATTCAAACCCCAGGGTGTAGCGGGTTCTGGCGAAGTAGATATGTTCGTCAGTACAGAAATAAATGGCAGTCCGGTTACCTTAACAAAAAAATTTTTAGCCACAGCTCATCCTTTTACCGGAATAGCTGATCTAAACAGCGATATGTCTGTAATTTCTTTTTACCCAAATCCGGTGATAAATGAAATAAATATCAATTTCTACGACAGCCGTGCCCAAACCATAGAAATTTTTAATCTCACCGGAAGAAAAATCAAATCGCTCCCCGTAATAAATTCACTTATGAGTATAGATGTAAGCCAGTATAGTGCCGGTATGTATTTCCTTTCCATAAAAGATAATTTGGGAAATATTTTAGACACAAGACGTTTTTCTAAAAAAGGATAATTATTTATCCTCCATAATTTCAGAGGCGGCTTCTATCCCGGAGGCCGCTTTTTTTTTTACAATTCATTCTTATGAAAAAGCCATTATCCGTCATTAATCTCTATCCAGCAGATTTGTTTAAAAAGCTGGAAATGGATAAGGTGATGCAGCTCATAGAGGCTCACTGCGAGAGTAGCCTGGGGCTGGAATATGTGAAGCAGATAAAGTTATATACCGAATTTGATTATATAGATCGGCTGCTCAAAGAAACTGCAGATTTTAAACATCTGCTGGAATCCGGCTTGGATTTTCCATCTTTATCCGTAAATGATCTCACCGCTTCTTTGCGATTTCTAAAAATAGAGGATGCGGTGCTCAATGAAACACAAGTGTTTCAGTTGCTAAAAAATCTGCTCATCGTTATGGAGATAAAGATATTTTTTGAGCAGCAGAAAGGGACATTAAAGAATTCTTATGCCCACGTATATGCGATATTTAAGGACTTAGAATTAGACAAGGCAGTGATAAACCGCATAAGAGGCGTAGTAGATGATGAAGGTAAAATAAGAAGCTCTGCTAGCAGGAAACTGGCTCTTATCCGAAACCAAGTTCAGCAAAAATACCGTGAAATAGAAAGCCAATTTAAGCAGATCATATCCCATTATCGCAAAAAGGGCTGGCTCACAGAGGAAGGAGAAACTGTGCGCAATGGCAGACGGGTGTTGGCTTTACAATCTGAATTTAAACGAAGCGCCCGTGGTATCATAGCCGATGAATCGGTCTCCGGCAAGGTCACATTTATGGAGCCGGATGAAACCTTACATTTAAACAATGAACTCTTCGAACTACAGCAGGAGGAAAAACGCGAAATATACCGCATCCTTAAGACCCTCTGTACGGAGATACGTCCTTTTGCCGATCATTTTTTTGCCCACCAAGAAATACTGGCTTATGGCGATTTTGTGCAAGCAAAATCTAAGCTGGCCATAGAAATGCAAGCAGAGATGCCCCAGCTATCTGGTGAGCGGATTATAGAACTGCATAAGGCCTATCATCCCCTCCTTTTTTTGCTCCATAAAAAGAACCGCAAAGATACCGTTTCGCTCTCGCTGCGCCTGAGCATAGCCCAGCGAATACTGGTCATAAGCGGGCCGAATGCCGGAGGTAAATCGGTAGCCCTCAAGACGGTGGGACTGCTACAGGTGATGCTGCAGGCCGGTCTTTTAGTACCGGTAAATCCGGTGAGCATAATGGGTATCTTTCATACCATCGCCCTGGATATGGGTGATGAACAATCGCTAGAAAATGACCTGAGTACGTATAGCTCCCGGCTTAAAAATATGCGCTGGTTTGCAGAAATGGCCGATCACAAAACCCTGGTACTGATAGATGAATTTGGCTCCGGTACCGATCCGAAATTTGGTGGTGCCATAGCCGAGGCTATGCTCGAGTACCTAAATAATAAATTTGTATTTGGGGTTATTACTACACATTACTCTAATATAAAGCTTTTTGCCTCCGAAACAAAGGGGATTATTAATGGGGCTATGTGTTTTGATCATAAAAATCTGCAGCCATTGTATATTTTGGAAACCGGAAAGCCTGGCAGTTCTTTTGCATTTGAGCTGGCCCAAAAAATAAATCTTCCGGAAAATATACTGGAGGCAGCCCGCGAGAAAGTAGGTGCGGAGTATCGCGATTTTGATCATCTTCTAGGAACCCTGCACCTCGAAAAATCTGAATTGCTAGGACGAGAAAAAAACCTCCGCGAGGCAGAAGAAAAGTACGCTACGGAAAAAAGTAAATTTTTGGCTGAGCAGGATGAATGGAATAAGTCCAGAAAAATAATATTACTAGAGGCCAAAGAAAAATCCCTCCAGGCGATCTCAGATACTAATCGTCGGATGGAAAATGTACTGCGAGAGCTTAGGGAAAACTATCTGAAAAAAGAAAAAATGGCCAGTGTAAGGGCTGAAATGGAAGCCGAAAAAGCTGATTTACTGCGAGAAGTGACCGCATTGCGCTCCGAAATAACCGTAAAATCTGCTTGTCATAGTTTCATCCCAGGCGATCAGGTAAAACTGCAAAATGCCGACCAGCGAGGTGAAATTATAAGCGTTCAGGATGGCAAAGCCTTGGTGCAGTTTGGCCTTATTAAATCCAGAATTCCATTGAAGGAATTAGAACTTCTCACCAAAACATCCCCCTCCCTGCCACCGACAAGATCCTATCACGATAGTTTTAAAACCCAATTAGGTTTTCAATATACGCTTGATGTGCGAGGAAAACGAAGAGAAGAAGCCCTATTAGAGGTCGAAGCTTGGCTGGATAGAGCGCTGATGTTAAATGCCGATCAATTAAAAATTATACACGGCCGCGGCAATGGGGTATTAAAAAGAGCCATACGTGACAACTTCAGAAATTTCCCATCCGTAAAAAGCATTCACGATGAAGATCCGCAGTATGGCGGCGATAGCATTAGTATTATAGAGCTGGGCTAGGATGGTCTTTTCTGTTTGTCTATGATTTCTGCCGGCTTGGCGGTGAGCCAAAGAATGGAGATGGTCTGTTTTTTCTCCAGTATTGTTTTAGTAACCCGGAATCAGTGTTAGACTTTGCCATCAAGGGAAATTATACAAAATGGCTAGGAGGTAGTGAGTTTTTCTCCCGCAGACCTAGTAAAAACGGCTTTGAGGACAGAAAAATGAGTACAGAAATAGATATGAAGTATAGTTTTCTTGCATAAAAAACGCTAAGGTTTATTCTGGGTTTAAGACCAAATGCAGAAATGCCGCTACCCAGATTTAATTTGGCTATTTTTTTTAGATAATGAATAGAAGGAAGGTAGCTGAGCGTAAGCGATTAGCTAAGGTTATTGTTTCTTTTTAGCTATACATCAAAGGAATCAAATAGGTAAAACAATGGAATGAAAATGATATATGACTATATGTAAAAAAAGCCATAAATAATGCTCGGATAATTAGAAGTAAGAAGATTTATAATGTGTTTTTTCTGCCCACTTCTTTGGCTAATTTTCGGAAAAGTTCATTCTTATGAGAAATTATAATGATATAACCCTAATGATTTTAGTAGTACTCCATTTTGCTATTAGAGTGTTTTCATTTATTTCGGAAAATCAGTAGGAAACGGCTAGTTGGGTCTCCTATCTGGATATAAGATTAGTAATAGAGAATGCTGCTCTCTATTCGTAGAATATAGTGAGTGGCGAGATTGTTCCTCCTTTACTATCGGCAAATCCTAAAATTGTGCTAAAACGTATAGGCCCTAAAAATAGCCGGGTTATAATTACAATAAATTGGCAAAAATGTACTTATTTTGAGAGATGAAAAATCTGAATTTCTATTTTCTACTGCTGGCCTGTATAATAGGTGGTACGCCTATTTGGTCTCAGCAGCGGGCAGCTAAGGTAATTCAGGTTTCGGGCTATGTAGTAGAAAAGGACTCGCTTACGCCGGTAATGTTTTGCACCATCGGTCTTAAAAATACCCCTTGGGGTACTATGAGCAATGAAAAAGGATTTTTCTCTCTGCCGGCAAAAGTGGGAGATACCCTCTTATTTGCCTCTATAGGGTTTACTACTGCTAGCTTTGTAGTGCCTGATCCCGGTAATTTCTTTTCTCATTCTTATATACAATCGCTGGAAAAGGACCCTGTGCAGCTGCAGGAAGTGCTTATTTATCCTTGGCGAGATGAAGAATCCCTGCGCCAGGCCTTACTAAATCTAAATCTGCCTGATGAGCAAACGGAGATTGCGGCTAGAAATCTGAATCCACGTATGATGATGCTCTTAGCCTCCGAAACCGGAATGGATGGAAACGAGGTGTATAGGTATCAAATGGGGCAGCTAAAGCAGGCATATTATACAAAAGGACAGTTTAAGCGGATGCGCATCTTTGAGCCTTCTGCTTGGATGGATTTTATAAAGGCCTGGAAAAGAGGTGATTTTTCTAAATAATTTAGGCCACACTAAAAAAATATTCTTTTAATTCAACAATATTATCTTTGCCTTTCTTTAATAATGTAGATGCCCATTCTAAAACGAAGTAAAGATTATCTGCCTAGTTCTCACTCCTCGCTCTCCGAAGTAAATGCCAGTGTAGAAACGAATCATAAATCCGGATTTTTCGGAAAATTATTTGCCTTTTTGGGGCCAGCCTATCTGGTAAGTGTAGGCTATATGGATCCGGGCAATTGGGCTACGGATATAGCTGCCGGAAGTAGTTATGGCTATAAGCTCCTCTGGGTTTTGCTTATGTCTAATCTCATCGCCTTATTACTTCAAAGTTTTTGTGCCCGGCTGGGCATCGTACGTGGAGAAGATTTAGCTCAGGCCAGTAGAAATACCTATCCCAAAACAGTAAATTTAAGTCTGTATGTCTTAGCAGAGGTGGCTATAGCTGCGATGGATCTAGCCGAAGTACTGGGTATGGCTATCGGATTACAATTGTTATTTGGGCTTCCCATTTTAGCTGGTATTTCTATCTCCGTACTAGACACTTTTCTTATTCTTATGCTTATGAGTTTTGGGATAAGAAAACTGGAAGCTTTCATCTTAAGTTTAGTGTTGATTATAGGACTCTGTTTTTTATCCGAAATTATTTTTGCAAAGCCCTATTTCCCCGACGTAGCTGCCGGTCTTATACCCAGTTTGCCGGATAAAACTGCTCTTTATCTAGCGATAGGAATTATAGGAGCCACGGTAATGCCTCATAACTTATACCTGCATTCTGCGCTCGTTCAAACCAGAAAATTTAGCCGCACAGTAGGGGAAATAAAAAAAGCTATTCGCTATAATACGATAGATTCGGCTATTGCGCTCAATTTTGCATTTTTTGTGAATGCGGCTATCCTCATTCTCGCAGCCAGCACATTTTATATAAATGGAATGTTTAATATAGCCGAAATAAAGGATGCCCATAAGCTACTAGCCCCTTTACTGGGAAATAATCTCGCTCCCATTCTATTTGCTGTAGCCCTCATCGCCTCTGGTCAAAGTAGTACGATCACGGGTACACTTGCCGGTCAAATAGTGATGGAAGGCTATCTGGACTTGCGCATACAGCCCTGGCTGCGACGTCTCATAACCCGTATGCTGGCTGTAGTGCCCTCCTTCTTGGTTATTTACTATTTTGGTGAGGAAGAGACCGGCAAAATGCTCGTATTTAGCCAGGTCTTATTGAGTTTGCAGTTAGGTTTTGCCACCATCCCTCTCATTCATTTTGTAAGTGATAAAATAAAGATGGGCGAATTTGTCATTCCGCTATGGCAAAAAGTTTTGGCTTGGATAAGTGCGACACTTATCATAGGACTAAATCTGCGGATGGTATTGCAGCAGATAGTAGATTTTACGCGAACGAGTGCTCATTCAGGATATTGGCTGATGCTGTTTATCCCGCTATTGTTGTGTTTTTTAGCCCTTCTTTTATACATCATATTTATGCCTTTTATATCAAAGAAAAAGGCGAGGACAGAATCTACGCTTACTATTCATCCAGATGCACCACTGGTATTACTGCCGGAAGTACACCCTTTTCGCAAGGTATCTGTGGCAGTAGATTTTTCATTAGCCGATAGCAAGGCCATCTCTCTGGCCCTAGCCCAAGGTGGCCATGAGGCAGAATATCTTATTATCCATATTGTAGAAACGGCAGGAGCACACATATTCGGTACAGAGATACAAGATAAGGAGACCCAGTTTGATGAAAGGAAGCTATCGCTTTATCGCAAGCATATAGAAAATTTGGGTTTCCGCTGTCAGATAAAAATAGGCTATGGAGTACCCAAGCTAATAATTCCCCAAGCGGTAAAAGAGTTTGGATCAGATTTATTGGTAATGGGCAGTCACGGTCACACAGGGTTTAAGGATATGATTTTTGGTACCACGATCAATGAAGTGCGCCATAAGCTGGATATTCCCGTATTAGTTGTGCGGTGAGTCAGTTGTGGTGAGCTGCACTAAAACATTTCTGCCTACTTTAGAAGAAAGAACGAGCCGTTGGTTTTGGTCAGTAGCTATCTCAGTAGAATCATCGAAACTATAAGACTGGATACAAGTAATAGGAGACCCTAAGCGAAGATCTAAAGAATCCAGAAATTGAAGAAACTCAGGAGAATGTAGTTTTACCCCTACAATAAGCGCTTTGTCTCTTGGCCGCATGTCCAGAAGCAGCTTTTCACTCTGAATAGGAAAGGAGCCATATTTATCTGGTATAGGATCACTGTGTGGGTCAAAATTTGGGTGGCCTAAAAAATCTGCTAGCCTGTCGGTGAGCTTTTCAGATTCTAGGTGTTCTAATTCTTCGGCCAGCTGGTGTACTTCGTCCCAGCTAAACCCCAGCTTATCGAAGAGAAAAGTTTCCCAAAGCCGGTGCTTGCGTATCAATTTTTTAGCCTCGTCCATTCCCTTATCTGAAAGTTGCACACCCGTATAGGGCTCATAGTGTAAATGTCCTTTTTCTGCCAGTTTTTTTATCATATCAGTTACTGAGGCGGCCCGGTTATTCATCACTTCGGCGATGGAATTAGTATTTACCCTTTCGGTGGAGGGCAGGCCTTCAGCTATTTTGTAGATGGCCTTAATATAATTTTGTTCGGAGGGTGTGAGCATAAAATAGATTACATATCCCAGATTTTGCTTTTTGATTCTCTTAGATAGTCTAAAAGATTTTTCCAAAAGGCTAATACCATATAGATAATGACAGGCGACCAAGTATTTATAAATATAGCGTAGATAAAAAACAATCGCACATAACGAGAACTCAGACCCATTTTTTCACCTAGCCAGTTACATACTCCAAATATGCGAGGCTCTACAAATTCCCGAAACTCTGAAAAGCGGTTCCTATAAATTATAATCATATCACTACACAAAAATAGTTTTTTATTTTAAATCCTTCTTTGTATCTATCATGTTTTTTTCTTTCAGCAATTCAAATTTTGAATCTTCTAGTAAAAATGGAAACTTATTATAGATAAATTTTATCATCTCTACCATAGGTGCATGGCTATAAGGGAACAGTAAGAAAAAAACAGGATTTGTTTATGACCCATGAAAGGGAAAGGCAAAACCTAATAAAATCTACCATATAATCGGATACAAGACATTCCATAACAGATGATTGAATATTGGATATTTGGGTAAAATACGGATTATCAGAGATGTACCTAAAGAGAAATACTAGGATGTATGGTCTGTATTTTGCCATTCGGATTTTTCTTTTTTACTCAGCTTATTTATCACCTGAGCATAGGAATGTTCTATCATTTCACATAGCAGTTTTTTCGGGAGCTTGCCGTTTATCTGGACTGTATTCCAGTGTTTTTTGTTCATGTGATAGCCGGGTACTACTTCTTCATACCGGCTTCTCCATTCCAGAGCCTGATCAGGATCGGCTTTTAGATTTATACTATCCGGATTGTCTAAGGGTAGCAAAGCAAAAATTTTATTCATCACCTTAAAAACTAACACATCGGGACCGAAGGGCAATTCCTCTTTTACTCCTATTTTTTCAAGGCAGAAACTGCGTATTTGTTCGATATCCATATCGAGGCGATAATTAGGATACACCTAGCTGGGATAATACTACTTTGGCTCAGGAGCCGAAGGAGTAGGTGGTGGCGGTACGGCGATTTCTTTTATCTTTTCTCCATTCTTGTATTCATAATGGAGTTTGAGATTTCCTTGCTCATCATACCACTTTACTTCGCCTTCTCTCTTACCATTTACCCATTTACCTTCTTCCTGCATTTTTCCATTATCATAATAAAGTATGCGCTCTCCCTTCAGCAATCCATTTTCATAAAAGGATTCTTCTTTAATACGCGAATGTAAAAATTTTTTAAAACTGCCTTCCAGCTTATCATCCTTATAAACGGCTTTTTCAGTAATACTGCCGGATTCGTTAAATTTGAGCATAATCCCGTTTTTTTGTCCATTGGCATAAGTGGTCAGGACCGTAGGAAGGTTTTTATTGGAATAATTTAGCCAGACACCGTGCTTTTGTCCTTTGCTGTCTTCCATACCTTCTTCCACTATTATTCCGGCACTGTCTTTTTTTTCTACTGGTTTCAGCCCACCTATTCTACTATCTGTGCAGGAGGTTATAATTAGAAGAATGCTAAAAATAAGGAATTGTTTCATATTAAAAAATATTATAAAAAATTTTTATATTTATTAATGATACTGTAAAACTAATAAAACTACAATTATTATCCATACAAACCATTGAATACCAAATTGAATAATTTCGAGTTATTGACAAATCGGAGGATTATTAAAGATGTCAATAATCTTATTATAGTGAGCGGAGGCAATCTTTTATTGCGCCGAAATTTGGCATTTCCGAGGCTTTTTCGAGTATTTCGGTATAGCGGATTACACCTGTACCATCTATTACAAAGGCAGAGCGCTTAGATACTCCTTTCATTTTAAAGACAAATGTGTCGTATAAGCAGCCGTAGCTGGCACTTACCTCTTTATTAAAATCGGAGAGTAGTTCGAAATTATATTCATTTTCCTGCTTAAACTTACCCAGCGTAAAAATAGAATCTACAGATATAGCGAGCACAGCGGCATTTACATCATTATAGAAGCCTAGGCTATCTCGTGTACTACAAAGTTCTTCTGTGCAGACCCCGGTAAATGCCTGGGGGAAAAAGAGAAGGAGTATTTTCTTCCCTTTATATGAGGAAAGAGAAATCTCTTTTTTATCTGTAGAAAAGAGGGTAAAATCAGGAGCTTGATCTCCGATTTGCAGTGACATTTTGTGAAAATTTGAGGGCGTAAAAATAGAATTTTTTCCATCATGGGTGTTTTTTTTTGTGAAATTTCTGGTTTTTTATACTTTTTTCTTATAATTTGAGAATAATTTGTGGATAACTTTGGTATTGTAATAGAAAATTTTTACTTTTGCAGTCCAAAAATTGGTTATGTACGCGATTGTAGAAATAGCAGGACAACAATTCCGGGTAATATCCGGTCAGGAAATATTTGTCCATCGCCTTGAGGGCAAAGTGGGAGACAGTGTAAAAATAGACAAGGTCTTACTTACTAATCATGACGGAGTGGTACGCATAGGTTCGCCTACGGTAAGCGGAAGCAGCATTACAGCTACTATTGTAAATCACCTGAAAGGTGATAAAGTGGTGGTATTCAAAAAGAAGCGCCGCAAAGGTTACCGAGTAAGAAACGGACACCGTCAATGTATAACCAAGGTAAAGATTAATTCCATCTAAAAATTTCAAGAAATGGCACATAAAAAAGGAGTAGGTAGTTCTAAAAACGGCCGCGACTCCCATAGCAAACGATTAGGTGTAAAAATATTCGGAGGACAGACGGTAATCCCCGGCAATATTATAATTAGACAAAGAGGTACTAAGTTTCACCCTGCCGATGGCGTGGGAATGGGCAAAGACCATACCCTCTATGCCTTAGTAGATGGAGTGGTCAGTTTTAACAAAGGCAGACTGGATCGCACCTACGTATCTGTTCTCGGTGGAGCTGCGCCGCACACCGCTACAGCCAACAAGACTGCAGCGAAACCTGCCAAAGCAAAAGTAGATAAACCGGCAGCTCCTTTCAGTGTATCTGATTCTAAAGCCACTCCAGTCCTTCCTCTCGCTGCTCCATCCGCAGAGACCAGTACAGTTACTGAAATAGTAAAAGATGCTTATACAAAGATAGCAGGCATAGGTCCTAAAATCGCCGACTTACTCCATGCAGCTGGCCTGTATTCTTATGCTCAGCTGGCAGAAGCCAATGTAGAAAAAATCTCCGAAATACTAGCCGCAGCAGGACCTCGCTATACGATGCACAATCCGGCTACTTGGCCAAAACAGGCTGCTTTAGCCGCCGAAGGAAAATGGAACGAACTCAAAGCCTTGCAGAATACCTTGGTTGGTGGAAAAGAAGTAGAAGAATAAATAATTGTAAAAATTAGAAAAAAAGTCACCTCCGGGCAGGTGGCTTTTTTTATTTTATATCTCCGGGTTTTTTATTGTTATTTTAGCCTTCTTATACGCTACTAAGATGCATTCTACTTACTCAAATAAAGAGATAGGCAAAGTATTAATACTTACTGCGGAGCTTATGGAGCTGCACGGATACAATCCATTCCGTGCTCGTTCATACGCAAATGCGGGTATTTCTATAGAGCGCAATGAAGGACCTATTGCCATCATGAATCCATCGGAAATAGCCAAGATAAAAGGGATAGGGGAGGCCATTCAAAAATCCATTTCAGAATTTATAACTACCGGCAGTTTTAGCGTCCTCGAAGAATTATTGGCCGAAACCCCGCCCGGTGTAATAGACATATTAAAACTTAAAGGAATAGGCCCTAAAAAAGTGAAAATGCTTTGGAAAGAACTAGGGGTAGAATCGCCAGGTGAGTTGCTCTATGCCTGCAACGAAAATCGCCTCATCACATTAGATGGATTTGGAGTAAAAACCCAAGAAAATATAAAAAAGAACTTGGAGTATCTCATCGCTCACCAGGACCTGCGTTTATTTATTATGGCCGAAGCTGAAGCACTGGAGATAGAAAAACTACTTCATACCTGCCCTCACCTGGTTTTTGCACGCACCGGTGAGCTAAGGAGGCAGTCTATCCTGATCAGCAAATTAGAATATCTTTGCTATAATCTCCAAGATTTGGATTTTTTGTGCGAAAAACATCAATTTCTCCTCTCCAGCGAGTCTGCCGCTTCCCGTTATCTAAAATCTACCTTGGGGACTTCGGTATGCTTTTATAGTACAGATGATAAAAATTTTGCCCGTGATTTATTAGAAACCACTGGTCCTGAAGTATTTATTGTTCAAAACGGTTTTGCCGATCTGCCCCGCGAAACCCCCTTTGTGAATGAAGAGGCCATATTCAGTATCCTAGAAAAGAAGTGGATAGCTCCAGAGTTAAGAGACCATCCCGATGTCTTTTCTTTTAGAGATACACATAGAGAGGATGACCTTATTTCTGAAAAAGACATAAAAGGAGTAGTACACACCCATAGCCATTGGAGCGATGGCACAGCTTCCCTTCAGGAAATGGCTAGGGCATGTAATAAAATGGGATATGAATATCTGGTGATATCCGATCATAGCCGGGCAGCTTTCTATGCAAATGGTCTCAGCGAGGAAAGGGTACTCCAGCAACACCAGGAGATAGACCGGCTTAATCTGGAGCTGGCGCCCTTTCGTATCATTAAAAGCATAGAGGCAGATATTTTGGCAGATGGGCAGTTGGATTATAGCCAGGAATTTTTACGACATTTTGAAATAGTGATAGCCTCGGTGCATTCGGTATTGAGAATGGATGAAGCAAAAGCTAACGCGAGATTAATAAAAGCCATAGAAAATCCGGCTACCGGCATTCTAGGTCACCTCACCGGCAGGCTCTTGCTCTCCCGAGAAGGATACCCCATAAATCATCCCAGAATAATAGATGCCTGTGCGGCAAATGGTGTAGCTATAGAACTGAATGCCAATCCGCATCGGCTGGATATAGATTATAAATGGATAAACTATTGCCAGAAGAAAGGAGTATGGATTTCTATAAATCCGGATGCACATAGCCTAGAAGGCATAGGACATATCCGCTATGGGGTCATTGCGGCAAGAAAAGGCTTGCTTCTAGCTCGCAATACCCTGAATACAAAAGGAATAAATGATTTTTTAGAACATTTTAACAGAAAACAACTAAAAGATTAGTTGTAACTCTGTTTTTCTGTAGTATCTTTGCAGCAACAAATTCAATTAAACCAAATTTATTATCAAAATGAACAAATCAGTTTTGTCAATGTTGCTTGCTGCATCAATGTTTTTTGCAGTATCCTGTAAGAATGAAGCTAAAAGCGGTGAAACCACTACGCCAGCTTCTACTGAGAACCCTGCCGCTACTCCAGTCGCCGATCCCGCCAATCCGGCTGCGACGACTACTACACCTGCTGAGCCTGAAGTAGATCCTAATCTGCCTAAAACGACTATAGAGTTTAAGGAAATGGAGTACGATTTTGGTACTATTAAGCAAGATCAAAAAGTTACGCACAGTTTTAAATTTAAAAACACCGGTAAAGAGCCCCTCATCATAGCCTCGGCTAAGGGTTCTTGCGGATGTACGGTACCTGATTGGCCTAAAGAGCCGATAGCTCCAGGCGCTGAAAGCGAAATAAAAGTAGAATTTAACTCTGGTAAAAAAGCTGGTCAGCAATCTAAAACGGTTACCATACAGGCCAATACCGATCCTAATCCTACTCGCCTTACCGTAAAATCTAATGTAGAAGGTCCTGTAGAAGGTGCTGCTCCTGCTGTCGTCCCTGCTGGTAAATAAATTTGTAAATGATGCAATTAAAGCCCCTCCCTATGAGGGGCTTTTTTATTGCAATAATTTGTAAATAGTTGGTTTATGCCCACATTAGGGAATAAATTGCGGGCGGTAGTTGTCAGGCTTATTTTGTTTTCTTCCTCTACGGCTGATGAAAAGGTAAATAAGCACTCAATCAATCAAATGATATAATCCTAGCAAGGTCTGATCATCCTCCAGTAGGACAAAAAAAAGATAAACCGTCATTCAGCACTCTTCAATTTGAAGAAATAAGCTGCGATTATGGTCACATAGGTCAATATCAATCAGCTACACACATCTTTAATATAATAAATATTGGCACCAGGCCGCCTAGTATGTTTACTGCCTAGGGTTCCTATAGCTGCTAAGTAGCTGACCGGTTCAAAAAACTTGTGCCGCCCGGAGATAAAGGGGAGATAAGGCAAGACCCTTAAAAGCAATGAGAAAAGAAAAAGGAAAGCAAAAAATAAAATCTGTTTCCATACCGGCTGATACTATGCCGGGCACCTCTGAGTAAATCGTGGAAGGTATAGTGTATGAAAAATAGAACATAAAATGCCTAAACTTAATTCCGAAAATATAGTCTTAAGCAAGCTTGAGCCGATGCATTAAAATTAAATGTTTTTAACTAAGCTTTTTTAGTGCATCATATTATAAATATTATTAATTTTACCGAAATTTTGTAAAATCTTTTATCCAATGAAATCAAAAATTTTCTCATTTTTCTTAGCCGCCTCTCTATTGACGGTAGTACCCTATGGCAAATCTATCGCTCAAATAAACGATCATCCGGCCTCTCCAGTACAGTTAAATCCGGTGGCTCCTGCTCCCGCTAAACCTACGGTAGCCGAACCTGTAGTCGATCCTAATTTACCGAAAACAACGATTGAGTTCTCCGAAATGGAATGGGATTTTGGCCGAATAAAACAAGAGGAAAAACTCGTACACGTTTTTAAATTTACCAATACCGGGTTAAATCCTCTCACCATTGCACAGTGCAAAGGTAGCTGCGGATGTACCGTGCCTGAATGGCCTAAAGAGCCTATCGCACCAGGCGCAGCTGGCGAAATAAAAGTACAGTTTAACTCCGGTAAGAAAAAAGGCAAACAAAACAAAACGGTGACTATACAGGCCAATACCGATCCTAATCCTACAATACTTCAGATAAAATCTGATATAGAAGTGCCCGCAGAGCCTGCAGTAGCCGAGCCGGCAAATAAAAATATTCTCCAGCCGGTACCTTCTGAGCAAAAAAATAACTAAAAACTAAGCGAGCACTTATCTAAAAAAAAGCTGTCTTCTTCTCGAAGGCAGCTTTTTTTTATTACTGATAAATATAGATATATGAGGCGAATGAAATGAAATAACTATTTAATGGTTGAATTAGATAACCACTAAAAAAAGCTTTTTATCCAGGCATTGAGATCGAGTCCGGTAAATTTGTACAGACTATTAAGACCCAGCGACCAAATAGAGAAAGAGAGAAGCATAAAATACAATACCTTATGCCGGTTTTTTTCGATCGTATGAGCCAAAAGAGTGCCTATGGGAACAGTGAGAAAAATAGGTGTGAGCATACAGATACCAAATAATCCTATGCGCTGCCGGATACGCACCAAAAAGCGCTTTTGTGAGGAAAATTTTATACGATGAATTTTCTCCGGATGAAGATAACGCCAAAGCCTTCGAAATAGATCGTAGCCATAGGTAAATAACAAAACGCCAAACATACCTCCGCCGATGGCTAAAAATACCGATTCGAAAAAGGTAAAATCATTAGCCCAGATCATTCCTAACCCAGCCAAGAACTTTATACCCAGTACGCTGATAGTAATGAGAAAAAGGACTGTGTCTAGCATATAGTATGTGTAAAAATTATGGTTTATAAAACAATGAATGACAAAAAATAAAACAAGGACAAATAATACTACAAAATCATTGCCAAATCATCTTGCTGAAGTAGTCTAATCATTATATATTCACAGAAATCTCCCATAGATTACTCACCTATCATTTTTTCCAGGTAAAAAAAACATAAAAGGATAAAACAAGCTTGTCCGGTATTACCGCCTTTTGCCCCTTCAAAATTGAGCTATAATATCGGTGCTGTCAAGAGGCGGAGCATAGAAGAAGACTAAATGCGGATAAATTAGCTAATTTTAACCCATTAATGAGAGAAGCGCCACCTAATTCTAATGAACGAACATATAGGTAAAATGGAAAAGAACAAAACCGCACAGGAAGGTGAGGATAAGGCTGCGGAATATCTGGAAAAAAGGGGAATGGAGATATTGGCCCGAAACTGGCGTTATGGACATAGCGAAATAGACCTCATCGTACGCGATGGCGAGCGCATCGTATTTATAGAGGTTAAAACCCGGCGCACTTTAAAATTTGGCTTTCCGGAAACGGCAGTGAAGGAAGGTAAAAAAAAAGCTATTTTTAGGGCATCAGAAGAATATATATATAAAAGCGGCCACAAGGGAGAAATAAGATTTGACATAATTGCCGTAATTTTGGAAAAAAAATTGGAACTATTGCATTTAAAGGATGCATTTTTTCCCACTGGTTATTGATTATTAATTCATATAAATATGAAGATAATTTTATTCCTATTCTGGCTAGGTATTCTATTCATTATTCAAACGAATGCCCAGCAGGTGCTTTCTCATTTTTTAAGTCCAGCAGAGCAAGAGGAATTTAAAACCTATAATCTGCCCCTGTCCTTATCAGGAATAACTGTGCCGCCGGGGGGATCGCTGCGCACTGCCGCTGAATGGGAAGAAATAGAGAGCATCGTAATTACCTGGGCCGGATATGCAGATATTCTCACTGAGATCGTGCGCCATTCTATACCGGAGTGTGAAGTTATTATTATCACCGGCAATGAAACCCAGGTAAGAACCTATTTAGAGACAAAAAATATAGACCCGGACGATCCTCATATTACCTATCTTATACGCCCTTATAACTCCGTATGGGTGAGAGACTATGGCCAGTGGTGTGTATATAGAAATGATGTGGACAGCCTGCTAATGGTGGACTGGATATATAACCGCCCGCGGCCTAAAGATGATACCATACCGGCCGGTATAGCAGAGCTGAAAGGATTTTCCCTGTACCAGACTATCGCCTCACCTTATCATCTGGTTAATACCGGGGGTAATTTTATGTGCGATGGTATGGGTACGGCTTTTGACAGTGAGCTAGTACTGGTAGAAAATACACAGAGCTATTATGCCGAACATGATATACCCGGTGAAGGCCATAATTATACGGCTATCGCTAATATACTCAGCGATTTTATGGGTATAGACAGGCTCATAACGATGCCGGTGCTGCCCTATGATGGCATTCACCATATAGATATGCATATGAAGCTGCTGGATGAGGAAACGCTGCTCGTGGGACAATATCCGGAGGGGGTGGCAGATGGACCACAGATAGAGGCTAATCTCCAATATATTTTAGATAATTATAATTCCGCTTTCGGCACGCCCTATAAAGTAGTGCGCATACCTATGCCACCGGATAATGGATATTTTCCTAATACCATAGGCTCCTATAGAACCTACGCTAATAATGTATTTATGAACAAAACCGTGCTGGTACCCACTTATGAGGAACAGTTCGATACGATAGGACTGCGTATCCTGCGTGAAAATCTGCCTGGATACAATGTGGTAGGTATAGACTGTAATGATATTATTCCCGCCGGCGGAGCACTGCACTGTATCACTAAAGATGTAATGGTGGCCGATCCCCTGCGCATTATACACCAGCCCCTAGATGCTCAGCTGGAGGCAGATGCCTATGAGCTTCACGCTATCATACAACATAGCAGTGGCATCGCAGCGGCCACCATACACTATACAGGTGATGTGGCTGCGGGATTTATAGCCGCTCCCCTCAGTTATAGCGGCGCAGATGATATATGGTCCGGCGAGATAGCAGGCATACCGGGAGCAGAAAAAATATATTATTACCTGAGTGCTACTGCCTTATCCGGCAAAGAGATGAGCCGCCCCATAACAGCTCCCGGTGGTTATTATAGTTTTAATATAGAAGCAGTGAGTGGTGTGAATGAGACAGCCCGTATAGAAGCCTTTACCGTGCAAGCGATATACCCAAATCCGGCATCGGCTATTACAGTGATACCGGCACAGTTTCCTGTAGCTACAGATGTAGAGATCAATCTATTAGATATGTCCGGCCGCTTAGTAAAACGAATAGCCTCCGAAAAAGTGATGGCTGGAAATCATCATTTCTTCTTGCACTGTGAATATATAATCCCCAGCTCATATATTGTAGAGATAAAAAGCCACAGCGGAGCTGTTCGCCAAAAGCTGATGGTAAAATGATTATTACCGGGTATAGGCTTATATACTAAAGTAATAAGGCTCCGGAAAAATGTTTCTCACAAATACCTTCTCGGGGCTGAAAGCCAATTTTTTTATTGATGCTTCTTACACTGCTATACAAAAAACAAGGGAATGCATGGAAAAAGTGACGCTCTTATAATCATAAATGCATATAGTGCCGGAGAATTATCATTATATATTGATGAAGCCCTACAGGGATCTTAGGATTATAAATGCTTATAATGCCTGAGGGATAGTAGCAGGGGGCGCATCAGCGACCCGCCCGCCAGGGCCGCAGCGATAGCGGAGCTGCGAATAGCCCGACCCTGAAAGGGGCAGGCCCTAAATGGAAACCAAAAGTTAATTATCTTATATGAGGATATAAGTATATATTTGCCCCCGCTTTTCAACCCACCTAACTATCTGAACCTACATGTATATAGAAGATATGCGATCTCTGGTGCAGAAGGTAGCGGCTCTGAGGAGGTATCTTTGACATCGCTAAGCGCAAAGAACAACTCAAAGACCTAGAACTACTTTCTGTAGAACCCCATTTTTGGAATGATCCCCAGCGTGCTGAAGACATACTGCGACAAATAAAATGGCACCGCTCCTGGATAGCTAATTTTCAGGCAGCCGAGGATGCCGTAAATGATCTGGTGGTCCTTCAAGAATATAATGAAGCCGGTGAAGCCACCCAAGAAGAAGTGGATGAACAGTATAATTTAGCCCTATCTGAGGTGGAGGAGCTGGAGTACAAATCCACCCTCAATGGCGAAGAGGATGCGATGAACTGTGTGCTTACCATTAATGCCGGTGCAGGGGGCACCGAAAGCTGTGACTGGGCTTCTATGCTTATGCGTATGTATCAAATGTGGGGCGAGAAAAATGGTATGAAGGTGCAGGAGCTGGACTACCAGGCCGGTGATGTGGCGGGGATAAAATCTGTATCCCTCGAATTTGATGGCGAAATGGCCTATGGCTATCTAAAAAATGAAAATGGCGTACACAGGTTAGTGAGGATATCGCCTTTTGATAGCAATGCTCGGAGGCATACCTCTTTTGCTTCTGTATTTGTATATCCCTTAGTTGACGATACCATCCATATAGAAGTGAGTCCCTCCGAACTGGAATGGGATACCTTTAGGAGTTCCGGTGCAGGTGGCCAAAATGTAAACAAAGTGGAAACAGCAGTGCGGTTGAGGCATCTGCCCAGCGGGATAGTCATAGCCTGTCAGGAGCAGCGCAGCCAGCATCAAAATCGCGATAAAGCTCTGCAATTGCTAAAATCCCGTCTCTATGATATAGAACTTCAAAAACAGAATGAAGAACGCGATAAACTCGAAGGTACGAAACGAAAAATAGAATGGGGATCGCAAGTGAGAAATTATGTACTCCATCCTTATAAGCTGGCCAAAGACCTGCGTACAGGGTACGAAACCTCCGATCCATACGGATTACTCAATGGAGATTTAAATCCCTTTATAAAGGCTTTATTGCTCAATAAAGTAAATAATACAGATAGTGAATGGGGGGAGAATCAAGAGTCGAGATAACAGCCAGAGGCAAGAGTGATGAGTGATGAGTGATGAGTGATGAGTGATGAGTGATGAGTGATGAGTGATGAGTGATGAGTGATGAGTGATGAGTGATGAGTGATGAGTGATGAGTGATGAGTGATGAGTGATGAGTGAT
>Ga0209398_1000075_pt1 | contig 75323 bp, 44 predicted proteins | sample AshMeaBigSpring_FD_184125 | JGI IMG/M metagenome (GOLD analysis project Ga0209398, IMG submission 184125) | Groundwater microbial communities from Big Spring, Nevada to study Microbial Dark Matter (Phase II) - Ash Meadows Big Spring (SPAdes)... | ecosystem: Environmental > Aquatic > Deep...
TTGGCACCGGTCCACTTGGCATTGGTGCCGGTGAGGACTTTGAGGCCGCCGGTGGTGAGGCCGTTTGGAATGGCGGACCCGGAGGTCGCAGAGCGCGCGGACTCCTGCAGGCGGCGCATGTCGTTGACGGCCTTCGTCGTCCGCGCCAGCCGGTCGGCAGCCTTCGCCCTGGCGATTGCGGCCGCCTCGGCGCCAGCGCTCTGCCTGGCCTCGACATTTTTGCGTCCCCCGCCCGAAGTGGTCGCGCCGCCGCGGAGGATGTCGCCAGCAGAAGCGACCGGCGGAAACCCGGAGACGATCAATGCGGAAATCAAGAGGACGGCCAGCGGATGGCCAATCGCCGGGCGCACCAGGAACGTCTGCAAGCGTCCGGTCGGCGCGGAGATCGCCCGTAGACACGAACCGGCCCGCCCTCCTCGCGGGGCACCTCCGGCAATGTCGGTATGAGTCGATCGAAGCATGGGCAAAATCGCCCATCAAGCTCCACGACACCGGCCCCCCGCGAAAGGAGCGGAATGTTACAATTTCGTCACATTCGATGTGACGAAATTGGAACACCCGAGCCCGGCGGGGGCGGGCGAGAACGACTGACCGCAGGTCAGCCCGCAGGGTGCCGCCTCACGGGAGTGAGCGGCATCAACTTTCGTCACATTTGGCGTGACGGAATTGGAACACCCGAGCCCGGCGGGAGCGGGCGAGAGCGACTGACCGCAGGTCAGCCCGCAGGGTGCCTCACTCACGGGAGTGAGCGGCATCAACTTTCGTCACATCCGATGAGACGAGCCGTCAGGGCTTGGCCGGCGCGGGCGAGGGGGCGGTCTTCGGTGCGGCGGCCGGCTTCGAGCCGTCGAGACGGTAGATCGTCTCGCCCGGCTTCATCACCCCGAGCTTGTCCCGCGCGATGATCTCCACATATTCCGGGCTCGTCTGGAGGAGCGTGACCTCGCGGGTCCTCTGCTTCTGGATGAGCTGCTCGGCGGCCAGCTTCGCCTGCTCGGCTTCCAGCTTCGTGGCCAGCTCGTCGCGCCGCGTCCAAGCCGGGTAGAATGTGAACACCGCAAACGCTCCCGCGACCAGCAGGATGCTGAGCACCATGAACCGGTTGAGAAAATGCCAGATCTCCGGGTTATAGCGGCGTTTGGGTTCCACTTGCGACACGTACGGAATTCTCTAACTGGTCCTGCGGAAAAAGCGAGCGCCGTGTGCTCAGTCGCCGAGCTCGACATTCCAGTAGGCCATGTCGAGGAAGTGCTTCCAGCTGTCGTGCGGACGATGGGAGAACGTGACGTTGATGAACGGACGCCACTTCGGGCGGGCGGGCTTGCGGATGAGGTGCATGCCGGCCTGGTGCGGCCGGCGGTTCCCCTTGCGGGTGTTGCAGGGGATGCACGAGCAGACGATGTTTTCCCATGTCGTCTGGCCGCCCTGGTGGCGCGGGATCACGTGGTCGAGGTTGAGCTCGTCGCGCCCGAACGTGACCGCGCAATACTGGCACGTGTTCCTGTCGCGCTCGAAGACGTTGTGGCGGGTGAATTTCACTTCCTTTTTCGGCAGCCGCTCGAAGAGGAGGAGGACGATCACGCGCGGGATCCGCACGTGCAGCGAGATCGTGCGCACCATCTCGCCTTCCGGATTGCTCTGCGAAAAGCTCCTCCAGCTGTCGAAGTCGTGCGTGAGAAATTCCTGGCCGGGGTCGGTCGAGACAACCTGCGCGTGGCCCTGATAGAGAAGCGTGAACGCCCGCCGTGCGCTGCAGGTATTCACTGCCTGCCAGAGGCGGTTCAGCACCAGGACCGGAGAATCGAGGACCGATTGCATAGGGTTCGCGCCGCCGGGCGGCCAACATTTTCCCAGCGACCCGCGGACACTACCAGCACGCGCTTCCGGTTGTCAAATCCGTCCGTGTGACGATATTTTCCCTTGACGAACTCCGGCATCTGACAAACATTCCCCACCAATCTTATCGAGAGTGGCAGAGGGACTGGCCCTGTGAAGCCACGGCAACCGCTGGTGCGGGTTGTTGAAAGCCAGGAACGATGCGGCGAAAGCGCGGCGAAGTGTTCCGGCGGTCAACCATCTGATCCGGGTCCAGGTGCCAAATCCAGCTCCGGCCGCCGCGCAAGCGGGGGACGGGGAAAAGATGAGATGTGACAGGTTCCTTCCCGGGGCTTGTTCCGTCTCGCGTCCGCTCTCGACAAGGTTCCAAAAACCATGAGCGAACAACAGACATTCTTTTCGAACCTCAAGTGCCGCGAGTGCGGGCGCCTCTACCCGAAGGAGGCGATCCATATCTGCGAATTCGACTTCGGTCCGCTGGAGGCGGCGTACGACTACGACCTGATCGCCCGGCACATCAACCGGGAGACGATCGCATCGCGTCCGCAGACGATGTGGCGCTACCGCGAGCTGCTGCCGATCGACGGCCAGCCGACGGTTGGCACGCAGGTCGGGTTCACGCCCCTGGTGCGGGCGGACCGTCTGGCGGCGAAGCTGGGCGTGGAGGAACTCTACATCAAGAACGACACGGTCAACTACCCGACGCTGTCGTTCAAGGACCGCGTTGTCTCGGTGGCACTGAGCCGGGCGAGAGAGCTGGGGTTCAAGGTCGTGGCCTGCGCATCGACCGGCAATCTGGCAAACTCGGTGGCCGCGAACGCCGCCGCTGCCGGGCTCACCAGCTACGTCCTCATTCCGGCCGACCTCGAGCGGAGCAAGGTCGTCGGCTCGCTGGTCTACGGCACGCAGGTGATCGGCATCCACGGCGCCTACGACCAGGTGAATCGCCTGTGTTCGGAGATCGCTGGAAAATACGGCTGGGGCTTTGTGAACGTGAACCTCCGTCCCTACTACGCCGAGGGCTCGAAGAGCATGGGCTTCGAGATCGCCGAGCAGCTCGGCTGGAGGCTGCCGCGCCACACGGTAATCCCGATGGCCAGCGGCTCGCTCCTCACAAAGATCCACAAGGCCTACAAGGAATTCATCCGCGTCGGGATCCTCGATGAGCAGGAATTTTCCGTTCACGGTGCGCAGGCGGGCGGGTGCTCGCCGATCGCCGCCGCGCAGAAGAAGGCGACCGACATCGTCAAGCCGGTTCCGAACCCGCAGACGATCGTGAAATCGCTGGCGATCGGCACGCCGGCCGACGGCTACTACGCGATCCGCACGATGAACGAGACCGGCGGCTCGGCCGAGGATTGCACCGACGACGAGGTCATCGAGGGGATCCGGCTCCTGGCCGAATACGCCGGCATCTTCGCCGAGACGGCGGGCGGCGTGACGGTCGCCTGCGCCCGCAAGCTGATCGAGTCGGGAAAGATCCCGCGCAACGAGAGCATCGTCCTCTGCATCACAGGCCACGGGCTCAAGACGCAGGAGGCGATCCACGACCGCTGCGGCGGCCCGCGCCTCATCAACCCCAGCCTGCGGGAGTTCGAGGCCCTCATCGCCAACGACGAAGCCGTCCTCAACCCGGCGTAACCATCACCAACACACAACAGCACATGTCCATCCAAGTCCGCATCCCCTCCCCGCTCCGCAAGCTCACCAAGGACGAGGAGGTCGTCGCCGCAGAGGGCGCCACGATCTCCGAGATCCTCGCCAACCTCGATGCATCGTTCCCCGGCCTCATCGAGCGCATCTGCGATGAGCAGGGCAACGTCCGCCGGTTCGTGAACATCTTCGTCAACGACGAGGACATCCGGTTCCTCCAGGAGAAAGCGACTCCGGTCAAGGCCGGCGACGAGATCAGCATCGTCCCCGCCATCGCCGGGGGCTAGCAACGCCCGGCCCGGCGCCGCGGTTGAGCCTTGCGGGCACGGCCTGCGTTTGATTGTGTGGAGCCCCATGGAACTCACCGTCCTCATGCCCTGCCTGAACGAAGCGGAAACGCTTGGCACGTGCGTGAAAAAAGCGAAGGCGGCAATCGCGCGCCTCGGTGTGGACGGCGAGGTGCTGGTGGCGGACAACGGGAGCACCGACGGATCGCAGGCGATCGCGGAAGGTCTCGGGGCCCGCGTTGTGCCGGTCGAGTCCAAGGGTTACGGCAACGCGCTGCGTGGCGGGATCCGCGCGGCCAAGGGGAGATACATCATCATGGCCGATGCCGACGACAGCTACGACTTCGGCGCGATCGGGCCGTTTCTCGAGCGGCTGCGCGCAGGCAACGACCTGGTGATGGGCTGCCGGATGCCGGCCGGTGGGGGGACAATCACGCCGGGGGCGATGCCCTGGAAACACCGCTGGATCGGCAACCCGGTGCTCACGTTCATCGGCCGGCTCCTGTTCAGGTGTCCGAGCCACGACTTCCACTGCGGGATGCGCGGGCTCAGCCGCGAGGCATTCGACCGGCTTGACCTCCGCACGACCGGCATGGAATTCGCCTCCGAGATGGTCGTGAAGGCGGCGCTCCTCCAGTTGCGGATCGCCGAGGTGCCGGTAACGCTGCACAAGGACGGCCGCTCGCGTCCGCCCCACCTGCGGAGCTGGCGCGACGGTTGGCGGCACCTGAGGTTCCTGCTGCTGTTCTCGCCGCGGTGGCTGCTCCTGTATCCGGGCATCGCATGCGCCGCGCTCGGCGGATTTGTCTTTGCGCTGCTGTGGCTCGGCGGCCCTCTCCACGTCGGGCAGGTGACGTTCGATGTCCACACGATGGAGATCGCGGCGCTCCTCCTCGGCACCGGGTGGCAGATGATCCTCCTGGCCTGCTTCGTGCGGATCTACGCGCACACGCAAAAGTTTCTGCCTGCAAACCTCGCGCTCAAGAAGGCGTTTTCGATTTTCAACATGGAGCGCGGGCTGCTCGCCGGCGCCGCCGTCTTCCTCTTCGGGACCGGCCTGCTGGCGCTCAGCGCCCTCGGCTGGGCGCAGACCGGCTTCGGGAACCTCGACCCGGCCACCTCGATCCGAGACGTTATCGCCGGCCGCACGTTCGCATCGCTCGGGATCCAGATCGTCCTCTTCAGCCTTGTATTCAGCTACCTCGGCCTCAACGAACCGGAGCAAGGCTCGTAATCGACCGAGCGGAGAGCCCGGCTCCTTCTGCGCTTGGTCCGCACAGGAAACGGGGCGGGGAGACGAACCTTTCTCAAACTTTCCCAACGAGGCGGGACCGCCCTTACGGTGCAGCGGCGGATTTGAGCGGGATCTGGACGTTCGTGCTGAGCTTGCCCTTCTCCTTCGGGTAGCCGTCGGTCGCACCGAAGAGGAATGTCGGCTCGCCGTCCTCGAGGAGGAGTGCCGGGCGCTCGATGTTCTTCGCGCTGAGCGAGCCGTCGGCAAGCGGGAACCGGCTGCCGAGCACCTTGGGGAACTGCGAGGGCTTCCAGTGCAGGCCGTCGGGCGACTCGAACAGGCAGATCCCGCCGCTCGCGCCGGTGAATGTCCCGACGACATCGCGGGTGACCGCATAGTATTTGTTCCCGTATTTTTTGCTGAACCAGATGAACGGATCCTCTGCGACCATCCAGTGTTTTCCAGGGGTCTCGGCCTCGAAAATTTTCCCGGGCGTTTTGACGTAAGGTCCCTCCGGCTTGTCGGCGAGGGCGACGCCGTAGCGGACGTTGCCGCCCATCGGCTTGCCCTCGATGAACTGCACGGCCTTGTAGACGAGCACGACGCCGCCATCCGGGCGGGCGCACGCGGCCGGGTTCGTCACGCAGAGCGAGTCGAATGCGGTCTTGTCGCTGGAGATGTCGACAATCGGCTTGTCGAACCGCTTCCACGGTCCCTCAGGTTTGTCCGCGATGGCGACGCCGATCCTCTGGTTGTTCCGGTGCATCGGGTAGTTTTTCCCGTCGCCGTGCTCGCCCATGTAGAAGAGGTAGTATTTGCCGTTGAGGAAAAACGCGTTGGCGTTGTGGGTCACATCGGCGTCCCAGTATTTCTCCTTGGTGGCAGGGTTGATGCCGCGGGGAGGGAGGGCGACGTTGACCGGCTTGTAGGGCCCCTCCGGCTTGTCGGCAACCGCGTAGGCGATCTCCGAGCGGAGCGCCCAGCCGGGAGCGAAGCCGGCGCTCTCCGGCCAGCGCGAATAGAACAGGTGGTATTTGCCATCCGGGCCCTTGACCGGGGCGCCGCACCAGACGTGGTAACCCGGCTCGCCGAAGCGGTTGGCGGCTGGCAGCGGCTGCGCGCGAGAGCCGAGGTCGAGGTCGGTCGGGCCGGCGGCGCGCGCGGGCAGGAGGGAGGTAAGAAGGATCGTGCCGATGAGGGTTTTCAGGGCGGTCATGCAGGTGGGCGGGTTATTTCGCGATTTCGACTTTGACAACATCGACGCTGTCCGTGCGCAGCCTGTCCGGCAGCGTCACGGTGAGCGTTCCGTTTTCGTAGGTGTAGGGGATTGCCTCCTTCGTGCGGAGGAGGGTGACTTTTGCCGGCTTCGGCGCGTTGTTCCAGACCGCCGTGCCGGTCTCCGGCGGCAGCGAGCGGAGGACCTCTTTTGTCCTGGTGAATTTCTTCTCGTCCGGCGGGGTGCCCGGGTAGATCTCCGGAAGCTTCGGGAGGAAGTGGATATAGGCGGCCCCCTCGCGCGTGGTCACCGGGAGGTTGACCTGCTCGGGAAATGGCCCGCCCTGCGTGCCCTCGACCGACTCGCGGCTGTGGGCCATCCATTTCGCCATGTCCGCCCAGCAGGCATACGCCTGCTCCGGCACGGTGCCGTCGCCCTTCGGTCCGAGGTTCGCAAGGACGTTGCCGCCCCAGGTGCGCAGGAGGACAAGCTTCGTCAGAACCATCGGCGCGGAGTCGAAGCCATATTCCTCCGTGTACGCCCACTTCTTGCTCGGCCAGCAGGTCGCGCACGTTTCGAACCATCCGGAAAACCGCTTGGCAGGGAGCACGACTTCCGTGTCCCCGTAGTCGCCGCCGCCGCCGTTCCGGCGGTTGATGATGATCCCCGGCTGGAGCCGTCGGACCTCGGCATTCGGGATCTCGCCGTGTCCGCCATCGAACCAGATGAGGTCGATCTTTCCGTAGTTGGTCAGAAGCTCGGTAACATGGTTGCGGACGAGTTCGGCCCGCTTTTTATCGTGGTCGGCCGGCCTCGGCGGGATCGTTGCGGGCTTGTGGTCCATGCCGAGCGCGGGTTTGCCGTAGGACCAGTTCTTGTATTGCCGGTCAAACCACCAGTCGGGCGGTGAGTAGTAGAGCCCGACCTTGATGTTGTTCTTCCGGCAGGCCTCGACAAATTCCTTCACGAAATCCCGGCCGCCGAACGAATATTTGGTGCCGATGTCCCCGTAGGCCGACGGCCAGAGGGTGAAGCCGTCGTGGTGTTTCGTGACCATGACCGCATAATTGACGCCGGCGGCCTTGGCGGCCGAGAGGATCTTGTTGTAATCCATTTTTTCCGGATGCCAGTCCTTGACGGTCGCGTAGTAGTCATTGGGAGCGACCGTCTGATCCTTCCACGGCTTGTTGGCGAGCATCGCCCACGAGAGGTCTCCCGAGGCCCGAGGCGAGGCGAGCCCCCAGTGGATGAACAGCCCGAGGCCGGCCCCCGGAAACCACTGGGCGTCCGGATGCGTGTTTTTCGGCTGGATCTTTTGCTGGCCCGACTGGCCGAGCGCTTTCGCCTGCTCGGCAGCAGCATCGTCCGCGGAAATGGCGGGAGCAAGCATCGCCAGGCAGAGGAGCCCGGCAAGGAGTGATGACTTCATGGGAGGATCAGAGTTTGAGGATCGCCTTGCGGCCGAGGAAGCCGTAGCCGTAGGACGCCTCGACCGAGTCGCCGGGTTTGGCCTGAAGGGTTCCTTTCGCGGCCGGGCCGGGCTGCACCTTGATGCGGCCGGTGAACGTGCGGGAGTTCGGCGAGTCCTCGGTGACGGTAACCTCTTCGATGTCGCCGCTGGTGCTGGTCAGCGTGACGGTGGCGGTTTCCGCTTTGGCGTAGTCAAAGTTCAGCGGGGCCTCAAGGCGGATGACGAGGGAATCGCCCTCGCGGGTGAGCCCGAGCTTTGTCCGGTCGTAGGCGAGGTAGGCCATGCTGAGGTTGAACGGCGTGTTGAACTGGATCCAGCCTTCGGTGTAGCCCTTGCCGCCGACTTCGGGGTGGTAGGGGTAGTGGAAATCCTTCGGGCTTCCGTCGATGACGAAGCGGGAGTTGGCGAGCCGTCCGATCCCGCCCGGGCAGAACGTGAACCAGCCGGTCTCGACGCCCTCGATCTCGCGCGGCGCGTCGTAGGAGAAGTGGCGTCCGGTCGGGTTGCGGCCGAACATATTGTCAAAGTGGGCCCAGGCGATCTCGTCGAGCCGCGCCTTGGTGGCGGGGTCGGTGACGACCTGCTTGGCTGCAAGGAGCGACGCCGGCAGGCCGACGACGTTTCCGGGCTCGTTCCACTTCTGCGGGTGCGCCTCCATCGGAGTCCAGCCGTCCGCATCGTCGAGCTTGCGGAAATCCCACATGTTGTCCGAGCGGCGCATCATGACCTTCGCCCAGTCGTTGATTTTCGCGGCAAGCCCGGCCGGCGCTTTTTCGGAATAGAGGCGCAGGAAGTTGGCGAGCCCGGTCATGGTGACGAACTCGCTCATGCGCTGGCCCTTGGTGACCTGCGGGGTCGCCCAGTCGAGGTTCTGGATCATCCACTCGGCCTGCGCGCGGGCAGCGTTGATGTAGGTGTCGGCGTCCGGCCGCTTCTCGCGCTTCGCCACCTCATACATCAGGAGATTCGGCTCGACGGAAAACCCCGGGGGGAACGAACCCTTGGTCGGACCGACCTTCGTTTTCACCGAGAGCATGTTGTGGTCGGAGCTCTCGTCGTAGGGGTATTTCCGGTCGGCTTTCGACTCGGTCCACGTCTTGAACGCATAGTCGCTCACAACCTTGTAGTTCTGCTCGGGCAGGTATTTTTTAAGGACCGGCCAGGCGTAGAGGAAGTAGGGGAGCTGGGCCTTGAGCATCTCGTGGGTGAGCTTCTGGGTGACGATGACGTCCGCCCCCCAGTGGATGAGCTTGACGATGTCGGGCGCATCGGCGGACGGCGGTTCGAGCGCGCCCCAGGCCGCCCGGTCTTTCGGCTCCTCGTATTTGATCTGGCGCGGCATCCGGTCGTAGGCCGAGGGGTTGGAGAGATACTGGGGGACGAGCGTCGTGAGCTCCCAGCCGAAATGGTGGTCGTCGCGCCAGCCGAACGAGCCGCCGCACTTCGCCCGGTCGTTGCCGAGGTAGTGGCGGCTGTCGATCATGAAGTCGATCATGTTCTGGTAGGTGACCCGCTCGAGCCACCACTGGCCGATGCCGAACGGAACCGAGGTGATCCCGCCGGCCTCGACGACGTATTCCTGCCGGTCGTTCGGGTTGAACGCCGTGAAGTCGCCCTTGTTGCCCTTGATCGTCCCGGTGAAGAGGGCGGCTCCGCCTTTAGCCGGACGGACGATGAACTTCGTGCCGTCGGCCAGCGTCGGCGCGGTGAACTTCTTCGGCTCGCCGGTGTTGAACCCGCTCTGGTTGAGGAAAATCTCGGGGACATTGGCCTGGCTCTCCGGGGCGGCATGGCCGCCGGCAGCGGCTGCCGGCAGCGGCGGGAGGTCTCCGCCCCACGGCCAGAGGACAACCTCCTTGATGCGGGCGACATCCTGGTGGCTCTTCCGGACCTGGATGCGGATCTTGTCGGTGACCACGTCGACCGTCTGGTCAAACGGAACGCTCACTGCGGCCGCCTTGTTGCCATCGACCGTCGCCGACGGAATGTCCACCCATTTTCCATCCTTCCAGAACTGCATCGAAAACGATTCGACGGCATCCTTGTCGCCCATGCCGGAGAAGATATGCGCACCGCCGAGTTTCTGCTTCGAGCCGAGACTGATCTCCAGCGAGACCGGAAGGGTGAACTTCTGGCTCACCCAGCGCGAGGCGTCGCTCACCGTGCCGTCGACCGCATTCTTTGCAGGGAATTTCGGGTTTTCCGAGTCGGCCTTGGCTGCGGTGGCCTTGACCGGTGCGGCTGGCGGTTTCGGCGCCTGGGCGTTGGCGGAGGCCGGACAGAACCAGGCAAATCCGATCAGCGGGAGAACAAACAGGGAGTGATTGAGGTGTTTCATGAGCAGGTTTTGGAAAATATTGCGGGTTGAGGCTACCACTTGAACGTCTCGCCCTTCGCGGCCTTGAGATCGCGGGTTGTGGAGCCGTAGCGGACGCGGGCGGGGCTGCCGAGCCGGGAGGTGATTTTGGCGGATGCGAGCCGTCCGCCCTTCCATTCGAGATCGACGTCGAAGCCGCCGCGCGCGCGGAGTCCGGTGATCTTTCCGTCCGGCCACGCGGATGGCAGGGCGGGCAGCAGGTCGATCACATACATGTTGCCCTGGCGCACGTGACTCTGGAGGAGCATCTCGGCCATGCCGGCGGTCGCGCCGAAATTCCCGTCGATCTGGAAGGGGGGATGGCCATCAAAGAGGTTCGGATACACCCCGCCGCCGTTGCCTTTGCCGATCGGGGTGAGCAGGCCGCGGAGGATTTTGTAGGCGCGGTCGCCGTCGCCGAGCCGCGCCCAGAAGTTGATTTTCCAGGCCTTGCTCCAGCCGGTGCCGGCGTCCCCGCGGGCGTTGAGCGAGACGGTTGCCGCCTTCGCGAGTTCGGGTGTGGTCACCGGGTTGATCTGGCGTCCGGGGTGCACGGCGAAGAGGTGGGAGACGTGGCGGTGCTTGTCGTTCGGGCTGTCGACGTCCTCCATCCACTCCTGGAGCTGGCCCCACTTGCCGATCTTCGGCCCGAGGAGCTTGTCGCGCATGGCGACGACCTTCGCGCGGTAGGGGGCGTCGATGCCCAGCTCCTCCGAGGCCTCGATGTAGTTCGTGAAAAGATCCCAGACAATCTGCTGGTCGTAGGATGCCCCCGGCTGCGGCGAGCGGTCGCCCTCCTTGAGTGTGATCTTGCCGTCCTTGCCCTTCACCGGACCGTGCTCGGGCGACCATCCGGTCGGGGTGATGAGCTTGCCGTCGGGCCCGACGACGAGGTAGTCCTCCCAGTATTCGACGAGTTCCTTGAGGGCGGGATAGGCGCGGGCTTTGAGAAAATCCTTGTTGCCCCCGAACGCGTAGTGGGTCCAGAGGTGCTGGGTCATCCACGCGCTGCCGGGCCGGTGGATCCCCCATGTGGAATTTCCGGCCATCGGGTTGTTCGTGCTGTAGGCGATCCACCCGCGCTTGGCCGCAATCTCCGGCTGCGCGTTTTTTTTGCGCACGGTGGCGAGGTTCGCCAGCCAGTCGAACATCGGCTCGTGGCACTCGGCGAGGTTCGTGGGCTCGGCAAGCCAGTAGTTCATCTCGAGGTTGATATTGGTCGTGTAGCCGCTGTACCACGCCGGCTTCATGTCCTTGTTCCAGATTCCCTGGAGGTTGGCCGGCAGCCCGCCCGGGCGCGAACTGCCGATGAGGAGGTAGCGGCCGTATTGGAAAAACAGGGTGTCGAACCCGGGGTCGACGGCGCCCTTGTTGTATTGTGCGAGGCGCTGGTCGGTGGGAAGCTCGTCCTTCGAGGGGAGCATGTCGAAGCTCACGCGGCCGTAGAGCTTCTGATAATCGGCCACATGCGCGGCCTTAAGCGCGTCGTAGGGCTTCTTCGATGCCGCTTCCAAGCGGGCGGCCAGCTTTTTCGCAGGATGTTCGCCGCGCCAGGCCTTCGCCGGGCTGTTGAAAAACGAGGTGCCCGCCGCGAGCAGGATCGTGACGCTGTTGGCCCCGGTCACCTTGATCCCGCCGGCCTCCGCAGCGACCTGCCCACCGTCATTCAGCACCAGAACCTGCGCCTCGTAGTCGAGGCCGTTTTCGAGCTTCCCGGTCGCCGTGAGCTTGTTTCCCACCGCAGTCACCGGCGCCTTGTGCGCATCGGTCAGGCGGACCGTGAAGCTGATTGAGGCCGGCTTGTCTGCCGTGAGCCGGACGGCCATCACCTGGTCGGGATGGCTCGAGAAGACCTCGCGCTGAAACTTCACGCCCCCGGAGGAGTAGCTCACCCGGTGGACGGCATCGGCGAGGCTGAGCTCGCGGCGGTATCCGGCCGGCGGCGTCCCCCCGGCAAAGTCGATGAACAGGTCACCGAACGGCTGGTAGTTGCCCATCTTGATCTCGTCGCCGGTCCAGAGCGTCTGCTCGTTGAACTGGATCTGCTCGTTGGGCACACCACCGAAGACCATCCCGCCCAGGCTGCCGTTGCCGACGGGCAGCGCCTCGAGCCAGTTCTGAGCCGGCTTGTCATACCACAGGCTGGCCTGCTGCACCGCGCCGGCAGATGCGGCCGAAAGCAGGAGAAAACATACGAGCGGCCTGAGTGGGAGGAGCCGCGGAGAGCATTGATATGGGGTCATTGTGGTGGGACTTTTTGGAGCGATTAAAGGCCTCATGCTCCGCCGGGTGGATTTTCTGTCTGTCCACAGGGAGGGAACACGAAGCGAGGCTCGCAGAGCTTAATCGAAATACAGCCATCCAGCTATTGCCAATTGCGTTTTTTTTCGTAGTTATTGCGTCGCCGCCTGTTGGCGGCCGGAACAGCCTCGTGAAGCAGCGACATTTTTCTTGGTCGCGGGCCGGGGAGAGGCTAGAGTGCAGAAACCGCCATGAACGACTTCCTACGCTCCTGCAATTGTGAGCACCCCACCGAAGAGGATTGCGACAAGTGTATCGGAGAGGCCGCTCCAAAAGCGCAGCGTCCTCCCGAAAAGGCGCCGCCGGTTCCCGCTCCAGCCGCCAGATCGAAGGAGAAGGCCGCGGCATCCAAGGGACAGAAAAAATCTTGATGGCATTTCCTCTCGCAGGCCGGCCAGCCCGATGGATTTTTGAATCCGGAGACCCGGCAAATCCGTTCCCTCATATGGCGGAGACGGTAAAATGATTTTACTTGTGTCGGAACCCTGCGAATCTGACTGATTAACGAAAATGGCGAACGTAGCGAGAGACTTATACCAGAAGTGCAGGGAATACAGGGACAGCTCCGATGCAAGGGCACAGGGCTTTTACCCCTACCTCCGTTGCATCGAGGAGCCGCACGGCAACTACGTCGTCTGCGAGGGCCAGCCGAAAATCATGATCGGCTCGAACAACTACCTTGGCCTCGCCCAGGACCCGCGCGTGATTGAGGCCGCCTGTGAGGCCACGCGCCGCTACGGGGCCGGCTGCACGGGATCGCGGCTGCTCAATGGCACGATCAAGCTCCACGTTGAGCTGGAGGAAGCGCTCGCCGACTTTCTGCAACGCGAGGCGGTCGTCCTGTTCTCCACCGGATTCTTTGCAAACCAGGGGGCGCTCGCCTCGCTGACCGAGGAGGGCGATGCCATCCTGTGCGACCGCGAGAACCACGCCAGCATCATCGACGGCTGCCAGTTTGCGCCCGCCAAGCTCATCCCCTACCGGCATAATTCCGCCTCCTCGCTGCACAACCGGCTCAAGCGCCTCCCCGACGAGGCCGGGCGGCTGGTCGTGATGGATGGCGTCTTCAGCATGTCGGGAGACATCGCCGACCTGCCGCCGCTCATCAAGACCGCGAAGGAACACCAGGCTCGCGTCTATGTCGACGAGGCCCACTCGCTCGGAGTGCTCGGACCCCAGGGGCGCGGGACCGTCCACCACTACGGGCTGAACGACGAGGTCGACATCGTGATGGGCACGTTCAGCAAATCGCTGGGCTCGATGGGCGGGTTCATCGCCGGCGACGCCCAGATGGTCGAATACCTCAAGCACCGCGCGCGCTGCTTCATCTTCACCGCGGCACTTGCTCCCGCCGTGGCCGGAGCTGTCTTGAAGGCGCTCGAGATCATGCAGCAGGAGCCCGACCGCATCGAGCAGCTCTGGCGCAACACCCGCAGGATGCACGAGGGATTCAAGAGCATCGGCTTCAAAATCGGCACCACCCAGACGCCGATCGTGCCGATCCTCATCGGGAGCGAAATGAAGTCGTTCGTCTTCACCCAGAGGCTCTTTGAGGAGGGCGTCTTTGCAACGCCCGCCATTTTCCCGGCGGTGCGCTATGGCGAGGCGATCGTCCGCACCAGCTTCATGGCCACCCATACGGACTCCGACCTTGACCGCGTGCTCGAGATCTTTGAGAAACTCGCGCGCGAACTCGGCACATTCGATGACCCAGCCTACCTCAACCCCGGCCGCAGGAAAAACGTGTTCGATTTCCGCCTGTCGGACACCAACGGAGTGGAGGAGGTTCGAGCGGGTGGCGGAGAGCCTGCACGGGGGGAATCCGTGCTTCATCCCGCCGTTTCCCGGTAGCGTCGTCAAATACCTCTCGCCGGCTTCGGCGTTCCACAAAAGGCACGGGACGATCTCCCCGTTCATCGCCCGGCGCGACGGCCGGCCGGTCGGCCGGATCGCTGCGATCATCAACCGCTCGCACAACGAATACTACAGCGACCGCACCGGGTTCTTCGGGTTCTTCGAATGCGAGGACGACCCCTCCACGGCGCGCGCGCTTTTCCAGGCGGCGGAGGACGTCCTGCGCGCGGCCGGCATGGACAGCGTGCGCGGACCCTACAACCCGAGCATCAACGACGAGTGCGGCCTGTTGATCAACAGCTTCGACCTGCCCCCCTACATCGGCCTCACCTGGAACCCCGCCTACTACAAGCCCCTGCTGGAGGCCAACGGCCTCGCGGCAGTCCGCCTGCTGCACGTGCTCAACCTCCCGATGCACCGCCTCCCGCAGCCTGCGCGCCTCGCGAAAATTGTTGACCGGATCTCCAAGCGCTCAAAGCTGAAGATGCGGACGATGGACCTCACGAATCTTGGGGAGGAACTCAAGATCGTCCACAAGGTTTACAATGCGACGCTCGAGCGCAACTGGGGGTTCGTGCCGATCTCGATGGACGACCTGCTTGCGGCGGCTGACGACCTCCGTGCGATTGCCGACCCGAAGCTCCTGCTCATCGCCGAGATGGACGGGGAAGATGCCGGCGTCGCATTCGTCCTGCCGAACTTCAACGAGATCCTCGCAAAGGTGAAGAAGACGCCGCACTGGCTGCGGCTGCCCCATATTTTCTGGCTCATGAAAACCCACCGGATCAACTCGGGGCGGCAGACTGTCCTCGGGGTTGTACCCGAATGCCGCGACCGCGGGCTCCACGCCTGGCTCATCCACGAGAATTTCGTCCGCGCCCAGGAACGCCACGACAACTGCGCGCTTGGCTGGATGGAGGACAACAACACCGAGATCCTTAAAAATTGCGAGATCGTCGGCGGAGAACCCTTGTGGCAGTGGGAACTTTTTGAGCGGGCCCTCGCCTAGCCCCCCGCCCGGCCGGGAGGCTATAGGAGGGAGACATGCAGTTCCGCACCGCGCCCGCGAACGGGTTTGAGGCGGAGGACTCAGGCCTTGACCGGGACGCGGGATTTCCGAAAAACTGGCCGTCAAACTTGCGAACCTGACACATTCGATGACTCAGTCCACCTTAGCCCCGGCCGCTGGCAAAACGTGTTCAATTTCCGCCTGCCGGACGCCGGCGGACTGGAAAAAGTTCGAGCGGGTGGCGGAGGACCTGAACGGAAGCGACCCGTGCTTCATCCCGCCGTTTCCCGGCAGCATCGCCAAATACCTTTCGCCGGACTCCGCGTTCCACAAAAGGCACGGGACGATCTCCGCGTTCATCGCCCGGCGCGACGGCCGGCCGGTCGGCCGGATCGCCGCGATCATCAACCGCTCGCACAACGAATACTACAGCGACCGCACCGGGTTCTTCGGGTTTTTCGAATGCGAGGACGACCCCGCCACCGCGCACGCGCTTTTCCATGCGGCGGAGGACGTCCTGCGCGCGGCCGGCATGGACAGCGTGCGCGGGCCCTACAACCCGAGCATCAACGACGAGTGCGGCCTGTTGATCAACAGCTTCGACATCCCGCCGCTCATCGGGCTCACCTGGAACCCCGCCTACTACAAGCCCCTGCTGGAAGCCAACGGCCTCGTGGCGGTCCGTCTCCTGCACGTGCTCAACCTCCCGATGCACCGCCTCCCGCAGCCCGAGCGCCTCGCGAAAATTGTTGACCGGATCTCCAAGCGCTCGAAGCTGAAGATGCGGACGATGGACCTCAAGAATCTCGGGGAGGAACTCAAGATCGTCCGGGAGGTCTACAATGCGACGCTCGAGCGCAACTGGGGGTTCGTGCCGATCTCGATGGACGACCTGCTTGCGGCGGCCGATGACATCCGCGCGATCGCCGACCCGAAGCTCCTGCTCATCGCCGAGATGGACGGGCAGGACGCCGGCGTCGCAATCACCCTCCCCAATTTCAACGAGATCCTCGCGCAGGTGAAGAGGACGCCGCACTGGCTCCGGCTTCCCCATATTTTCTGGCTCATGAAAACCCGGCGGATCCACTCGTGCCGGCAGACCGTCCTCGGCGTCGTGCCCGAATGCCGCGACCGCGGGCTCCATGCCTGGCTCATCCACGAGCAGTTCGTCCGCGCCCAGGAACGCTATGCCAATGCCGCCCTCGGCTGGATGGAGGACAACAACACCGAGATCCTCAAAAATTGCGAGATCGTCGGCGGAGAACGTGTCTGGCAGTGGGAAATTTTTGAGAAGCCCCTTGGGCAGGACTGAGCGCCGCCAAGCCGGCTCCGCGCAGTCCCGGTCCCGCCGGAAAAAGCTACGGCGCAGGGCTCAGGGCTGCGGCTGCGCGGCGGGCGCGGGCGAACCGGGCGCGGCCGCTGGAGGTTGGCTCTTCCCGGCGTCGGGCGTCGGGACGGCTGCGGGCTGTCCGGTCTTGTCGCTGAATTGCTCGATGATCGCTTTCGCAGCCTTCTCCTGCTCGGGTGTGAGCGACAGCTCAGGAGTCTTATTTTCCGCCCGTTGCTTGTTGAGCAGATTCAAGGCCTCCGAGGCAAGGCGGCCACCTTCGCCGCCCAGCGCGATCGCCTCGTTGTAGGCATTTTCCGCATCGTCAAAATAGCCGGAAATATACTCGACCAGGCCGCGGTAGAAGTAGACAAACGACGAATTCGGATCCAGTTCCTCGGCCAGTGAGATGGCGTTGGTCGCCTCGATATAGTCGCCCGCCTCGGCATAGGCCTGGCCGAGCTTCACCGCCAGACGTGAGTCATGGGGGAAAACCTCCAGGCCTCTTGTGAAGCTGTAGACCGCCTCGTTTCTCAGCACGGCCGGATCGCCGATCTTATTGGCCGCCATCTTGAGTGCGGCCTCGCCGTAGTAGTAGCAGAGATCGGGATTGAACCATTCCGTCTTGAACCCCTTCCTTGCAAACTCGAAGGCCTCGGCAGGCTGGTTCTGCCGCACGAGCGCGATGCGCGCCCGCTCGGTGTAGTAATCGCCGGGAATCATCGGCAGCCCGTAGATCAGGACGGCCAGAGAAATCACCGGCAACAGCCATCTTGCAAGAATGATCGGGCGCGCGGCCCGCGGTTCCTCGCCTTTCGCGGGCCGGGAGTTGGCGTTGGCCAGGATGGCGAAAACGACTGCGATCAGAATCGCGTTGGCCGGAAGCTGCATGTTGAAATCCACGACGGAGTGGACCATGTAGGCGGCAAGGACGCTCAGGCCTCCGATGCAGAGGGCCAGGTTGTTGCTCAGCGGATCGTCCGCAGCCTCCGACTGGCGGACCAGCTGCAGATACGACCTGCTCCCCGCAAAAAGGTGGCACCCCAGCAGCAGGAGGAACAGCGCAGCGCCGATCAGCCCGTAGTCGGCCAGCAGCTGAAGGTAGTCGTTGTGAACATGGATCGGATCGTTCTGCACCGAGGGGTCGCGGAACATCCGGCCATAGTAGAGGTAGGAAAATGCGCCCGTGCCGATGAGCGGCGACTGCTCAAACTGCTGGAGCGCGGCCGACCAGAGCTGAAGCCGCATGTTTTCCGGGTCGTTGATCTGCAGGAAGCGCTCCTTCACCGTCGTGCTCTGGAACATCATGTAGACGATGCCGGCAAACAGCAGGACGCCCGCCGCCGCGGAGATCGATGCGATCGCGGCAAACTTTCTCGGGCGAAGCCGCTTCCAGGCGAGGAGCGTGAGGATCATGAAGATGCAGGCGCCGAATGTGAAGCTCAGGTAGCCCCCGCGGCTCCCCGAGATCGCGATGCCGGCGATGCAGCACAGCGCCGCGTAGCCGATCAGCAGCCGCCCGACGATGCTGATCCGGCCCCACACCACCAGGCTCAGGCCCATCAGGGCGATGATTTCGAGATATCCGGCGAAATGGTTGGGCGAGATGAACAGCCCGCTCGCCCGCCACCAGTCATCGCGCCTCTGCGCCCAGGGAAGCGGCATCCACTGGTTGTGCTCGGTAAACTGCACCACGCCCACCCCGACCTGAACCACCGCCATCACAATCAGCGCGTAGAGGAGCCCGTTCCGGCTGCCCGAACGCGTCAGAATCAGAGCGAAAATCAGGTAGGCAACCAGGCAGCCCGCCATGATGAAAAATTGCAGCCGGCCGATGTAGTCGACCTCGGACATGCGGTTTCGGACCAGGATATACGCCGAAAAGAGGAACGCGGACCCCAGAGCGGCAATGCTGACCTTCGGGCTCACCTTCAGACCGGGAACAGCTGTGAGAAGTCCGGCCAGCGCAATCAGCGAGACCCCGGGGATCGCATACAACAACCGGGCGCCGCCCACGAAAACTTCCAGAACGGCAAATGCCAGTACCACCAGGGCAAGGATAACAAAATGCATACCGGACCAGACTGGCACCAAAAGCAGGCGAAATCGAGAGAAGAATTCCTGCCCGGTGGGGGGCGGCCAGGGCACTTGTCAATAAGCAGGTAATCCCAAAAGGGAAAATAGAAAGATCGCCTGGCTGTGGCAACTGAGCCAAAGTCAGGAGGATGGAGAAGCTTTCCGAGGTTCTATCGGCTCACCCTGCGGGTGAGAGACAAAAAGCTGGAGATGGCGGGGCAAAGTCGTAGCCGTTGGACACGCCGAGGGGGCGATTTTACGCGGAATGGGACACGGAGGCTCAGGAGACTCGGGAGGGGCAGTTGATCTTTTTCCTTCAGTTCCTGCACGCTGGAGGCCGATGGAAGGAGTTCTTGAGCAGATGCCCGCTGACCTACACCGGCAACCGCGGGAGCGGGGCGGCGAAGGTCATGGGTACGGTGCTCTTGAGCGTGCTCAGCGGGCACTGGCGTTACGCGCACATCAATGGGGTTCGAGGCGACGGGATCAACCCCGGGTTGCTGGGCATCGGCGGCACGGTGAGCGAGGATGCGGTGCGTTTGGCGATGGGCAGGATAGAGGAAAAGAAGGGGCTCGAGTGGATTTCCGGGCAGGTGATCGAGAGCATTGCGCCCGTGTTGGGGTTGCCGTGGATATTGGACGTGGACGTAACCGTGAAGCCGCTTTACGGCCACCAGCAAGGGGCGCAGATCGGATACAACCCGCAAAAGCCGGGGCGTCCCAGCCACGTCTATTTGGTGCGGGAAAATCCGTCCCGCGCACCGGTGGCCCTTGAGGGGAAAACCCATCGCGGAAAAGACCGCCAGGGCCGACTTCTCCACGCCCAAGGGGAAGGCTGGGATGCGCAGCTCACACCTTGGAGCGGGAAGCTCGCCGTGTTAGTCACCTCGCTGGACCCGGTGACATTCCCCGCGCAAGCCATGCCCAAACAATACCGCGACCGGGCGGACGCGGAACCGAAGCGCAGCGAAGATAGACTGTCGAAGACAGCCCGGAGGGTGAAGGCGAAGCCGAATCAAAACAGCTTTGACGAACTCAAAAACCAATGGGGCTGGGGCGGCTTCACTTCCCGCAAGCTGGGCCCCAGTCGCCTGATGGCCAACCTGGTGGCCCTTTTTTACAACTGGTGGAACCTCTACGTGCGGTTTTTCGACGAGGAGCACCACCGCGAAGCCATCCGCAGCCGTCCGCTGCTCATGCAGGGCGTGGGCCGACAGGTGCAGAGCGGGGGACAGCGCACCGTGAAGGTGAGCATTTTGCATGAAAAACAAGGCCGCCCGTGCTGTCACCCAGATCAGCAACGAGTTGCAACACATCCGATCCATCTCGGAGCAATGGATGCCCACCCAATGCTGGTCGCTGCTCCTGACCCGACTTTTTCGTCGCTGGCTCGGAGGAAAATGGCTTCCCGGCCTGCCTCCCGAAGCCGCTTTGATCCTCAGCGGCTGAGGACGGTCACAAATTCCCGCGAAAACAACATGCTCGCGCTGCGGACATCTTCAGCGACAAACCACCATGCCCATTTTCCCATTTAGGCTAACCAATCAGAGATGACCGAAAATCGACTTTTTGCGACCGCTTCAGTGAAGATAAACTTGAAAAAGCAAGGGTTAATTTTTATTTTACGTCTGTGAAACGATCGATTCTTGCCTCCCTGACTGTTTATTTTGTGTTTAGTGCGACTTCCCTCGCCGGTTCGGCATCTTATCCCAACTGTATTTTCAACGGTATCGTCGGCGACGCTTCAACCGGAAACGGGAATGCCACTGAAATGGATGCTTTTTTTCGGGGGCACGGATTCCTGAGTTTGGCAGTGAAAGCAGAGGGAGCCTTCTCAGGGAACTTGCGCTTGGAGGGTGCCTCCCTGCCATTCAAAGGCAGCTTCAGCCAGAGTGGAAATGCCACCGTGACAGTCAAACGTCCCAATAAGTATTTCTTGGACACCAGAATTCAAATTGATTTTGTAGCTGCGGCGGATCGTTCCAAAATTACCTGCACAATGGTTTTTGATGGAAAGACGCTCCAGACCGAAATCCTGCCGTCGGCTTTCACCGGGGCGAAAGGGAACACTCATCCGCTCACCAGAAACCGATACACCGTCATACTTCCCATTCCGGACGGAGCGAATGAAGCCGAGGGCTACGGCTATGCGACGATTCTGGTGGACCCGAATGGAACTGCAAAAATCGCTGGAATTCTCTTTGACGGGGCAAGCTTCACAACCGCATCGGGTGTGATTGACGACGGCAATGGCGACTGGATTGTTCCAGTGCATGTTCCTCTCTACAAGAGCTCCGGCGGAATCCTTTGGGGGGAGCTGGTTCTGCCGAAGGTTGAGCAATCAGACGCTCCCGACGTGTCGGGCAGTCTCGATTGGCTGCGGCCGGCAAACATCAATCCACCGGCATTTCCCAAAGGTTTTCTCGACATAATCACTCCTGTCGGCACGAGGTATTCACTCTCAAAAGAGATTTCCTTCCTCAGCAGAGAAAGTCGGCCGGGGAATTTCAATCTGCATTTTTACTCGACCGTGCAGTCCGGCACCTGGCCCGCCTCAAACAAGCCGTTGCTGGACAAGCCAACGCCCGGCGGGATGTCGATGACATTCAACCCTGCGACTGGCATTTTTCAGGGGGTATTCAACAGCGCTCTGAAGGGAAACCCCGTCCCCGTTCCCTACAAAGGGGTCGTGTTCTCAAAATCCATTACGGTGGGAGCGGAACCCATCCGCGGCGGCGGTTTTTATCCAGTCGGCACCTCATCCGCCCCGCTGCTGTTGACTCTGGGCAGCAATTCGCAACCCACGATGGACTCCACGTTTTCGATCCCAGTACTCGGCGGGGGAAATGCAACTGTTCAAAGATGGGGCACTGGAGACAGGGGGATTGTCTTCTTTAACAATTCCAATGCAATGGACACCCAGATCATCGCTGCCATTGCGGAATACTCTGCGGTTCTTGGAAACAACTGCTCGATCTTTGTGTGGAGTTACCCGGAAAACGTTTCGCCGTTCGATTATGTCCAAACCGACATTGATGCTTGGCTCAACTACGGCCAGCCCTACCGGTTGGACTTCACCGACGTGGCGACAAATGTCGTCAATGGCATCCGGCAGTCCACCGGCCTCAAAAAGCTGCTGTTGGTGGGTAACTCGCTCGGCGGCGGAGTGCTTCTTTGGGATTATCCCGCGCTGAGTGCCGATCCGGATCTCCGCTTCCTCCTCGTTTCCCCGACCGAGATGTTCTCACCCAATCCTTCGAATCTGACGCCACTCAGCAAGGGGATTTTGCTGGCCAACAAAGCCGGAGATCCGTTTGTGAGTAACCCCCTGCTCAAAAAATGGATCGCGGAAAACATGTCCAAATACAGCGGCGGCAAAGGCCACTTGATCCTCGAGGACAACATCAGCCACCAGGAACTGGCAGCTTGGATCAATTTCTCCCTGATGGGATTTTGATGTTGCCTGAGGCTGCAGTGCGGGAAACCGCAGTCGCAGAAAGACATCAGTCCTGCGCGTGGTCGCCAAACCAGAAAAGGAGACCGTCCAGCTTCTGGCCCACCTCGGCCTTCAAATCCCGCGCCAATCCAAAATTATTGAAAATGTAGTGCCGAAAACTGACTGAAAATCTCCGCCAACCCGCATGGTTGCGATATCGGCCCTTTCAAACTGCGGAACTTGGTTTAGCATGTAGAACTTCTGGTGGAGCGAGGGCAGGAGCCGAATCTGGCCTCTGCAGTGCTGGCGGGAGCGGTGGGTGCGATGAAAAGCGGGATCATTGAAAACGGCAGAAAGCCGCGCGGATTCTCCGATTGCGCCCGGAGGAGGGTCCGATCCACCTCAATCGCAGCCTCCAGCGGCGGAGGCAAGCGAAGCTGTCAAACCCGGAGAGCCGCTTCCGGCGCAGCTCCCCGGGCTGTCAAGAACCCGCTACCCGATAAACACGCGCGACGACTGGGGTTTGTCGCCGGTCCAGGCTTTCGCAAGGATCGCGCCATCCATGAGGGCACCGCCGACTTGGGCGGTGGAAACCTCGGCTCCGTTGGAATCGAAGTAAACCGGCGTGTTCGACTCGTGGGCCACGGGGGTATCTTTGTACGCGCCAAGGACGGTTCCGCCATTCTGGAGCTTGAGTCCGGAGATCGAGGTAATGGCGGCCAACCGGTCCACCGAGCCAGCAACCATCGACATGATATTGCGGGCGGTAAACGTCGAGACCGATCCAGCCTTCGAGGCGGCGCAGACCTCGCCATTGCGCACGGTCCCCTGGCTGCCAACCACCACACCGACATAGCCGTCGGTTTTGTCACTGAGTTGTGTGGTGTCAAAGTTGCGGATGTCGGAAGCAAACGCGGGTCCGTAGGACTTGATGGCCACGGTGGACGAGATTTTTCCTGCATCGCCAAGCAGATCGACATTGGAAATCGATCCGCCCGCACCGATTCCCGGTGCCTGGGTGCCGGGGCGTCCGAAGGTATAGAGCCCCCAGTTGACGGTATTGCCGCCATTGCCGGCCGTGAGATCGGTGCTGGTCTCGATGGTTGTCGGCTGGGTGAACCCGGTGATCGAGCCACCGTTGCCGCCGATGCCGTTGACCGCGCCCATGGCAATGATCCCCTGGTAGATCGGCAGAGCGGTCGCCTCGAGCGCAATCTGCTTCTGAGTGACCCCGTGCCCATCACCGCCGGTGCCGGCAAAGACGACGACACGTCCGTATTCGAGGCCGGAAGAGTTAAGCTTGGTGCTTTTCACATCACCACCGGCTCCGCCGGCTTTGAGTCCGTCGCCGCCATCGCCGGCGATGCCCACAATGGCACCCGCCGCCGCAGTGCTCTTCACATTGCTGAGCGTGCCGCCGATCCCACCCGCGCTTGCGGATCCATCGCCACCGTTACCGGCGACAACCCGGGTGATCGTGGCAGCATCGGAGGCGTCAAGAGCCGCGCTGGTCATCGTGACATTCGAGAGCGATCCGCCGCGTCCGCCATTGCCAGTGACACCGTCACCGCCGTCGCCCGCGAGGACATTGGCCAGCCGGGGGTATTTTTCGGTCGATTCGGTCATGACGAAATCACTCACATCGCCGCCGGCACCGCCGGTGATCCCGCTCCCGCCATGCCCGGAACCCAGAAACAACTCGCTGGCTGTAACGACGCCACCAATAGACTGCACACCGGTGAGGAACGACTCGCGCGACGAGGGACTCGAGTTCAGGATCGAACCGCCAACTCCCCCCGCGCCGGAGGCGGAGTCGCCGCCATTTCCGCCGTAATAAAAGGCCGTGGCGACATTCTCATATTGGCCGTAATCGGTTTCGACCTTGAAGAGATTGAGGAACGAGCGGATCGTGCCCCCGGCACCTCCGGAGCTGATCCCCTCCCCGCCGCTTCCTCCCGCGAGAGTGTAGGCTTTGAAGCCGCCTGCGTCCTCGAGCCCCTGGGTGGCATTCCCGCGTCCGGTGAGGCTTCCTCCATCTCCACCCTTGAGTCCGAACCCGCCGTCGCCCGCACGAAGATACATGAGCGGGGCAAAGTCGTTGATATTCGTTTTGAGCCCGCGGATCGAGACCTGTGAGAACCCGCCGGCATTGCCGCCGGTGCCACGCATCGAACTCCCGCCATCGCCGGTGACGAGGTGGGTCGTCATGTAAGCGTCCGGGTTGCTGTAAAAGACCGAGGCCACGCCGCTAAACGAGCCACCCTGACCGCCCGCCGTGAAGCCGCTGCCACCCTTGCCGGTCGTGAGCGTTCCGGAATCGTAACCAGTCGTGACCACCGATGATGTCGCGGCACCCTTCGCGTCGAGAGTGATCGCCATGCCCGTGCCGACAGAACCACCATGCCCGCCGGTACCGAGCAACGAAACTCCGCCGTCACCGGCTGTCAGCAGCAGGCGGTTCGGAGACAACATGAAATACTGGGATGTCTCCGTGGTTGTAGGCAGCGGGGGACCCGTTTGAACAACCGTTTGTGTTTCGAGCTCCCAGAGGTTGATAACAGTGAAATACGACATGCCCTGATACTGCGGTTCGCCCTGATACTGTGGCTGACCAGCCGCAACGACTGGAGTCGGGGTAAGCGGGTAGAAGGTGTCGAAGATCGAGCACTCCGTCTGCCCCTCGCCGGCAACTGAATAGTTCGTGTAGACCGGGAGCGGCGGTTCAATGGGCGGGATAACCAGGGGGTCAGGACCAGACCTCTCTTCGAGGTCGGACTGCCCGAACCCACTGGCCACGAACGCATCGATGGCCTTTAAAGCACCGGCTGTGTAGCCGATTGAGAAGTAGTCCGAGTTCGGGAGCACCGTCGAAGTGAGCGAGACCGCCTTGTAGATCGTGTATGCATCTGCGCTACCGGTCACAGTGGGATAAACATCGCTGCCCGCAATCAGGATGCCGTAATGTCCTGTCCCGAACTTATCATCGAAAGTCGGCTGAAAGATGAAACCAGAAGCTGATCCCTGAAAGATCGCTGCCGCGGTGCCCTGACCGACCTCGCCGAGGACAACCGGATCAAAGAACCCGTCCGCATTCGCATCGACAATCGCAAAGTCGCGGAGCGAGATCGGGATTGGGGATCCGGTATAGCCGGTCCATGCTCCGTCCTTCTGCTTGCGGTTGATGTAGTCGCCCGAGTCGAAGGCCGAGGCCACACCAAGCGTGTGTGCGCCAGGCGTGCCAGTGACGCTATAGATGCCGATGCCGCCGTTTTTGAGGCTGATGAGTTCGGAGGCAAACGTGCCTGCGCGTCCCATGACGGCAATGACGTCGGATTTGTTGTCATTGAGCGTGGTGGCGGTTGCCTTGACGATGACCGAGGTTTCGGCTGTTCCCTTGATTTCGATGAGCGACATCGACGGTGACGACTTGGCGGATGTTTCGGCACCCTTGTCATAATTTGCGGCGAAGTAGCCATCCGGGGCTCCGTCGGCACCGGTGATGCCGGACATGATGGTCAGCTGGCTGACGTAGGGATAGACGAGCCCCTTGAGGTAGTAGTTTGAGACGAGACCGACGTCGGTGATGCCGTCGTCGTCGAAGTCGCCGGTGACGATGTTGACCGCCGCCGAGGCGAGCGTGTCGTATTGGTAGGGGATCGGGCTGTAGCGGGCGTCGCCAAAGCCGAGCCAGTAGGCGGAGTCGCCGGGGTGGAGCGGGTCGTAGCCCCTGTTGAGGAAGACTTTGAGGCCGGTGAACGAATCGCCCGCGCTGGATGCGGTGACGACGTCCATGAGTCCGTCGCCATTGAAGTCGGCGACGGCGACAGGAGAATACCGGTCGTTGATCGAGGCATAGCTCGAGCCATCGAGGATATAACTTCCGAGGAACCCGCCGGTTCCGTTGCCGAGCAAAGCCTTGAGCTGGCTCGGGTTGTCGGTGATATAGACCATGTCGGAGAACCCGTCGCCATTGAAGTCGAACGAGGCCGGGCGGTCGAAGTCGCCGGCAACGCGGGTCGTCGAGACCGTGGCCGCCGGGGTGACGATGCCCCCGAGATCCGGGAGCGTGAACTTCCCGGTGGAGACGCTCGTGCCAGCGCTGGCATTACCAAAGGCATCGCCGCCATTGCCAAGACCGATGGTGACGTAGCCGTAAAATTCGACCGGGAGGATGCTGGTCGTCGTGGTCGTCGTGCCGTCGGTGTTCGTGGTGGTCGTCGTTCCCGTCGAGAACGAAATCTGGCCGGCGCTGCCTCCGGTGCCGAGGAGTCCAAACCCACCGTTGCCGGTCCGGATTTCCACCTGGCTGGTCTCGCAGGCCTTGGCGGAAAAATTGAGCACCGAGCCGCCATTGCCGCCGGTGACGCCCCGGCCGCCGTCGCCGGCGATGATCTGGAATGTGCCGATATCGCCATTGAGAGCGACATTTTTGATATCGCCACCCTTGGCACCGAACCCGCCGTCGCCGGTGTGGATGCCGCCGATGTAAAATTTCGGAGGGTTATTGGCGTCGGCACCGGTCGATTTGACGCCAATGACGTCGCCGCCGGCCTGGCCGGCCGCCGGGAGGAAGTCAACGAGCGTGCCGCGAAGGCTTTCGGTCGGCTTATTGCCGAAATCCGGCGAGGTGCCGAACGAGAACGTTTTTCCGCTGACCGCCGAGCCGGTGTAGATGTAGCCGACATTCGGGGTGGGATCGGTGTCGTGCGAGCCGTAGTTGAACGTCTCGGTGAATTTGCCCTTCTGGACCGAGAAGCCGGTCGTGTCGATGAGGAGTCCGGGCGAGGTCTCCGAGCCGATGCCGCCGCCGGCATAGATGCTGCCGTTGATCGAGTAGTTGCTGCGGGCAATGCGCTCGTGGGGAGTGTTCTGCCCGTTGTAGAGGGCCGGGTTAAGGTCGGCCTGCGTGACCGAGCGCATCGTGATCGAGTCGATGTGACTGTTCAGGACGATTTTGCCATCGTAGCCGTTGGCGGAATTGCCGTCGGAGTCGGTGAGGTGGCCGTCCGGGCGGAGGTTGGTGACGATGTCGCCGTTGATATCGACAAACGAGATGAGCTTGAGCCCGTCGCCGGCGGCGATGCCCGTGATCTCGTTGGCATCGACCTTGTTGTTGGCATTGAGGTCGGTGGTGAAGACGAGCGCCTGGCCCTGCTGGACATACATCAGGTAGCTGCCGCCGGAGTTGGCTGTCGAAATGCCATGGCCGGCGGTGAGAAGGATGCTACTGGCGACCGGGGCAGCATCGAAGCCGGCTTCATTGAGTCCCGCCGGGGCGATGCGCTGCTCGAGCGGCTCCAGGAACTGGGACGCCGGCTGGTGTTTGGGTGGGTTGAGCTGGTTATTCATGGCGGGAATCAGGAATTATAAGTAAAGTCGTTGCGGTAATCCACGAGCGTGTAACCGGTTGGCGAGACAGTCCAGGAACTCTTCGCATCGACCGGCTTGAGGGCCGCCTGCGGGGTGAAGTTTTTGTTCGTCGTCAGCGTGAGTGCGGCTACGAGCCCGTCGAGCGGCTGGGTGACACCGAGCGACCACTGGTAAACATTCGGGTTGAGAGGTGTCGGCGGTGCCTGGTCCTGCGCGTTGGCAGGCGGGGTGCCGACAAACTTGAACTGGTTGGCGTTCGGCAGCGTTGGGTCGCCGGCGATGCCGCCGACGAGGTTCGAAGCAAAGAAGTCCACCGTCGGATGCGTCGCATACGGGTCGGTATCCGTCGTGAAGCTGCCATCACTCACCTTGGTCACCGGATCGACATTCACCGTCGGGGCCGCGAGCCCGCGAAGATATACCTTGTCCACGAGGTTGACGAGCTGCGGGGAAACGTCGCGACCGGCGACAATCGAGGTGATCGCCTTCGCGGTGATATCGGTGACATTGCCCGACTTGCCTGCGAGGCCGCCATTTGTGCCCTCCACGGTTGCGGGAGCCGACCATGCCCCGCCTGCGGCAGGCTGATGGACCTCGGTGAGCGAGCGGGTTCCGGCATTGAACCCGGCGACATGCGCTTTGCCGGAGGCATCGAAGGCGAGAGACGCATACTGCCCGGATCCGGCGGAGGAATCGGCCGCCGCATCGGCCCAGACACCAGCCGTCCGCGTTTCCACATGAAGTGCCGACGTGCCGTTCACGTCAAAAACCCCGCAGGCAATTTTCGGGTTTCCGGCCGGGCTGAATGCCAGCGAGGTCGATTGTCCAGTGCCGCTGCCGATGCCGGTCTTGACGACGACAGCCGGAGTGAAGACGCCGGCCGACGTGCCTTGGATGTAGTTGAGCGCCTTGCCGGTGGCATTAATGTAGCTGATGCCGACATCGTGGGTGAGCGGGTCGATCGCGATCGAGGTGTTGAACCCGTTTGTGACACCCACTTCGGCGGGGATCAGATAGGAAGTCGTCCAGGCACCACCGGCCGCCGAGCGTGCGTATTTGAGCGTCCCGCTTGTGGCATCCTGGTAGCTGATGTGGAAGATGTCGCCCGTCGGATCGTAGGCGAGCGAGTCGTATTTTCCGACCCCTCCGGAATCGACGACCGTCATCGCCCAGGTCGTTCCGTCGAACGAGGCGAATTCGAGTTCGCCTGCGGTCGCGTCGTAGTAGGAAACCTGCGGCTTGTCGGCCTTGAGTTCGAGCGACGTGAACTGGCCGACATCATCGCCAGCGAGCGGGTTATTGACCGTCTGGACCGACCAACCGGCACCGGTGTAGGTTGCCAGCTTGAGGTCGCCATTGGAGGCGTCGTAGTAGGAGATGACCGGGAGGTTGGTCGAGGTGAGAGCGATCGAGGTGTACTGGCCGACGTTGCCGAGGGAATCGACAGTGGAAACCGTCCATGTCGTCCCGCTGCCGACGGCATATTTGAGATCGCCGTGGGTCGGATCGTAATAGGAGATGTGCTGGAGACTGGTCGCATCGATCACTGTCGATGTGAAGAGCCCGGTGGCACTGACGGCATTACCGCCAGCACCGGCGAAGATGCCTCCCATGTTGTCGATGCCGAAGGGGTTGGAGGGGGCAATGACCTCCGTGGTCGGAGAGCCCCATGCACCGATCGATCCGCTCACAGTCTCGAGCGAACCGGAAAGGCTGTTGTGGTAGGATATGAAGGTGTCTCCCGATGCGGCAATCACAACCATGGATGCATAGCCGCCCGCGCCCTGCGCACTGTCGATCGTTGCAGGCGTCCAAGTCGTGAGGGTTTGCCCGTAGATGTTTGTCGAGAACGTGGCGTAGGCGTATTGGAGCGAGGGGGCCCCGGTGGTCGAATCGAATTTTTGGTAGGCAACGACCGGGAATGAGGTAACGGCGAAGGTGATCGGATCGGTGAATGAGTCGAACCCGAGAGTGGTCCCCTGTTCGGAGCCGTTGCCGACGTTGCTGGCGACGACCGATTTGCCGGTCGTGAGAAACACGCCGGCCGACGACCCTGCGGCATAGCAAACCGAGTTGGTCGTGGCATTGAAGTAGCTGATGCCGACACCACCCGTGACTTGGTCCACGGCGATCGACGTGTAGTAGCCGGTGTTGACGAGTCCGGGCTGGGGGTTGTCCGGGATATCGTAATCGGGATCGTCCACGGAGACGGTTTTCCATGCAGTGGCGATCCCGCCATCGGCCGAGCGGGCGTATTTGAGCGAGGTATCGCTGGCGTCGAAATAGCTTGTGTGGAGGATGCCATTCGTCGCGTCGTAGGCCAGCGACGCGTATTTCCCGACGTCGCCGGTCGAGTCGATGGTTGATGTGGTCCAAACGCCGACAGCATTCTGGGATGCGAACTCCAGATCGGCACCGGTGGCGTCGTAGAAGACGACCCTCGGGAGGTCCGCCGGGGTCAGAATGAGCGAGGAATACTGGCCGACGTCGCCGGCAGCGGAAACCGTCTGCGTCGTCCAAACGCCAGCCGAATATGTTGCGAGCTTGAGGTCGCCATTGGAGGCGTCGTAGTAGGAGATGACCGGCAGATCAGCCGAGGTGAGCTTGAGGGAGGCAAACTGGCCGACATCGCCCGACGAATCGACGGTGACCGTGGTCGTGCCGTCGAAGTATTTGAGATCGCCGCTGGTGGCGTCGTAGAAGGCGACATGCTGGACACCCAAGGTATCGACCGCAGTGGATGTGAAAAGCCCGGTATCGCCGCGCGAGCCGATCGATTCCGACACATTGACTTTCGTGACCGAGCCGCCGAGACCGCCCTTGCCTTTGGCAAAGTCGCTGCTGCCGCCATCGCCGGCCGAGAGGACCGAGACAGTGACACCCGAGAGCGCGTTCACACCGGTGATCGATCCGCCGTTGGCACCGGTGCCGGCCACATTGAGATCGCCCGCGTCGCCCGCCAGGATCGCCGCCTGGGAGGCTCCGCCAAAGAGCGAGACATTCGTCACCGACCCACCGACGGCGGATTTCGCAGCTGCGGTGCCGCCATTTCCATCTCCGGCTTCGATGAGCGTCATATTTGTAACGCTGGCACTTGCGTAGCCGCTGGCGTCCTTGATGGAACCCCCGGCACCGGCCAGCTTGCCATTGGCCGAGCCTTGTCCGGCAAGGATCGCGATGTCGCCGGTCGGGGCGGCCTTCTGGTCGCCTTTTCCGGCTGTGACACCATACCAGACCACATTGGTGATGCTTCCGCCGGCACCGCCCCAGGCACCGTTGCCGGCCATGATTGCCACGCTGTTCGAGGCGATGGCGACCGCCTTGGAGACCGAACCTCCCGCCGCTGCGGAACTCGAAACGACGCCCGAGCCGGCCGAGCCGGAGAGAATCGACACCGAGCCGATGTTGGAGTTCGCAGACACATCGGTGATGACGCCGCCTGCTCCGGCCTTGCCTCCGCCAACGCCGGCATTCCCGCCATTGCCGGCAGTGAACGTGACATCGGGATCCGAGTTGGCATTCGAGTGTTTGACCATCCCGCCGACGCCGCCGGCCCCGCTCTTGCCCGCGCCATTGCCTCCGGCGCCCGCAGTGAGCGAGACCGGTGCAGCAGCAGAGGGAGCGGACATCGCGACATCGACGATCTGGCCGCCTGCGCCGCCTTTTCCAAGCAGGGTGGCCGAGCCGCCCGCGCCCGCCGAGATCACCGGAGTCGTCGCAAAACCGATGAATGTGAACTGCGAGACAATGCCGCCGTTGCCACCGCCCGCCGAGCCGCTGCCACCATCTCCCGCAAAAACCGAGAGGCTGGCAGCCGCCGGGCTCTGCCCGGGCTCGAACAATTTGACTGCGGAGACGTTGCCACCATTTCCGCCCTTGCCGGTTGCGGCGGTGCCACCATCCCCCGAGGAGAGGACGCTTGAACCCTTGAAGTCGGTGAAGAGCGCGGTGACTCCGCTGATTGCGCCACCATTGCCAGCAGTGCCATTTGTAGCAGCACCCCCGGTCCCCGAAGTCATCCGGAGCGATTCGATCGAGTCGAGGTCGCTATTTTTGATCGTCACACCGGTCACCGACCCGCCCAAGCCGCCTTTTTTCGGACCCGCGGAGCCGTTGCCGCCGAGGACAACGACATTGTCGCCGAGGACGGTGATATCGCTCACCGACCCGCCGGCAGCGCCGGCGCCACCGGCACCGTCGCCCGCATCGCCCGCCGCAACCCGAATATCATCGATTTCGGTGACGCCCGACTTGTCATTTTTGTTTTCCAGGAGGACGGTCTTGATCGACCCGCCGATCCCGTCGGTCGTCGTTCCCGCGCCTCCGGCACCGGCATAGATATGGATTTCATCGCCAGGTGCGGCCTGATCCGGGGTGGCCACGGAAACCTTGGCATTGGTGAGGAGCCCGCCCGCACCACCTTGGGCACCGGTGCCGCCCTTGCCGGAACCGATAATGACCTTGTCGTTGAGAAGCTGCATCGCAGATGCGACAGGTGCCGCAAGCGTGCCCTCGTAGCCGATATAGACGTTGCTGACCGCACCGCCCGAGCCTGCTTTTGCGCCCGCGACGCTCGCGCCGTCGCCGCCGAGGATCTTGATCGTGCCGTAATCGGAACCCGAGGCCTCGACCGCGCCATAGACAAGAACCCCGGTCACCGCTCCGCCATTGCCGCCGGTCTTGCCGGCTCCGCCCGCCCCGCCGAGAATTTCAAAGCCATTGGTGTCGGAGACGACCGTGATATTGGAAATCGAGCCGCCGGCTGCGCCCGCACCGCCCGGTCCGGCGACAATTTTGTCCACCGCGCCGACCGACACGCCGGAGATCGCCCCGCCGGCTTTGCCGGCATCCGGCGTGAACGCTGCGAGGGTTCCCACGCCGATGCCATCGACCATGTGGGAGGACGACCACGTCGAGGGGGGCGTCGTGAGCTGGACCTGATCGAGCGTCTTGTGCGCGGAATCGTAAAACGCGATAAACGGGGTTCCTGCCGCATTGAACGCCAGCGATGCGTAGCCGCCCGAGCCGGCAGCGGCATCCGCCGTCTGGTGCGACCATGTGGCACCCGAGCGCGAAGCGAACTCGAGGTGCTGGGAGCCGTCGTTGACTCCATAGCTGATGGCCGGACCGGTCGCGCTGAAGCCCAGCGACGTCGATTGGCCGCTGACGGTGCCGACCGATGCCTGGACAACAACGAGATCCGCAGGAGCAAAAACCCCGCCCGAGGTACCCTCGGCATAGTGGACCGACTGGGTATTGGAATCCATGTAGCTGATCCCGACGTGCGAGTTCGAGGGATCGACGGCAATCGACGTGTAGAGACCGGTCGTCACCCCGGCCGGGCTATCGACGGTGTTCGTAGTCCAGACACCCCCGGCAACCGACTGCCCGTATTTCAGAGATCCGACGGTGGTATTCTGGTAGCTTACGTGGAGAATATCGAGCGTGCTGTCGTAAGCCAGCGAGGCATAGGATCCGACGTCGGCAGCGGAGGGATCGATCGTTGTGAAGCTCCATGCCGATCCGCTGTAGGAGGCAAACTCCAGGTCGCCGTTCGTCTTATCGTAGTAGGCGATTTGCGGGTTGTCAGATTTGAGGACAAGCGACGAATACATGCCGACGTCGTGTGCAAGAGGATCCGGAACAGTCTGGGTCGACCAGACCACTCCGGTAAATGTCGCAAGCTTGAGGTCGCCATTGGAGGCGTCGTAGTAGGAGATGACCGGCGTGTTCGAGGTCGTGAGAGCGATCGAAGTGTATTTGCCCACATCGCCGGTCGCATCGACCGTCTGATACGTCCACGAGGATCCGCTGCCCTTGGCATACTTGAGGTTGCCGGCCACGGCGTCGTAGTAGGCGATGTGCTGGGTGCCGGAGGGATCGACGACCGTCGATGTGAATTGTCCGACATCTGTGCCGCCGAGGTTGTAGGAAAACGTGCCGTCCGAAGCCGTGGTGATCTGCTCGGCGGACTTGAGCGGGGTGGGATCGCCGGATTTTGGGAAGCTGCCGGCGACATTCGAAATGCTGCCTGCCGCGACGATGCTGCCATCGACGCTGCCGCTGATCGCGAGCTTCGATATGGATTTTGCATCCGGCTGGAGGTTCGTTGCCGAGAACGTGCCTGTCTTGGCATTGAACGTCCCGAGGACATCACCGCCGACATTGTCATTGATGCTTAGTGCTGCGGAATCGCCCAGCGAGAGTCCGCTGATTTCCCCCATGTTCACCAGTCCGTCGCTGTTCTTGTCGTAGAAGAAGACGAGGGCCTTGCTGCCGGTCACCGTGATGTAGTCGGCATACTCGTTGCCGAATTTCACCGGGGTCTTTGAGTCGAGGGTGAGGTAGTAGTGGTCGGCACTGCCGGCAAAGAGAGTGGCGATCGCGGGGTCCGGGGAATTTGCGGCCTTCGTGAAGGCGGCTTGCGAATATCCATCACCGGGATTCGACGTGCCGACAACGATAGCGGCCGGGGCGATGCGCGGTTCAAGGGCTTCGAGGATGGTTGGGGGGAGGGTTCCCTCGGCGGATTTCCGACTCATAAGTTGTTACAGGCTTCCATTGACCCCCCAGCTTTGCAAGGGGAATTGTTTTGGGATGGTGTTTTCGCAGGCGGATGCCCCCGCGATGCTCTTGCGCACAGCAAAGGAAGTGCCGGCGGCCGTTCGGACCGCGCTCCTATGGGCATGGCAAGGCAACCGGAAGGTCATTTTCCGGGCTCCGCAAACTTGATCTCGCGGGAGAGGACGGGGTCCGATGAAGCGGCGCCGGGCATGAGGAAGAACCCGCGACCGATATTCGATGTCGGGCCGATGAGGAGCCCCTGGAAATTCACCGTGCGCTTCGGGTTTTGCGTATTGAACGCGCCCGTGAACGCACCGGTCGAGGCATTGATTGAGAACCGGGTGAGCGGGGCGGTGGACGCGCTCATCTGGACGGTATTCGAGGTGGAAACCGTGAGGGGGACAGCGGTGTCGGTGGCATTGCCCGAAGAGAAGTTTGCGGTGGCATAGGCATTCGGGGACGTGCCGACCAGCCCGATGACCCTCGTCCCCTTGGGCGGCGGGAGGTATTCCGACCCGCTGGCGGTGAGGTTCGCGGTGAATCCGGCGGGGTAGAGGTTCCCCTTGCCGGAGGCCAGTTTGACCCAGCGGACCGTGCCATCGGCACCCGTCGAGATGTTCACGCTGGTGAGCGGCCGGGTGGCCACGGTGGAATCGATGGCGAGCCCGCCGAGGAACGAACCCTTCTTCGAGTAAAGGAGGACGCTCATCGGGATGACCCCGTCGCCCCACAGGCTGCCCGAATAGCTGAGCGCGGTATTGTCGGAGAGCCGGCCACTGATGCGGACGGCACCGCCGGCATCGACCTTCGCGGTCGCGAAGCCGTAGCCCTGCGGAGAGGCGACAGAGCCCGCGTCGGGCTTGAAGAGCATGTTAAACATGCCGACATAGGCGGTTGCCGGGCGGGTCTTCGCGTTCCAGACGATTTGTTCGGATACGACAACCGCCGAATTTGTCCCGTCACCGATCGAGCCGGTGATCACGCCACCATTAGAGTTGTCGAGCGCGAGTGTGAGGTCGGCTGTGAGCGGGGTCTTCGGGATCGGGACAGTCGCGTTGCCCGAGCTGGAGAACGAGCCCTTGAGCTGGTAGGAAGACGTCCCGAGCACAAGCTGGCCGGTGAATGCGCCCGAAGAGGAAATCGAGAACTTCATGCTGCCGCCGAGTTCGTTGTTAATAACCGGATTCGCGCCGACGAGGCCGAGGTAGTTGCCCGCCGTGAGCGGAAGAAGCGAGCCGACAGCCATCCGGACGTTCACGGGAACGCTGATCCCGTAGCTGTTCTGAGCCGACAGCGTGAAGGTCGATGTGCCCGGCGTGGTCGGCGTCCCCGAGATGAGGCCGGTCGTCGCATTGATCGAAAGACCGGCGGGGAGTCCGCTTGCCCCGTAGAGGCTGGCTGCGGGGGCCGCGACCACCTGGTAGGAATATGGGATGTTGAGCAGGGCGGACTGCGGAGCCGGCGGCGTGATAACCGGTTTGGTATCCGTGATGTCAGACGCCGCGTTGCGCAGGGCCAGCGAGAAGGCCCCGCCAGCCGAAACCACGCCCACACTGGTCATTCCGGCCGGCACATCGCACTGGCCGGAAGCGTTCGACCCCCAGGCGGCCACCGTGCCATAGCTCCGGAGCGCGATCGAATGCAGGTCGCCGGCCGCGATATCGACAATCGAACTCAGCCCGTCGGGCACCGAAGCCTGCCCGGCCGAGTTGTCGCCCCAGGCCACGACCGTGCCGTCGTCGAGCAGGGCGAGCGAATGCTTGCCTCCGGCGGCAATCGCCACGACGTTCGCCAGTTTGTCCGGAACGGTTGCCTGTCCGGAGCTGTTGTCGCCCCAGGCCACGACCGTGCCATTGCCGAGGAGGGCGAGCGAGTGGTTCGCGCCCGCCGAAATCGCGATCACCCCCGCCAGACCGGCCGGAATATTGGTTTGGCCGAAGTCGTTGTTCCCCCAGCCCACGACCGCGCCGTCGAGCTTGAGGGCAAGCGAGTGGTTCGCGCCGGCGGCGATTTCGACGACGCTTTCAAGATTGGCCGGAATATTTGTTTGTCCAGAACCGTTCGATCCCCATGCAGTAACCCATCCGTATTCACTGAGGGCGAGCGAATGGTAGCCGCCGGCGGCGACCATCACGGACTTGGTGGGCAGGGTCGGCACCGTGGTCTGGCCGAACTGGTTGCTGCCCCAGGCTTTGACCGTCCCGTCGCTGGAAAGCGCGAGCGAGTGCTCGAACCCGGCGGAGACGAGAACGGTATTGGTAACGTCGAGGGGGACGCCGGTCTGCCCGACCGACGACGAGCCCCAGGCACGCACCTGGCTCTTTGCGTATTGCGGCAGGACATAGGTCCCATTGGTATTGACGCTGTTCGCGTCGGTGACATCAACCGAGTAGTAGCCGCCTTGGTAGGAGGTGAGCGACGGGATCGTGTATGCGGACGACGTGGCGCCCGGGATCGCCATCCCATTGTGCTTCCACTGATAAGCCAGCGTCGCAGTGCCCTTCGTTGCCGCCGTGAGCGTGAGCGGCTGGCCGACGAGCGAGGGCGTGCTCAGCGCGGCGGAAAACTTGACGACGGTGAGGGTCGCGTTTGCGCTGGTAGCCGAGCCGATGTTGTTCGAGGCGACGACATCATAGACGGAATTGCCGTCGGCAAGGTCGAACACGGCGGTCGTGTAGGTGGCCGAAGTTCCTGATGCCGCGATGGGGACTCCGTTTTTCCTCCACTGGTAGCGGAGGGTTGGCGAGCCGGTGGCGGTTACCGTGAACGTCGCGGTTTTTCCAACGACCGCAAGGACGCTGACCGGCTGGACCGTGATGGTCGGTGCGACGTCATTCGAAGCATTGCGAAGGACGAGCGAGGTGTTTCCTCCGGCGGCGATGCCGCCGACCTGGCCGAGGTCTGCCGGAACACTCGTCTGGCCGGAGGTATTCAAGCCCCACGCGACAACGGTGCCATCACTCTTCAATGCAAGCGAATGGCTCGCGCCGGCCGCAATCGCGACGACGCCTGTGAGTCCGTCCGGCACGGTCGATTGGCCGGAGGCATTCGCTCCCCAAGCGACGACCGCCCCGTTGGCAAGGAGTGCGAGCGAGTGATTGTCGCCGGCGGCGATCGCGACGACGCCAGTGAGACCAGCCGGAACGTTCGTTTGGCCGGAGACATCCGACCCCCAGGCCACAACCGTGCCATCGCTCTTGAGGGCAAGCGAGTGGGAGGCGCCCGCCGCTACGGAGGCGACCCCTTCGAGGGTGGGAGGCACGGTTGATTGGCCGGCCGAGTTGTCTCCCCAGGCGCTCACGTAGCCGGACTTCCGGACGGCCAGCGAATGGTTGGCACCGGCGGCGATGGAGGTCACTTCGGCAAGACCGAAGGGAATCGTGGTCTGGCCGTTCCCGTTCCATCCCCATGCCACAACCGTGCCATTTCTGGTCAGCGCAAGCGAGTGCGCGCTACCGCCAGCGACAGCGACGACGCCGGTGAGGCCGGCCGGGATTGTGATCTGGCCATACTCATTGCTCCCCCAGCCGGTGACTGTGCCGTTGTTTCCGACAATGGCAAGCGTATGCGCGGTGCCCGAGGCGACCACAAGCGCGGCGGTGAGACCGGCCGGAACATTCGCCTGGCCGGCGGAATCGGAGCCCCAGGCCCGCACCTGGCTGCGCGGGAATTGCGGCAGGACAAAGTTCCCGGAACTCGAAGTCAGGTTGTTGTCCGAAACATCGACCGAGTAAAACCCTCCGGCGTAGGCTTGGAGCCCGGTCACGGTGAACGTCGTGCCGGTCTGGCCGGCTTGCGGGAGCCCGTTGATTTTCCACTGGTAGGTCAGGTTTCCGCCGGTGGCATTCGCCGTCGCGGTGAAGAGGAGGTTGCTCCCGACCGTGGCATTGGTCGTCACCGCGTTCGCCGTGACGGTAACGACGGGCGGGTTTTGAACGGTGAGCGTGGCGTTTGTGCTGGTGGCATTGCCGAAGTCGTTTGTGACAACGACGCTGTAGAGCGTGCCGTTGTCGGTCAGCGCGAGCGTTGGCGTGGTGTAGATCGCGGACGTCCCACCTTGGGTGATGGCGGCTCCATTTTTCCGCCACTGGTAGGCGAGCGGTTCGCCGCCGCTGGCCTCGACCGAGAATGTCGCCGTCTGCCCGGTGCCGCCCGTCTTGCTCGCCGGCTGGGTTTTGATTGTGGGCGCAACATCGCCGGCCGCATCGCGGAGGGCGAGCGAGAAATTGTATCCGGCCGCGATGGCACCGACCTTGTTGAGACCGGTCGGCGGAGTGGCCTGACCGTAGGCGTTGTAGCCCCAGCCGACGACCGTGCCGTCGGACTTGAGGGCGAGCGACTGGGCACCGCCGGCGGCGATCGCCGTCACGTCCGTGAGCCCGTCTGGCACCGTGGTCTGCCCGGAGCTATTTGATCCCCAAGCCACAACCGTGCCGTCGGATTTGAGCGCCAGCGAGTGGAGGGAGCCGGCACTGACCGCGACCACGCCCGTGAGCGCCGACGCAGGCACCGTTACCTGACCGAACGTATTGTCGCCCCAGGCTACGACCGTGCCATTTGCGGTGACGGCGAGCGTGTGCCCACCGCCTGCCGAAATGCCGACCACGCCCGAGAGTCCGGCCGGGACCGCACACTGGCGGGTGGCATTTGATCCCCATGCGACGGCCGTGCCATTGCCGAGGAGGGCAACCGAATGGAAAGCCCCGGCGGAGATCGAAACGACGTTCGACTTGGCGGAGGCCGGAACTGTCGATTGGCCGGAGGTGTTATTACCCCATGCCAGCACGGTGCCATTGCCAATGAGCGCCAGCGAATGGGCGTCACCGGCCGATACCGCCACCATGCCGGAAAGCGCCGCCGCGGGAACCACCGTCTGGTTTGATGAGTTCGAACCCCATGCCACGACCCTGCCCTTGACCGTCGCATTCGAGGTGAGGGCCAGCGCGAATTCCTTGCCCGCGGCCATGCCGACGAAGACGGCGGACTCCGCGACCATCTGGGTTTTCAGCGACGACGGCACGGTCACGTTGCCGGTGTTGCTCCCCCAGTTGCGGATCTGGCTGAGGGCATACATCGGGAGGACGAACGTCCCGGTCTTCGTCTTCAGAGTGGTGGCGTCGACAACCGTGACGCTGTAATACCCGCCCTCGGCAAACGTGAGGTTGCCGGATGTCGTGAAGTTGGCAGTGGTTGCGCCGGGGATGTCGATCCCGTTACGTCTCCACTGGTAGGTGAACGGCGGCTCGCCACCTGCGGTCGAGGCGATCGTGAGCGGCTGGCCGACGGCCGCGAAAATCTGGGGGGAAGCGAGGCTGGCCGTGGGCGGGTTCTTGACCGTGAGGGTCGCATTGCGGCTAACAACGGAGCCCACGGGATTGCTGACGGTGACACTGTAGAGCGACCCCGAGTTGGCGAGCGTGAGGGCCGGCGTTGTGTAGGACGCGTTGTTCGTCGAGGCGATCAGCGTGCCGTTCTTGCTCCACGAATAGGTCAGCGGGGCCGTGCCGGCGGCGACGACCGTGAACGTCGCCGTCGTGCCATTGGCGGAGAGCGCGTCCGCCGGCTGGCTCGTGATCGTTGGAACGACCGCCTCGCACAGCGCAAGCGAGAACGTGCGCGATGCCGAAACGGCTCCTGCGAACCCCATGTCCGCCGGTACGTTCGTCTGCCCGCTTTGATTCCAACCCCATGCGAAGACCTTGCCGTCGCCGTTCACTGCGAGCGTGTGATAGCTGCCGGCCGAAATTCCGGTGACGCCCGAGAGCCCGGGAGGGACGGAGGTTGTCTGGTTGAGGGAATTTGAGCCCCAACCGGTGACAGTCCCGTTGGCGGTCGCGTTCGATGTGAGCGCCAGCGAAAAATTCACACCGCCCGAAAGCGCGGAAACCGTCTGGTTGCCGAGCGAGACGGGCACGGTTGTCTGGCCGTCGCCGTTGTAGCCCCAGGCGACAACAGAATTGTCGGACTTGAGGGCGAGCGAAAAATTCGCGCCCGCCGCGATCGCTGTCACGCCGCTCAGGGCGCCTTCCGGAACCGTGGCCTGGCCGGAGTCGTTATTCCCCCACGCGACAACCTTGCCGCTGGAGGTAAGCGCGAGCGAGTGGTTTGCGCCCGCCGCGATGGCGATCACCGAAGCGAGATCCGAGGGGACGACGGTCTGGTTCGAGCTGTATGACCCCCATGCCGAAACCGTCCCGTCAGCTTTGAGCGCGAGCGAATGGGCTTCGCCCGCCGCGACGGCGACGACGTTCGCAAGTCCGGAAGGCACGGTTGTCTGGCCCGAAGTATTGAGTCCCCAGGCACCGACCGTTCCGTTCCCCCGGAGGGCAAGTACGAAGGCTCCGCCGGCAGAAATCTGGACGACGTCGTTCATCCCGGTCGAGGGGATGATCGTCTCGTTGGCTGTGCTGCTGCCCCAGCCGAAGATCTGGGTGCCCGCGAATTTCGGCAGGACGAACGTGCCCTTCGTCGTCGTAAGCGTCGTGGACGAGTCGGTCACGTTTACCGAATAGAACCCGCCGTTGGCAAACGTCAGGTTGCCGGAAACCGTGTAGTTGGCGGTGGTCGCTCCGGGGATGGCAACGCCGTTTTTACTCCACTGGTAGGTCAGGTTGCCGATCCCGGTGGCATTCGAGCTGATCGTGAGCGGCTGTCTGACAAGCGCGAAGGTCGAGCTGGCGAGAGGCACGGTCGGCGGGAGCTTGACCGTCAGGGTCGCATTCGAACTCGTCACATTCCCGACGTCGTTGCTCACGACGACGCGGTAAACCGACCCGTCGTAAGCCTGATTGAGCATCGGTGTCGTGTAGGTCGAGGTCGTCGCATTGCTGGTCACCGTTCCTTCACCGGCCGGAATAGGAGAGGCGCCCCGCCACCACTGGTAGGAGATCGGAGTGCTGCCGCTTGCCAGCGTGACGGTAAACGTCGTGGATGTTCCGTCGGCAATCGTCTGGTTCACCGGCTGGGTCGCGATAACCGGAAGCGTGTCGGCTTCGGCATTGCGCAGGGCGACCGAAAAGTCGCCGCCAGCAGCGAGGGCCGCCACGTTGGCCAAGGTCGATGGCACGCCACCCGAGCCGCTGCCCCACGAGACGACCGAGCCGTCACTTTTGAGGGCAATGGCATGGCTGCCCCCGGCAGTGATGGCGATCACACCGGCGAGCCCGGAGGGAACGCTTGTCTCTCCGCCGGAATTGCTGCCCCACGCGACGACCGTGCCGTTCGCCTTGAGGGCCAGCGAAAAATTGTTGCCTGCAGCGATCGCTGTCACACCGCTTTGCGCCCCGGCGGGAACGGTCGACTGGCCGTAGGAATTGTTCCCCCAGCAGACGACCGAGCCATTCGACGTGAGCGCCATCGAATGGGTCCCCCCAGCGGCGATCGCCGAGACGCTCGAGAGTGAGGTGGGGACGGTCGTCTGGTTCGAGGTGTTCGAGCCCCATGCCAGAACCGTGCCATTGCCCAGCAAGGCCAGCGAATGGCTTCCCCCCGCCGCGATCGCCATCACGCCGGTTAGCGCGGCGGCGGGCACGGTCGTTTGGTTCGAGGAGCTTGCCCCCCATGCGCGCACAGTGCCGTTCATCGTCAGAGCCAGCGAATGCGCCCCGCCGGCCGAGACGGCAACGAGACCGGTGGCATTGGCGGGAACGACCGTCTGGTTGGACGTATTCAATCCCCACCCGACCGCAGTGCCATTTCCCAATAATGCGAGCGAATGGCTGGTTCCGCTGGAGATCGCGATGGCGGTCGAAAGCCCGGAAGGTGTTTTCGTTTGGTTAGAAGAATTCGTTCCCCAGGCAACAAGCTGGCTGCGGGGGAATCCCGGAAGCACGAACGTCCCGCGCATCGTGGTGAGACCGGTGGCATCGGTGACGTCAACTGAGTAGTAGCCGCCTTGAACGTAAGCGAGCGAAGCGGTGCCATAGGTTGCGGTGTTGGCGCCGGGGATAGCGATCCCGTTTCGTTTCCATTGGTAGGCAATCGTGCCATCGCCGGTGGCATTGGCCGTGAGCCCGAGCGGCTGGCCGACCAGGGAAAGCGTGCTGTTGCCGGAGGCGATCGAAGCCGAGGGGGCGTTTTTGACCGTGATCGTCGCCGGGAGGCTGGTGACCGTGCCGGCATTGTTCGTGACAACCACGTCATAGACCGATCCGCCATCCGAGAGCGTCAGAACAGGAGTTGTCCAAGTCGCCGGCACCCCGCTCACGAGGTTACCGACCGCCCCGACCTTGACGCCGTTTTTCCGCCACTGGTAACGAAGCGGCGCGTCGCCCGTGGCCATAATGGTGAATGTGCAGGCCGTGCCGTTTGCAACAACCTGGCTGATCGGCTGGGTGGAGATCTTCGGAGGCTGGTCGGAGCTGGTGTCCCGCTGCAACGCGAGGGCAAAGGCGGCTCCGGCCGAAATCATGACCGACCCGCCGGCCTTGGCGGGCACGTCGGTCTGCCCGGATGCGTTGCTCCCCCACGCCTTCAGCGTGCCGTTGCCGGTGAGTGCCATGGAAAACTCGCCGCCGGCAGCAATCGAGCCGACATTGGCGAGGCCGGCCGGAGCGGTGATCTGCCCGACGGCATCCGATCCCCATCCGACGACGGTCTTGTCGGTTTTGAGAGCGAGCGAGTGGTAGTAGCCGCCGGCGACAGCCGAGACATTCACGAGGTCGGCCGGAACCGTGCATTGGCCATAGGTGTTTGAACCCCAGGCGATCACCTTCGTTGTGGCCGGAGTCTTTCCGTCGCTCCAGATAGCCAGCGAGTGGCTCGCGCCTGCCGCAATCCCGATGACGAGCTTGTCCGTGAGGTCGTCGGGGACGGTCGATTGTTTTGAGGAATTATCACCCCAGGCGACAACCGTCCCGCCTGCCTTGAGGGCCAGCGAATGCTGGCCACCGGCGGCAATGGCGATCACATTGGTCAAGCCGAGCGGAACATCGGTCTGCCGGTTGGAATTTCCGCCCCAGGCGACAACCGTCCCGTCTTTTTTGAGGGCCAGCGAGTGCTGGCTGCCCCCAGAAACTGCGACCACATCGGTGAGTGAATCCGGCACCATCGCCTGCCCGAAGGAATTGTCGCCCCAAGCGACAACCGTCCCGTCTTTTTTGAGAGCCAGCGTGTGAGCACCCCCGGCGGAAATCGCGACGGCATCGGGGAAGCCGCCCGGCACGGTGCTTTGGCCGTAGGTGTTGTCGCCCCAGGCCACGACCGTCCCATCGGATTTCAGTGCCAGCGAGTGGTTGCCACCCGCCGCCACAGCCTTCACCTCGCCCAGTCCCGCCGGAACCGTGGCCTGGTCCTGCGCGTTTTCGCCCCAAGCAACGATTAGTTTTGTCGCATTATCGACCGCCAAAACGTGGGCGTCGCCACAGGCGATCGCTGTGGGATAGACGCCCAAATCCACGGGAATATCGAGTTGGCCGGAGCCGTTCGCGCCGGCGCCATCGACCGTGCCGTCGGAAAGAAGCGAGGAAAGCGAAAACGAAGGCCCGGCAGCCACCAGAAACGACTGACCGGTATTCACGATGTCCAACTGTCCGTCGGCATTGTCCCCCCAAGCGACAATCGTGCCATCGGTTTTCCTCGCCAAACAAAAGTTGCCGGCGGCAGCGATTTCGGTCACGTTGATGGCCTCCGCGGGGACGGTAGATTGGCCGAACGAATTGTCGCCCCAGGCCACGACGGTGCCATCGGACTTCAGGGCGAGCGAGTGTGCGGTGCCGGCTGCGATCTGGACGACCCCGGTCAATTCGGTGGGCACATCTGATTCCCCCGACGAGTTCGAACCCCAGGCGACAACCGTGCCACTCGTCCGCAACGCCAGCGAGTGGTCGCCAGCGGCGGCAACGGTCGAAACGCCGGTGAGGCCTGCGGGGACGGCAGTTTGGTTAGAGGAATTGTCACCCCAGGCCACGACCGTGCCGTTGGCCCTCACCGCGAGCGAATGGTTCGTGCCGGCCGCGATCGCCGTGATGTTTGAGAGCCCGCTGGGCGGGGTCGTCTGGCCCCAGGTATTGTTCCCCCAGCCGAGAACGAGGCTCTTATCGTATTGGGGGACGACAAACGTGGTGACGGTCGTGTTGCCAAAAGTCGCGTTTCCCGTCACCGTCACAAGACAACTGTAGGGTCCCGCGTTCGAGTAGGTGACATTTCCGAGCGTATAATTCGCCGAAGTCGCGTTGGTGAGAGAATCGTTGCTCTTTTTCCACTGGAACTTCGCCCCGGTCGGCGCACCGGTCACGCTCATTGTCAGGTTCGAGCCCACCGTAGGAGTGTATTTTTGCGGTAGCGATACGGCCCCGAAGGCGGCGGCCATCGATGCGACGGCGAAAAATGCGAGAACGGCCGGGAGGCTCAGACGACGATAATTCTGGATCATATGGGATTTTTCCTCACCATGAGTGGCGCTGGAAAGCGGGTTGTCGCAGCATGGCCACAGGGGGTCACGTGACGGTATTGCGCGCCTGTCGGATGTCAAGGGCGTTTCCAGGCTTCGGGGAAGCCCGCCGGATGCTCTGGCAGGACGTCTGCGGTCAGAACGTATGGATGAATAATCCCGAGCGGAGCTTGGGCTCGAACCACGTGCTTTTCGGCGGCATGATCTGGCCGGCATCGGCGATGTCCATGAGCTGGCCAACGGTGACCGGGAACATCGAGAACGCGACGGCCGCCCGGCCGCTGTTCACGCGGTCCTCAAGCTCGCCGGTCCCGCGGATCCCTCCGACGAAGTCGATCCGCTTGTTCGTGCGGGGGTCGTCGACGCCGAGCACCGGCGCGAGGAGGTTGTCCTGGAGCACGCTCACGTCGAGACGCGAGACCGGATCGGCATCCGCCGCCGGCTGCCAGGAGAGGCCATACCATTTGCCGCCGAGGAACATGCTCACATGGCCGGGGGCGGACGGGGACGGAGCGGCATTTTCGGTCACCTCGAAGCGCTCGCGCACGGCGGCAAGAAACGCATCGGCGGAAAGTCCGTTCAGGTCGGCGACGACCCGGTTGTAAGGAAGGATGCGGAGCTGGTCGGCCGGGAACAGAACGCAGAGGAACCAGTTGTAATCCTCGTGGCCGGTGTGTCCGGGGTTGGCCTCGCGGCGCTCGCGCCCGACCCTCGCGGCGCTCGCGCTCCGGTGGTGCCCGTCGGCCACGTAGGCCAGCGGGACGGCGGCAAATGCCTGCGCGAGCTCTCCGCCTTCGACGCGCCAAGCGGTGTGGCGGATGCCATCCGGCGCGATGAAATCGTGGAGCGGAGGCTTCGCCGTCTCGGCGGCGACCAGCCGGTCGATGTCCCCGCGGTCGCGGTAGGTCAGGAAGACCGGGCCGGTGTTCGCGCCGAGCGTGCCGATGAGCCGGGTGCGGTCGTCCTCCTTGTCCTTGCGGGTCTTCTCGTGCTTGCGGATGATGTCGTTTTCGTAATCCTCGATGTGGCAGACCGCGGCGACCCCGGTCTGCACGTGGCCGTCCATCTCCTGGCGGTAGAGGTAAACGCAGGGTGCTGGATCGCGGACGAGCGAGCCCTCGCGGACGAGCCGGTCGAGGGAGGCTTTGGCGGCCTCGTAGACCGCGTCGGAATACGGATCGGTCTCCGGCGGCAGGTTGATCTCGGCGCGGTCGACGTGCATGAGGCTGTGGGGATTCCCCCCGGTGAGCGCGGCCGCCTCGTCGCGGTTCACCACGTCGTAGGGCACGCAGGCGACATGCGCGGCGAGTTCGGGTTTCGGGCTCAGACCTTGAAATGCACGGATTCTCAACATGGCGGACTCTCTAGCAGGTCGCCGGACACGCATGCAACCCCGATTCAGAATCGTCCTCGACATCCGGCGGATAAATCCGTAATTCGCTCCTGATCGGGAACATGAATTTTCCTTTCCAAGTTCGAATTCCCAGCCGCCGACCGGCCGCGTTCTCCGGCGGCTCCGTCAAGCCGTTTTTTCTTTCCGCGTGTCTGCTGGCCTTGTGCATTGTCTCCGCTGCTCCCGCGCCCGCTGACGAGAACGTCGTCGATCGGGTGGCCTACGTGAACAACCCGCCATATCCCGAGGCGCAGAACCCTCAGCTCCCGCTCGAGGTCTACGATCCGGCATTTGCGGAGATCCTCGGCCGTGAGCCGAAGCTCGTGCATATCGCTCAGGGGTTCGGGTTCACCGAGGGGCCGGTCTTCCTTTCGGTAAAAGGCACGGAGGAGGGGTATCTGATCTTCACCGACCAGATCAACGATAACATCAACCTCATCCGCTGGCACGGGCTCAAGCCCTACAATACGATCACGCCGGCCTCGTGGAGCCCGCCGGTCATCTTCCGGCATCCGTCGAGCATCGCCGATGGGCAGACCGCCGACCTGCAGGCAAACCTCCTCACCGCCGAGACGACCGGGAGGCGGGTGTCGATCACCACTCACGACGGTCAGGTGAAAACGCTGGTTGGATCCTACGACGGCAAGCCGCTCAACTCCCCGAACGACCTGGTCGTGAAATCCGATGGCACGGTTTGGTTCACCGATCCCTCCTACGGCTCGCTCCAGTTCCCGCAGGACGCCGTCCTGCCGAACAACGTCTACCGCTACAACCCGAAGACGAAGGAACTCACGGTTGTCACCGGCAAGCTCCAGATGCCAAACGGCATCGCATTTTCCCCGGACGAAAAAATCCTCTACATCATCGACAGCGGCGCGATCCAGGCCCCGCGGACGTATTACTTCGACAAGCCGCACGTGATCTACGCGTTCGACGTCGCGACCGACGGGAAGACGATCTCCAACCAGCGGCTCTTTGCGACGGTCTATCCGGGCTTCCCCGACGGCATGCGGCTGGACTCGAAGGGCAACGTCTACTCCGGAGCGTTAGATGGCATCCATGTCTTCAATCCGGCCGGCAAGATGATCGGCAAAATCCACCTGCCCAAGCAGACCGCGAACCTTACGTTCGGCGGCCGGGATAACAACATCCTCTTCATCTGCTCGTCCGATTCGGTGTGGGCGATCCAGCTCAATGCCGCCGGCGCCAAGCCGGTTCCGCAAATCGACCAATAACATCATGAACAGCGACTACGACATCATCATCATCGGCAGCGGAGCCGGCGGCGGCACGCTCGCCAGGCACCTGGCCCCCTCGGGCAAGCGCATCCTCATCCTCGAGCGCGGAGGGTGGCTGCCGCGCGAGCCGCAAAACTGGCTGGCGGAGGATGTCTTCATCGCGAACAGATACGTTTCGAAGGACACATGGCGTGACAAGCGCGGGAAGGAATTCCAGCCGGGCGTCCACTACTTTGTCGGCGGTGCGACGAAGCTCTACGGCGCCGCGCTCTACCGCCTGCGCAAGGAGGACTTCGGCGAGCTCAAACACGTGGACGGCATCTCGCCGGCGTGGCCGCTGAGCTACGAGGACTTCGAACCGTATTACACGAAGGCCGAGCAGATGTACCACGTCCACGGCGCGCGCGGTGAGGATCCCACCGAGCCGCCCTGCAGCGCGCCGTATCCGTTTCCGGCGGTCTCGCACGAGCCGCGCATCCAGAAGCTCGCCGACGACCTCGCGCGCGCCGGCTACCGCCCGTTCCACTCGCCCTGCGGGATCATGCTCAACGAGGCAAACATGCCCTACAGCCAATGCGTGCGCTGCGAGGACTGCGACGGCTTCCCGTGCCTCGTCCAGGCCAAGTCCGACGCCGAAGTCCTCGGCGTCCGTCCAGCGCTCGAGCATCCTAATGTCACGCTGCTTACCGATTCTCACGTCCTCAAGCTCGCCACGAACGCGTCGGGCACATCGGTCAGCGAGGTGCTCGTCGAACGCGGGGGAAAAACCGAGTCGTTCCGCGCCAGCGTCGTCGTCGTCTCGTGCGGTGCGGCGAATTCCGCGCGCCTCCTGCTCATGTCGGCCAACGACAAGCACCCCGACGGTCTCGCCAACGCGTCCGGGCAGGTCGGTCGGAACTACATGTATCACAACAGCCAGGCCGTCCTCGCGATCTCGAAGGAACCAAATCCGACCCAATACCAGAAGACGCTCGGTCTGAATGATTTTTATTTCGGCATGGACGGGTTCGCGTTTCCGATGGGGAATATCCAGATGGTCGGAAAGTCGCAGGGGCCGATGTATAAAGGCGAGAAGCCGATCGAGGCCGGGCTCGCGCCGATGTTCACGCTCGACTTCATCGCGAAGCACGCGGTCGATTTCTGGCTGTCCACCGAGGACCTGCCGTCGCCCGACAACCGGGTCACGATCGACCGCGCGGGCAATATCACACTCAGCTACACGCCGAACAACCAGGCCGCCAAGCAGAAGCTCTACGACAAGCTCAAGTCGATGCTCAACCACCTCGACATGCACGAGCACCTCATCCCGCGCAATCTCTACATGAAAAACGAGATCGATATCGGCGGTGTCGCCCACCAGTCGGGCACCTGCCGGTTCGGCACGGACCCGAAGTCGTCGGTCCTCGACACCGACTGCAAGGCGCACGGCGTCGACAACCTCTACGTCGTGGACACGTCGTTCTTCCCGAGCATCGGCGCGGTCAACCCCGCGCTGACGGCGATCGCCAACGCGATCCGCGTCGGAGACCACCTCCTCGCGCGCCTGAAGTAGCGCGGCCCGCATGTCGGACAACCCATCGCCGACCCGCGCGGAGATTGCGGCCGTCTATGCCGCTGGCGTCGTGCAGGGCGTCGGGCTGGTCACATTCCCCGCTGCAGGGGCAATCTTCACGAGCCCGGCACACTACGCGCTAACAAATACGCAATACGGCGCGATGTTTGTTCCGCAGGCGGTGATGGCGATCGTGAGCTCGCTGCTCGGCCCGTCGCTCACCCACCGGATCGGCGCGCGGGCCGTCTTCCAGTGCGGACTCGTGGCCAACCTTCTGGCGATGCTGCTGCTCCTCGCCAGCCAGTTCGTCGCCGGGAACCACCTGCTCGCCTACGCCGCGCTGCTCGTCGCCACCACCTCGATGGGGCTCGCATTCGGGCTCACCGTCCCCACGATCAACACGTTCGCAGCGGAATTTTTTCCAACAAAATCCGACCGCGCGATCCTCGCGCTTAATACGCTCCTCGGCCTCGGCACCGCCCTCGCTCCGGCCTTCGTCGCCGTCTTCGTCGGCCTCGGCATCTGGTGGGGGCTTCCGATCCTCGTCGCGGTGCTCGCTGCCGGGCTCCTCGCCTTCACGGTTCCGCTCAAGCTCGACATCCGGGATGCCGCGGTGCCAAACGGTGGAAATACGACCGCGTTCCCCGCCCGCTTCTGGATCTTTGCCGCCGCCGCACTTCTCTACGGCATCTGCGAGACCATGAATGGAAACTGGGCGTCGATCTACATGGCCGGCAGCCTCCGCGCCGACCCCGCCACCGCCTCGCTCGCCCTCACCGTCTTCTGGGGGACGGTCACCGGCGGACGCCTCCTCTTTGCCGGGATCGACCGGTGGTTCCCCGGCAGCCTCGCATTTGTTTTCCTCCCTTTTCTCATCACCGCCGCCTTTGTGCTCACCTCTTTCCTGCCCGGACACCCGCCGGCCGCCGGCGTCACCGCCTTCGCGCTCGCCGGCTTCGGCTGCTCGGCCATGCTCCCGCTCATCATAAGCTTCGGACAAAAGCAGATGGCCGCCATCTCATCCTCGGTCGCCGGCGGTCTCATCGCATTCTACCAGATCGGCTACGGCATCGCCGCCTTCGGCGTCGGCCCGCTCGAGAACCTCGCCGGCCTCAAGCTCGACCGCATCTTCGGAGCCGCCACGCTCGCCGCCGCCGCCCTCGCCGCCACCACCCTCCTCATCACCCGCCGCCGGCGCACATAATGCCCATCCCGCCTTCACGCACCACCAGTTGTCCCTTGGCAAAGATCCCGGGCTTTGATACCGCTTGGAAACTTCACAGGCTTCCTGGCCTACGCAGCATCACCGAACTTCGTCGTATCGATCAAAGCGCTGAAATCAATAGAGACCTATAGGTGAAGTGTTGCGACGTTGCCTGATGAGGTCTGGCAGGCCGCAGCTGCTGCTTCCCCATCTGGCGTTGTGGTTCCTTTTTTGGTCCCCAATGCCACGTATGGTAATCCTCGAAAACTCTATGATCTTTTGTGATCTGTAGTTTCTTATAGAAAAAAGGCCCGGTGACCCGGGCCTTTTTTTGTTAGGGCAATTCGGAGTAGGTTGGTATTGGCCCTGATGGGGTAGGCCCACTTGATGAGGACGCTACCACCCAGTCTCGGTTTGGTCCGTGGCAGGTGCCTACCCCGCAGTATTTGTCCTCTTTGGACAATATACCCCCTCGGTGTGCCCAAGAGTTCATCCACCCTTTAACGGCTTCTTGAGCCGTGTTGACGTCTGGACGGAAAGGTGGGCATCCGTTGATGTCTCCACCAGTTTTCACTCCAAATCTTCTGGCGTTGCTTGCTTCCCGCGTGAGGATCTCGATAGATCCGTTCGTGTGGATGAAAGCGTTGTAGCCTGCGTGTGATAACCCAGGGAGTTTTCTGACGCGCATGTAGAGATCTTGCACGTAGAGGCGCGCTGTGTTGTAGCGTGCCATACGCGCTCTACCTTCGTCCCAAATGTAAGGAGGAAGGCCGTGTTCGGCACGCACGCGGTTGATCTCGTCGAAGATTTGGTGTTCGAGCTCCGGGTTACCCGGGTAGACTTCGTTCCCGAGTGGAACGCCTGAGAAGTTTCCTTCTGGTCCGTCGTCGTTGACCCTGCAGAATTCTGCGGGGTATTGGATGGACGTAGTCGATACAGGCGGCTGGTTGAGCGCTTTTTCGGGGACTTCGTGTTTGGTGCCCTTTCCCGTCCTTTCGTTGATCGGAAGGAAGTTTTCTTGAATAGCTTCCCAAGGCACTTCGCACTGCTCACGGGTTTCTCCAATCATGATGATTTGGTTGAGTAGGAGTTCTCGTGTGTCTGTGGTGATAGTCACCATTCGATCCGATTTGCCTATGGGCTGTTGCCATGTGGTTTTCCCCTTCACTTGGGAGTAGATTTTGGCCAGCACGTAGCATTTGGTGCCAGCGGGATAGGTGATAGGCCCGCCTTCGCGCGTTCTTTCAAGCGTGATTGGCACGAGCGTGTGGCAGACCCGGTTGGGATCCCATACTGGGTATGGTTCGTGCAGGAACGGCACACGGTTCTCTTTGAACTTCGGGTGAAGCCGAGCCGCGATATACTCCCTTTGAAGGTAGGGATTCGCTGCAGGAGCGATTTTCGGGCTGTTTCCAACCAGTGAGCCCGTTGGGGGCTTCTTGCTCGGGGTTGTCCCTGTGGTGCCGGTTTTCGGCACGGTGACGGTCTCTCCGGCCCAGTTCAGGGTGCGGGAGGTTTCGTCTTCAGCGATGACGCGAACCTTGGTGCCGGCTTTGGCCGTCATGGCACCGATTTCACGACCAGTGGGATCGTGGAGCTTGAAGACGACGGGCGCCTCCAGAACGTATTCGTTCGGGGCTGGCTGGGCCAGCACGAAGACGACGAGGGCCAGCAGCAGAGCTGCGGCGAACCCGAGGCGGTTCTGCGCTTCGGGGCTCTTCGCGAGCTGAGCGGCGAACGCCTGGAGGCGTTCGTTCTGTTGCCTCCCCCAGTTCTGGAAGGAGGTCAGCGCGTCTTGGATGCGGGTGATCTTATTCATGATATGAGATAAGGTTCTTTACGTCCAAGGAACGGGCCTGAAAGGGCCCGGGCAGGACGTCAGGGATTGCGCTACTCCCACCAGAAGAAGCATCCCCCGGAGTAGAGGAGTTCTTCTACGCTCATTCGCTCGCCGTTTTGCCAGTCGATTCCCCACGATTCGGTTAGGATAACTTCTTTTCTCTTAGAATTGTAGCCAGTAATGATGCTGGCGTGCCAACCGTTGTCTTTGGTTTTTTCGTTGACCCAGTCTTTTTTGTCGGATACTGGCGACTTTTCGGGTAGCGGGGTTGTTTTGGCGTAAGCTTGGTGTTCTCCCATTCGGGTGAATGTGATGTGGCGCCAAACAATGATGGGACAACCGTCTCGGATGAGACTTTCAATTTGGCTGGGTTTGAGGCTGTCGGCGGAAATGTATTTTCTCCCGATGATCTTCCCCAAATCAGCGTAGCTGTCATTGTCTTGTCTTTCTTTGGTTTCCTTGCGGGAGACTTTGGGGATGAAGTTATAGCTGGCCAACTCGGCACAGTCGAATGTGTTGAATTGGGTTCCAAAATGGTTGGCAACCATGGCGAGGGTTCCTACCATGCAGTAAGGTCCAAGTTGGTTGGCAGGCATGAGGTCGATTAGCATATCGCCATCTTCTTCTGTGCGAACCCGGCTTTTGAGAAGGGTTGCCCGTTCTGCCTCGCTTTTTGGCCAGTCGGCACGCAGCAGGCTTTTGTTCTGGGCGTTGGTAGCGGGTTCGATGATGAGCTCGCTAAGGACAGAGGTGGCTTTGAATCGGAAGCAGAGGTTCGCCGTTTCGTCGATCCATTGGGTTTGGATTTCGCCAAGGGGCTCTAATTTGATCTTTTCCCCTGGCCCGAGATGGGCAAACCTGGCGAAGATTGTTTTTCGGATTGTGGCGAGTTTATCTTCCCAAGCAGCCCGTTGGTTGCTTTCTACTTGGCGGCGGGTGTTTCCGGTGAATGCGTTGAGGGTTCCATCCTCCAAAGCGAGCGCCTGTTCGGCTAGGACGATAGCAACGCGGTCGAGCCTATTGTTTTTGAGCCGCACTTCCGTGTAGGAAACTGGCAGTTGGCCGAGATTGGTTTTTCCTGCAAGGTAGTAGTTGGTTTCGACTCCTGCATTTCCTAGGAGAACCCAAGGCGATGGGAACTGGGCTGCAAGGTCTTTATTTTCTTTCCATTCTTCTCCAGAAAGAAAATGGTCAACGGAGGTGGGCGTTTCTTTTTCTGTAAGGAACTCATAGGGTTTGATTTCTGTCTTCCAATTGGAGAGGAGGGTTACTTTTGAAACGACAGGTGTCCCGCCGTCGTCCACCCGCTTGAAAGAGAGCCAGAGTTCTCCCTTCTGGTAGTATTTTTTAGGAATGGCTAGCTCAATACGACGACTCCCTCCGTTGCTTGGGACGGAGATTTTTTTGATGAGGACATCTTGATCGAGCACAACTTGGAGAAGTCGCGCTTTTCGTTTTACGTCTCGATCTTCTAAGATGTAACCGCTGGGGATTTCCACAAAGATTTTGTAATCGGCTTTGGGTTCAAGGTTTGTGTAGCGGAATTCGAGGTCAAACCCTCCGGCGGCAAACACGCGGCTAGCATTGATGCTACCCATTATGGTGCTGAGGTGGCTTCCCATAACCGTTACGAAATGTTTTTGGCTCTCTGGTAGGTTGGGGTCATCCACGGCAACTTCGACGAAAGGCAATCCGTGCCGTAGCGGCCCTTCGAGGATGGATTTGTCTCTGCTTTCTGTGGGCTTGGCCGGTTCGGGGGTAGCGGTTGGCGTCGGGATCGGAGCAGAGTTTGCCTCCACGGTAGGGTTGGGCGTTGGGGTTGCAACGGGAGGTTCCTGAGCGGCAACAGCTGTTTGGGTTTCTACTTTTGTAGTGTCAACCCAAGCGGCGCCAACGGCGTGTTGGACGAGCACCATGTCGCCTTTTTGTGAAGCGACGGTGACCGGCGTTCCTTTGGGGAGTGTCATCTCCCCTACGGCGCGGCCGTTGGAGACAATTTTAATTTGGATAGGTGCGGCGAGCTTGCTTTGCTGGGCGGGTTGCCCGAAGCAGAAGATGGCAACAGCAAGTAGCCCGGCGGCCGAGAACCCTGCGAGGTTTTTTGTCCGGGGATCGCGGGCGAGCTCGTTCTGGAGCTGGGCGCAGACGTCTGCGCCATGGGCGAGGATTTCTAGAAGCTGCTTACACGTGTTCATTTTGAAGTCTGAACCGCAGGAGTTTTTTCAACCGGCTTCCCTAGACGCAGCCCGAGTTCGCAAAAGATGATGGCAATCTGCAAGGCAAAGGCGGCTATTCCACAAAGAATCGAAAGGGTTCGAAGTAGGATACCCACTACAACACCCCACGCGATCCAGATCACGAGAAGCGCCACAGGCGCAGCGATCAATTCATTGAGCGACATCATTCGAAAAAGCTATTCGAAGAAGAAAAGGCTGTGAATCGGATTTGCGGGGGAGGGAGCCTCATTGCCGGCCTCCCTTCCCCCTGGCCCCCTCCCTCACGGCTAGTTCGGGGGGATGGGTTGAACAGATTTCCTGTCGGATTCTCCACTGGGTGCTATTGCCGAGTGAGTTGCCGCCATTCGGGAAAGTGTTGATTTGCTGATTTGTTTCTCATTCACATTCCAAATCGCCGGCGCAACTCCTCGGCTTGAAGTTTGAACTTTGCTGGGTTGATTTTTCTCAACCGACCAAGGTTCTCCAGTTTCCAACGCAATGCGGGCATTTCCGCGAGGTACGGACAAGTCATCAGCTGCCAGACCGGCTCCCCCTCTGCGAGACTGATGAGAAACCGTTTATGCGATTCCGTGAGCGTGCCGGGGAGTTCCGTACGAAGCCGCTCGCGTGCGCCTAGGATCTCCTCGATTGTAACCAGCTCACGGGTCATCCCATGGAATTCATTCTCGAAAGGGACGCTCAGATCGAGATCACGCGAAAAGAGGACCTCGTGGATCGGGCGATTGTGACCGGCGAGGTAGCAGACGAAGCATTCGACAACCTCCGGGGTCAGTCCGCTGCTTTGAAAGAGTCCGTAAACGTCGAAAAAATCCCGCGGATGTTGGCGATCCAAGGCCGCAACGAGCTTGCTGCCGTAGAGCTCCGATTTGGCCAGAACCGGCAGCGAAAGATGGGTCGTGAAGAGATCCCGCGCCGACTTGGCGAGGCCGCAGTTTACTGGGGGTAGAACCGTTCCCCGAAAAACGAAGTTCACCTCCACCTTCACCTGAACGAGTCCTCGCCGTACCAGGATCTTCACCTCGTCACCGGCCTTGGTGCGCAAATATTCCGACTGGATTCCGGCGGCTTCGAGGTGCTTCATCGTCATTACCAGTTCATCCGCAATCTCCCTCATGGCTTCTTCCCGCCCTGGTCGGTGGTCGGTGTAGACCACGTCGATGTCCACCGAGAGGCGGGGCATATCCTGAACGAAAAGGTTCAATGCCGTTCCGCCTTTGAGCGCGAAGTGAGGGGATTGGAAAACGTGGGGTGCGGTTTCCAACAACAACCGGACCGTGTCGACGTAGGCTTTGTCCATCACGCCTTGAGGGTCAGGGTGGAGCCGTCCTTGAGGCGGCTGCACCACCGGCCTTTCCCGAGTTTGGCGGAATTTCGTGCGGCTGAGGCCCACTCGAGGTTCATTTCCTCGGCCCATTGGACGCAAAGGCGGGCAACTTTCACCCGCAGACAATGTTTGAGCAACGTGGCCAGGACCTCGGGACGCAGCGCCCGCACGCCTTCCATGATATTGCGGGCATCCTCCACCCCTTGCCGCACCCCAACGTCGCTGAGCATTTCCAGAAGCGCTCGCTCAGGCACCGAGACCAGCGGGCCATCCGGTGTTTCCGGCAGCGACTGAAGACCGAAATCGGAGGGGAGCTTTTTGGAGAAGAGACTTTTCGAGACGTATCGGCACGGGAATCGGCTCGTAAACCATTCCGGCAGCCCGCGGGGAACCGCGCCCCACAGCACCAGATGTTCACGCGACGACAGGTTGTGGCGGAAACCTCTCCAGGCCAGAGCAGTCTTTCCACCGACGTGCAAGCCGGAGATCCGGCGGGCGAGGAACTTCAGGCAGGCATCGCGCTGAAGTTCGTCGTTTTGAAACATGAAGACCCCTCTTCCCAACCTCATGAGCCAGCCGGTTTTCACGTAGTGCCAGGCGAGGGCAGAGGACACCCCCTGGTCCCTCACGGTCACGATGTCGAACGGTCCCCCGCGCGGCAGATTCGTTTGGAGGTCTCTGAGTGGTTTTTTGTTAGCAGTTAAAGCCACGTTTTAATAAATAGATAAAAACTATGTGATTCGCAAGGAATTGTTTGAATATCCGGGCGTTGATAAAACATGATTTTAACAACGATATAATTTTCATACGATTCTGCGCAGACAAAATATCGATCCCTACTTAACTTGTGTCCTGGTCCTGGTGTTCTTCTTTTGATGAGAACTCCCGCAAGCAAACTCCTCTGGATAACCGATCTCCACCTCGACTCCGCGACCTCCTTGGCCAGGTGGAAGTTCTACAGACAAATCCAATCTTCATCGGTCGAGGCTTTCCTCATCACTGGGGATATTTCAAAGGCCAGCCTCCTCCCCCTGCATCTTCGAGAACTTGCGGCCGCAGCGGGGGAACGAGCGGTGTATTTCACCCTCGGCAATCACGACTTCTACGGCTCCTCGTTCAGCCGAGTGGACGGCATGGTTTCCGGCGTCTGCGCGAACCACAAAAACCTGATCCATCTCGACGGGACCCAAGCCATCGATCTCGGACACGATACGGCGCTCGTCGGGCACCGAGGATGGTGTGACGGCCGCACGGGGTGGGGTGAAAAATCTTTGGCCCGAAACCCCGATTTCTCGGCAATCAACGACTTTCAGAATCTGAACCGGCACTGCGCCTTTCTACTCTTGCGCTCTCTCGGAATGCAATCAGCCTTCAAGCTGCGGAGCGTCCTGCCCTACGCTTTGACCTGCTACAGCCAAGTTCTCGTCGCCACCCATTTTCCACCGGCGTTGCAGGCGGCAACCTTTCGGGGGAAGCCCTGTGATTGGTTGCGACAGCCATTCTTCTGCAATTCGTCCGTGGGGAGCATGCTTGTGCGCATGTCCGAGCAGTATCCCCAGCGGAAAATTCTTGTGCTGTGCGGGCATACCCACTCAGCGACCACGGTGGGCATCTCCGCCAACCTGACCATCCGCAGTGGCGCGGCGCGTCCCGGCTTTCCCTGCGCCGGGGAGATCATCTCGCTGGTGCCCAGGATCAAGCCGATCGGGTGAGCGAACGGCAGAAGATGCGGTGGGCCGGCGGCTTTCGCCGCGCGGCTGCACCGGGAAGGAGGGGGCTGGTGTCATGAAGGCATCAATCAAATCAATGGCCGACGCGTGGCTTGCCGCCGCGCGCTCGGGGGAGTGGGAGGACGTTGAGGCTTTCGCCGAACTGCTCCTTCAGGAGTGCAAAAGATCCGTTCCGCCGCTTGGCGGCATCATGAATGGCCACGAGAGGGAGGTGATTCAAGAGGCGGGCTTAATGCTGCTTGGGGCATTTCTGATGAGAAACGAGCGTCTGCATGCCGCGACGCATGCTGAAGATTTGGATGAGATCGACCGACATCTGCGCGCCTCAATCGAAAGGTGCTTGAATTTTTCCATCAAGCGCATCGCGAGGACTCGGGCCGTAGAACTTTCACGGAGGGCGGACGGATTCGACGAATCCGTTTTCGGATCCGTGAGTCATCCGAGGGAACGACTGGACAACGATCTTTCTCCCGCCGAGCGCTGTGCCCTCGCACTCGGGGCCTTGCAACTGGGATTGAACAAACGTTTCCTGACTGAGAGGGCAGCCGAGATCGCCAAGCTTACGCTGGAGGAGGGACTCAACGGTCGCGAGATAGCGAGACGTCTCGGGATTTCGCCTTCCGCTGTTTCGCAGCAACTCCGCAGAGTTTCATCGCAGCTCAGCATCCTTCAGAACGCTGTGGAGATCGCGCTCCCGTGAAAGCCCCCGACCACCATCCTCTGCAGCGACACACGCGGAGACTGCCGAATATCCGCCACGGTCTAACCTGCAACATCAGCCAACCATGACATTCTTTTTCTCAACCCTCCTCGCACTTTGGCTCACCAAGGTCTTTTTCGAAATCCTCAAGGGCATTGCCAAAATCCTTCTGGCCTGCCTCGCCATTGCCTTCGCCAGCATGCTCTACGCACTCACCGCTGTAGTGGAAATTTTTGCCAAAATTCTGCGAACGGCATTCTCCTCATGAAATTGAACATTCTCAAAGATGTCGTGGAGGTCGGATGAAAACGCACTCAATCGCTCTCCCTCGTCACGTGGGCAAAATCGAATTTTACTTGAAAATCGCACAGACACTGCAGTTCAGGGACAGCGTCGGCGCCATGGTGCCGGGAATCGTCCACGCCATCGCCCGGGAGGAAATCGAGTCCTGCAACGTGCGAAATTTGATCGGATCGTTTGTGTTGCAGCGAGGCCGGAAACAACTTCGCAACTGCGCGGGTCGCTGCATTTTTTTCGTGATGGGCTATGGTGCGGAAGAGGTGGAAATCTACCTCATCCCGGAGGTTCGATCTTACTTCCAGGGCATCACGGCGCTCTGGCCCCACTGGCTCTTTTCTTCGTGCTGCTATTTTCCTTCGGCGGTCGTCATCGCCCTTTGCTGCATCAAGGATCTGCGGGCCTACCGTGAAGAGGACCGGGTTCTGGTCACCTACAATAAGGAGGCGATGGAGGCGTTCTTTCAAAGCTGCCTCGAGACGACTGCCGTCCTTGACGCCGTCGCCCGCGTTCCCCGGCAGGAATCCGTCCGACGACTCGGGCATTTCCGGCAGTCCGTGGGGCTCTCATACTGAAAAGCCGGCTCTCCCCATATCCCGATCACAATGAAGAACCAAAAGAACCTACAAACCAACGACTTGTGCATGCTGGAAGGCGGAGGTCATCCGACCTGCGCAACCAATGAGAAGCTCTTCGAGAGTGCTACTGTCCTCTACGGAATCTCGCGACACGAGGTCGAACACTGCCTCACCGAGCGCATTGTCCATGATCTCCGGATGGCCCCGGACAATCCATTTTGCAGTTGTCCAATGGACGGCTTGCTCTTCTCGGTCGACGGTTACGACGATGACCCGCGCGAACTCTTCCAAATCCCCGAATTTCGGGAATTCATCCGCGAACTGAGCAAACACGCGATTCCCGGGCTCTGCGATTTTCTCCTGTCGCAGGTCGATCCCTTCATGTCGATCTGCGAAGCGTTGGGTGTATCCCAAGAGGTGGCGGAAACGCGTCTCCGTGCTGTCTGCAAGAGTTTCGGCTTTGATCAAAAAGTGGGGCCATGACGTCGAAGCGGCGGCCGATTTCGCACATCGCATTTCGCACATTACATTTTTCCAAGACAACAAAAAACCCGCTCAGCGTTTACTGAAGCGGGTTTGAGTGGTGCAGCCGGAAGGACTCGAACCTTCAACCTTCTGATCCGTAGTCAGATGCTCTATCCAATTGAGCTACGGCTGCATTCTATCGAGAAACGTCCTCAGAGCCTGATTTCATCAGCGTTTGCGCCTTTTGGCAGGCGAATAAACGCGAATGAAAGCGAGCAGTTGACAGCTACGGCATTTGGAGCTAAAACCGTAGCAAGATGAGTGCTACGGGTTCCAAGTCCACTGCCATTGATGTCAACGAGTTCGTCCATCGGGGGCGCAAACGTAGGGTCTTCCGCAGGGAGGAGCAAGGAAATTTTTACATCCGCCGGGAGGTTGGGGGACGCGACATTTGGAAATGTCTGGACTCCCCGATCGCGCGCATCGCCATCGCGAATGCAAAATCATGGTTGGACGCCATCCAGCTTTCGACAGCTGATGAGAAGTGGAGCCGGCTTGATCCCGTGCGCAGCAAGACACCGTGGGCCGGCATTGGGGAGATTCTTGGGCGCTATGTGGAGCGTGCGCCCGGCGCCGGCCAGATTGACCTGCGGACCGCGAACGGCAACGCCAGCAGCCTCCGCAGCCTGCTACGCCTTGCTACGGGATCCGAGAGCGCCGACGATCTTCGAGCCGACATTTTGACCGAGGCCACCGCCCGCACCTATCTCGAGCGCGCCCGTGCCGCCGGCCGCAGCGAGAGCGGGATTAAGAGCACGCTCGTCCAGGCCCGCAGCATTTTTGCTCCCAGCCTGCTCTACATTTACGACGGGCTGCGGCTTCCGGATCTGGCCGGCTTCCGGGTTGCTATCAAGTTTTCATCCAGCGACGACGTAGGGTTTGAGCCAATCGAGCACAGCGTGATCGAGGTCATGGAGTCCGCCGCCGTCGCATTGCGCGAGGCGGATCCCGCCACCTGGCTGTGCTACATGCTCATGAGCCGCCTTGGCATGCGGAATGTCGAGGTAGAGCGCGCCACCCTCGCCTGGCTGCGGTGCGACAGCGCCGGAGAGTGGCATCTAGACATTCCAGAGACGAAAGGCGGGCTCGCCCGCTTCCTCCAGCTCCCGGCCGATCTGCCCGCGAGCACGATCCGCGAGATCGCAGGCGAGGGCCCGCACCTCATCCCCGCCCGAAATCCCACCGAGCGACGCGCCATCTGCCAGCGGGAGATCAACCGTTTCGTCCTGCGCTTCCTTCCCGACCGGTCAAAATGCGCCTACGAGCTGCGCAAGTGGGCCGGATCTATCGTCTGGAGCACCCAGGGATCCGAAGCAGCGCAGTACTTCCTCGGCCATCGGAGCATCAGCACCACAGAGAAATACTATGCGAAATTTCTCCGGCCCGTGCGCGCCGTGAGCGCCGCAGACCGCGCCGCCATCTACGGGCAGAAGAAAAGCGCCTGAAAAGCGTGATTTGCTTGACGCAGCAATTGCGCATATGGTGAAGAACTACAAATGAACACGACCGCCACAGAAGATCTCTTTCAACAGCGCAGATCAGGAGGGTACTCGGCCGACTCAGTGCAAGATTACGAATACCGCATGTGGGCCGAACGCCTGATCCGTGAGGTCAGCGAAGAAGTAGCCAGCGCCGAGCGAAAATCCCGGGACTTCGTGCAAGCGTGGGTCCGCTGGCGCGATCTGTCATCCTTCCTCAGCTACGTCGAGCTTTCAATGATCCGCAGATCAAATATCGGCAGCAGCGAGTTGAAATGGCACGAGACACTATCGGCCGGCCTCCTCACACTTGGAGGATTGATTAGCGAATGGTCGACCGCGTTTGATGAGAACACGCTTGATCTGGTCGGATACAACAGATCCGAGCTTGAAACGAAGCTGCAGACCATCCGCGAATCAATGGAAGATTGGCACTTTGTCCCGCCAGCAGGAAGGATTTCCGCCATAGAAGCCCTGCTTCCGGCGGATGCTTAAGAAAGAAGATCTCGAGCCGGTTTTTCAAGCCTGGTATGACCACAAGATGGAGCCCGGCGATTCCGATCTGTTCCGCGTGCACCACGCCACAATCGACAGCATCAAGACAGAGATGGAGCAAAGTCTGGGATACACTCTTTCCCGCTCCGATGTCCGCCACGCCTTGCGCGAGAGATTTGGGAAATGGATGAACCTCAATAAACTCCCGCCCCTCCCAAAAAGCTGAGAGCCCAGGCCGCGCTCCGCGTTGATTGGATCAGAATGGAGAGCAGCCAGCAGTGTTGCTTTCACCAAAATCCCTGCCAGCATTGCATTGGCTTCTGGAGAGGTCGGAGCCTGCCTTTTGCTCTCCAGTTAATGGCCCGGGCGCAGCAGGTCATGGCGCCCGGTTCCCAATTTCAGCAATCCCTGTCCGACTTTCAATCCAGGCGCCAATCTAGTAGGCAGCCTCCTTGTCAGTCGGGTGAAAATATGAAAACGCTCTCCGCGCAATCTCATCCCTTCGTGCACTCAGCTGCCGCAGCTTATCCCGCTTCACATCCGGAGACATCGTCCGCGTGTTCAGCACGTATTGCTGCGCCTTTGTGATATCCGTCAGCATTGCACGCACCCTCCGCAGTTCAGTGATTTTCGGCGCATCTCCACCGCCGTAATATGCCAGCTCGTTGAAATTCTTCCGCTTGAACTCCATTTTCCCCGGCGAGTCCATCCGATCACCCAGCGCCTTGAAATCCCTCATGCGATTTTCCGCCCTGTCCATCGCCCTGTAGAACCTGCTCACATCCTCACTTCCAGCTTCCTGCGGCACCAGCAGAGCCCGCAGCAGCGGAGCCTCCCGCGGATCCGGCGTTGGGCGCGGCGGGATATCCACCACATGCGCCGCCATCAGCGCCCAATCGATTGCATCCGTTCCATAGCGGCCCAGTCCACCCAGGTATCCACGCACCGCATTGTCGATCAATATCGGAGACACATCGAATCTCTTCCCGATCTCCCGCGCGATCAGGCTCGTATTCGAGTTCGATCGCATCCCTGGAGACATCGCCATCTGCCCCTGGTTCTGCAGCGGACCATCTTTGAAAAATGAATAGTTTGTCATGTTCTCGATCAGCGGTTTCATCGCCGTCGCGATCCCCACATCCCCGCGAATCAGCGTGTTCTGCAGCACCGCCGAGAAGAATTTTCCCACCGCGTTCGGATCCTTTCCAGCCGCCAGGTCCAACCCCTTCTCCACACTTGTTCCAAAGAGCGCTCCCAGCAGGAACGGCTTCGGGATCGTGAGAATGAATCCCTCGCCGGTAAAATGGCGCAGATTCACGTTCCAGAAGAAACTTTTCCTCCACTCTGGCAGCCTCTTGATCTCCTCATCATCCTTCCCCAGCCACCAGCACAGGATCGACGGAACGGTGATGTAAAGAAACGCCTTCATCGCAGCCTCCGCCGGCCGCTCACGGAACGTCCTCACCATCTTGTCCATGTCCTGCAGCGCAGCATTGAAGAACGCCACCATCTTGTTCGCCACCGCCCCGCGGTAGCCATTGCGCGAGAAATTCAGCGTCACATCCTTCGATGCCATCGCCGCCTCCTCCGGGGTCAGTCCCGCCGCCCGCGCTCTACGGAACTCACTCACCCGCGTCCCGCTTTCCAGAAGTTCCCCGGCATAGGCCAAGTGCTTCAGCACATTGAGCGGGTTGAGCAGATACGCCGCCTGACCCACCGCCGAAGGATCCCGCCGCGCCACTGCCGCCAGCAGCGATTCACTATCATGCACCTCCACATCGTAGAGCCCCCCATACTTCCCCCCCGCCTTCAGCCACTCACGGTAGGCATCATCCTTGCGCACGGCCGACAGCACCCCGCGAAACCCATCCCAGAAAGGCACAAACCCATGTTTACTGTAAACACCCGCAATGATCTGGTCCCGGAACGGGTTCCTCACGATAAACTCCGGCGTCAGCGTCGCCCCCTTGCGCAGCAGCGCCGTCGCCCCCTTCAGCACATTCAGCAGCGGAAACCGGCTGAATGTTTCCGCATCCACGCTATCCATCATCGTCATCGCCCGCAGCAGCTCTTTATCATCGACCTGAAACGTCATCGGCTTGCCATCCTTCATCACCTCAAACGTCCCCCGCGCCGAGTTCGCCCCCTTTGCCATCCGGAAGACAGTGAAACCCAGATCCGCCGCCGCCTTCGACATCTGCTGTCCAGGTTGCAGCACGCCCGCAGCACGCAGTTGCGCCACGACCTCCTCATGCTGCACCCTTGTCGCCTTCAGCGGCTGCAGCAGCATCTCACCGATCCGCCCGCCACCCTGCGTTTCCCGCACCGCCTCCACAAATGCCAGTCCAGCGCGGTTCCGTTCCGCAAGTTCCCGGAAAAGCATTGTATTCTTCACCACGCTCTCGATCGGATCGATAATCTCCAGATCACTCCCCTTCATCCCACGGATCCCGCTCGTTGTATTCACGTAGCCCTTGCCACCCGAGCGCTTCCCGGCACCAGTCAGCGACTCCACCGCACGGTGGAAAGGCACATACTCCGCATTCGCCGCCCTCATGGCCACCACATCCGCATCCGACACCAGCCCCGCCTGCCGCAGCATGTCCACCTGGTTCTCCGTGTATTTCACCAGCAGCCTCCGCGCAGCCTCGAACCTCACGCTCCACTCTGACATCATCGCCGGGTAATCCGCCGCCCGCATCACGTCCTCAAACCCTGTTGTCACCCCCTGCCTCTTCTTCTCCTCCGCCCGCTTCAGCGCCGCATATGTTGAGAATTCCTTGCGCTCACCCTTCGGGATCATAGCCATGATCTTCCTCAGCGACACCCCCACCTCGACTCCATAGAGGTCTGTTTGTGCGTGCTCCAGATCGTAATCCGCCTTCGACTTCCAGCCCCCCTTGTAGTTGTTAGCCAGGTTCACCACCACCCGCGCACGCTCCTTCGGCAGCCCGAAAGCCATCAGCAAATCCATCGCCCGCTCCAGCGGAGCCAGTTCATGGAACCACGCCGTGTATTGCCGCTTGAACCAATCCGAAAACGTTCCACCCGCCTGATCCACCTCCGAGCTTGACAGGACCATTCCCATCGCCTTCGCCTTCGTCGGCTGCGCCACATACTGCCGCACTTTTTGCTGCAACGTCTCCAGTATCCGCGCCATCTCCACGTGCTCCTGTTCCACCGTCGATTCAAAGAAGTCCGTGAATTGCGGCGCCAGCACACGCGCCGCCGCCGGGTCCGCCACCCATGTCCGGAACCACTCCGCCACACCCTCCATCCGCACCATGTCCCGCGAGTATGTTGGAGCGCTTGTCACTGCCCCCATCGGAAGCAGTTCCCCATCATACACTCCACCGAAATTTTCCGCCCGTCCACGATCCCCGTTCACCGGGAAAACCATATGGTGCAAATAGTGCCCAACCTCATGCATCAGCGTGGGCACATCATTCAGCGCACGCAGTCTTATCGTCTCAGGCCCGATCCGGTAGGCCCCCAGCGCCGACTGCGCCCCACGGCTCACACGCATCCCACCGCGGATCGGCACATCCAGCGCCTTTCTCAGCCACTTGCGGATGTCCCGCAGGCTCGGGTTCCCCTTCGTCTCAGGCTTCAGCCACTCGATTTTGCGCGGCATCGTCGCAGAATCAGGCAGAAATGCCTCATCGCCCGTCACCACAGCAGGCTTCCAGCCCGGAGGCTTTGGCATATAGGCAGCATCAGGATGGTAACGGTGTGCAGGGTCAATCGACTCCTCATTTGCGATCCCGACTGTGCCATTCTCGTATTTCACACGATACATCTTTATCCCGGGAACGTAGCTGATCCCCTCGACAGCACTCGGACCATTCGGAGTTTCCGCCACCTGTCCGACTTTCAGGACAGGCGGATTGACATCCAGGTTTCCCCGCGCTACGTTAGATCCAGAATCCGCCGCAGGCTGGGCCGAGTCAGCATTCACCGGCTGCTCACCAGAGATCCCGGCGGATTCGCTTTTTACGTAGGAGTGGTCATAGAACAAGGTGCCAGACGTTGTCTCACGCACCACGATATTCATGGTCCGATCAGCCCCGTCAAACACGACAGGCACTTGCAAATGGTGAACCGCCTTGATCGTATTTCTGCCTTTTTTATCCGGCTCCACGGATACCCTCCGCGATTTCTTGATCAGTTCGGGAAGGAATGGAACGCTCGCTGACTCGTCAAAACTACTCGAGCCCTTTGTTCCATGCTTGACCCCCTGTGTCCCGATAATAATTGGCACACTGAACTCTTCATGCTCAACCTCCACGGGTTCAGCGTGGTTATTCTCCCACCATTTCCTTGCCGCCTCCCTTGCTTCAACGGCATCTTTTGTTCCTCCCAGCCAATCCGTCGAGACAATCACCTTTGCAGGCTCCGGATCTGGCATAGCCGGCATTTCAGAAAAGTCCCTGAATGTCCGCGCCTCGGTCTTGGCCGCACCACGGATCGGCCTCATCACACGCCCCACAGCCACCTCGCCCACGCTGCCGCCAATCTCCCCAACGCCCTCAGCGACCACACTCCGAGCACTCGAAATTTTGCCCTGCTGGTTCAGTTGCCCGGCAGCCTCTCCAGCCATGCCGCCCACCGCCTGGACCGCCAGTTCACCACCCCATTCCATCACCTTTCCCGCAAGCCTCTTCGCAGGAGAAGCAAAAAGCCGGCCCCCGATTGCAGCCATCAAACCATCCACCAGAGCCACCGGCACCGCCTTTCTGTCAGCAGAGGCACGCACTTCAGCCATCGTCGCATCATCGAGCAAGGCATTTCGCAGCGCCGCCTCATTCTCGACATTCACGCCCGCATCCTGCAGCGCACCCAGCATCGAACCTGCATACTCAGTGGCATAGCTTGCCAGCATCGAACTCTCCGCCAATCCGGCACTTGCTCCCACAGTTAGCCCCAGCGGAGCCATCGCCGCAGCCCCCTCCGGCCCCACCGCCATGCCGGCCGCGCCCGCGCCCACCATTCCCTGCGTCGCGCGCTCCGGAACCTTTCCGATGTAGTTCCACTGGGAGCGCAGCATCGCACCCATACTTTCAGCCGTGAGTTGCGCGACATTCAGCAGCGGATTCTTCAGAAACGCATTGAAGCTTTCCCCCGCATCAACGCGGTCATTCCAAGTCACCTCATAGTCCTCGGTCGGCTTCAGCCGGGCGATCTCACGCTGCCGGCCAGCTATAACCCCCGCATCCGCATTTCCATTCTGGATGTCAATCGCAGTCTCCGCGGCCATCCATCCCCGTCGAACCGCCCGCTCGATCGCATCCCACGCCCCCGATGGGCGCCCATCATCCACCGCCACACCACCAAATTCATCTTTCCCTGGCGCAGCCGCCGCGATCGGCAGCGCCCCATCTGCCGCCACCGCCCGCTTCGACACCGGCTCCGCAGCAGGGATCGCCTGGTCACCCATGGCATCGATCACAGCCTCCGACGGGTTCACCGGGATCCCAAACCGCACCTCAGGTTCCGGAGCGCTCTCCGGCAGCGGAGCATCCCCCTCATAGCTATCCAGCGGAGGAGGTGTAAAATCCGACTTCGCCAGCGTAGTCACCTCAGCGCCATCGGACGAGAGCCGCGCCAGCGACTCCACCGCGCTCTCCCCTTCCGGCACCGTGCCAAACTCAGCCAGCACAGCCCGCACACCCTCCGGCGTCGTCGGCACCTTATCCACACGGCCCGCCACCTCGAACCGCCGCACCACCTTCGCCTGCTGGTAGGCATCCGGCGGCACATAGATATCCACCACATTCGGATCCGCATTCCCATGCCGGTCCGTCGCCAGAAACACCTGGCCCGACTCCGCATCCCGCAGCACCGTCCCCAGCGGGTAGACCTTGTCATTCACCGCCGCCACCCCCGGCGTCAGGTTTTGTCCCTTCGAAGAGAACCCCCTGTCCGTCCAGCGGTCATGCGTCTCATCCGTTCCCCCCACACGCTTCGAGAGCGAGTAGAACGTCACCGGCCGCTCCACCGCGGCAGCCGCCGGCAACCTCCCGCCATCCGGAGGCAGCGGGATAAAGTCACCACCTGCGGGAATCGGAGCATCCCCCTCATAGCTATCCAGCGGCGGCGGCATAAAATCCGACATGCTCCCAGCGGTATCTCCACCCAGCGGAGCATCCCCCTCATAGCTGTCCAACGGCGGAGGAATGAACGCCATTACTTCCAGCTTGCAGGGTTTTTCGGATCTCCACCCAAGAACTGCTTGCCGCCGTAGATACCACCCACCTTGTATCCACCAGCGGTGCCAGCCGCAGGCCCTCCACCATCAGCAGCCCCACCGGTCTTTACCGGAAGAGTCCCAAGTTTCGCTTCCGCTTCAGCCACCTGCTGCGCGTATGGCTTCGCGCCAAACCACCAGCCATCACCGAGCCAATCCGGACCGGGCTTCTGGTTATTTCCAGCAATCTCCTTCCGCGCCGCGGCAATCGTCCCTTCCAGCTGCGCACGCTCCTCATCCGGATTTGCCCCCAGCTGATCCATGAAGCCACTCCCACCTTTTCCAGCCGCCACAAATCGCGCCTTGTTCCCTACTGTCAAGACATGGCCAATGAGCTTCCCATTGCTATCATACTGCGGTTGCGGCTCACTCGGCAAACCGCCGCCCGCGATCGGAGCCACTTGGTTTTTGTTCGTCCACAGGTAGGACGTTTTCTGTTTCGTCACAGGATCCTCCACCACAAACGTCTGACCTGTCTTGTTGTTCTCCCGGTCAAACGCCTGCGCATCATGTTGCAGCGCCAGCCGGTTGCGATTTGCAGTCATCTGGTCATACGACTGCAGTGCCACAGCAAGCATGCCAGCCCGCTTATCGGTATTTTTCTCCGAGAGCAGCTTATGCACCACATCCGCGCCGCCGAAGAGATCCGCATTGCGAGGATCCGTCCGCACCATCGACTCGATCCCCGCCACACGGCCATCCACAGCCGCCGTCTTCTTCGCATCCGCCCTCCACTGTTCGGCGGCAGAGCCCACCGCCTCCATCGCCTGCGCCACGCTCTGCTGCATCGCCCGCTGCTCCTGCAGCCGGTTGGCCTCAGCAAATTTTTGCGCCTGCTGCAGGCCCTCGAAAATATAGTCCGCAGATCTGTCTGCTACCGCCGGGTTAAATGGCATTGAGTCTCCTTTTGTTTGTTGATTTTCACATGAACTTTCCGCCCGAGGATCCACCGAGCCCACCGCCCAGCCCGCCGATCAGCGCCCCGCCCACAGCGCCCACCGCCGTCCCGATTCCAGGCACCACCGAGCCCACCAGCGCACCCGTCGCCGCGCCGCCCAGAGCCCCCATGGCAGCACCGCCCGCGTTGAATCCGCCGCCGCCACCCGCAGCGCCCATCCCGCCATAGCGGCCAGCGTAGTAGCGATTCATCCTGCCCAGGTAGTCCGTCCAGTCCGCATTGAAATTCGAGCTGTTCACATCGCTCACATAGCCCAGGCCCGCGCTCATGATCGAAGCCGGATCCGGCGTCCGCACCCCCTGCACAAACCCCATCACATTGCCCAGGCCAGCCGCCGCACCCGTCGGCATGCCAAGGATCTTCATCCCCGCATTCGTGCCATCCGCGATCTGCGTCGCGCTCTGCACATACTGGCGGTTGCCCGCCTCCCGCGAAGCCGCGAATCCCTGCCGCTCCCGCAGCCGGCCCGTGCTCATCGAAGAGCGATTCAGGATCTCCGCCAGCGCACCCGGCTTGCCCATCGCCAGGCCCCGCGCCGCAAAAGCCGCCCGCGCGCCCTGCTCGCTCTGGCGCACCTCCTCAGGCGAGAGCGCGCCACCCAGGCGCAGCCCCTGCAGCGCCTCCTGGTCCAGCAGCCGCGTCATCTCAGGCGTCCCGCCCGTCGCCGCAGCCATCTCATCGATCTGGCCCAGCCGCGCCGCCAGCGCCGGGTTGCCCCGCAGCATCGCCGCCTGCGCCGCCTCACCGCTATTGGAGAGGAACCCGATCGCATCCTGCCGATCCTTATTCGTCTCGTCGCGCACCAGCCCCTGCACCATCGGGTAGTCCCGCGGCAGCCGGCCGATCTGGTATTCGTACAGTTTCTTCTGGCCCGAGAGGTAAGCCGCCTGCTGGTCCTGCGCCAGCTGCGCCAGCATCGGCGCCAGGCTCGCCATCTCAGCCCCCGCATTGCGATTCTCAGGTTTCTTCGGTTTCGATGCCATAGATTCAGCCCTTTATTTCCCGCGCCACAAACTGCATTTTGCTCTGCATGCTCCACAGCGCCCCCGGGCCCGCCTCACCCAGCAGCCGCGCCGTCGTCGCCGTATCCGGTCCGAAATAAACCGTGTAGACCTGCTCCAGCACAGAAGCCGGAGAGTCCACATACTTCAGCGAAAACGCCCCGTGATTCGTCGTGCCCGAAGTGTAGCGGCCCCCCACAGCCACCAGCGCATTATTGCGGAAGATCGCAAAGCTCACCGTAGTTCCCGCCGCCGAAGACACAAACGGGATGTAAAGATCCAGCTCGATCTTATTGCTCGACGAGCGCGGCGTGATCGTCAGGTCCAGCGCCGTGATCTTCGTGCCGCCGAAGATCGAAGGCAACGTCGTCGACGGCAGCTGCGTCGTCGTCGTCGTATAGTTCGCATCCGAGCGCACCACCGTCTGCAGCACGCTGCCCACCGGCATCAGCGTATTGATCAGATTCGCCCGCGAGATCCGCACCAGCACACCATCCACCGCCCGGTAGAAGATCGCCTCATCCGCATCCGCCAGCGTCGTCACCAGCGCCTGGCCATGGATCGCATCCGCCGCCAGCTTCTCCGCCGTCACCGCATCCTCAGCCAGCTTCGCCGCCGTCACAGCCCCATCCACCAGCTTCGCCGTCGTCACCGCATTATCCGCCACCCCCAGCTGCGCCGAGAGATTCACATCCAGCTTATCCGCCGTGATCTGGCCATCCGCCAGCTCCCGCGTCGTGATCGCCCCCTCCTTGATCCGCAGCACAGGCGCACCCAGCTGGTTGAGCTTCGCATTATCCACCAGCTCCACATCGCCCAGCACCCGGCCCGGCGTGATATCGATTTCGCCACTCATGATCAAACCTCCACCGAGTATAAGGCCCAGATGTCAAGAGCCCCCGCCGAACTCGCGCTCAAGTCCGCCCCCGTCGCCACCGCCGAGAGCCGCACACTCGTCGCCACCCCGTGCGACTCCGATCCATGCGCCGCCGCGAAGAGCGCCGCCAGCGTCGCCCGCAGCGCCCGCGCATCATCCGCCAGCACCTCACACGCAGCCGCCAGAGCCCGCACATTATCCCCCAGCGTCTCGCACGCATCCCGCAGCGCCGTCACATGAGCCTGCTGGTAGCCCGCCTCGATCGTCAGCGCGCCGATCACCCCATTCGCCTGCGTCACCGATCCCGCCACCGCGCCATCCGCGCTCGAGAACGCCGCCGGCAAGAGCGAATCCCACAGCGGCGCCCACGCCACCCGCAGATTCGTCGAGCTCACCGCCGAATCCACATCAAAATCCCCGATAAACTTTCCCAGCGACCCGCTCACCCCCACGCCCACCTTGTAATCCGTGATCCCCGTCCCCGCAAAAGCCACCGAATGCTTCACCTTCAGCCCATGCAGCACGCCCCCCGCAGGCAGTTGGAAAAGCTCGATATTATTCGCCGTCGCACCCGTCTGCAGCGCCGCATGGCCCACAGAATACTTCCGCCAGAAAGGCAGCCGCGCCCCCGCCGTGATCTTATTCGACAGCACATCGAGCACATCCGTATTCACCAGATCAGCCGTCGGGTTTACAGACTCGATCAGATCATAGAAATGCTGCCGCGAGCAATCCGTCTCCGGCAGCGACAACGTCCTTGCAAATTTACCCATAGATCATCCTTTGTTTTCCTGGTTACACCTTCGTTCGAAGCGACTCCTCATCCTGAGCCGCCGTCACCGAGATCGCGCAGACATTCATCCGGCCCCGCGATCCCGAGATTTCCACCTGCACCGCCCGCGCAGCCTCACGCAGCCGGAACTGCTCCGTGCTCCGCTGGTGGAGGCCCGGCGCAATCCCATGGTGCCACGCCTGGTTAGGCACCAGCTCCACGCTATAGTCCTCACGGAAAGGCGCCCCGTGGTCCGCATTCACATTCGTCGGCACCCACGCCGGCCGGTTCCACACATAGTTTCGCGAGCGATCCTTCACCACGCTTCCCAGTCCCGAGCGCAGATTCGCCCCCGACCTCAGCAGCGAGAACTCCCCCGCGCCATACCACGACTCGATATCCACCGCCGCCCCCATCCACGCCTTATGCGCCATCGTCCCCATCGAGTACGCCCGCGAGAGCAGCCGGTCATGCACATCCGCAGTCAGCTCAAAGAGCTCATCCGAGAACCCATCATCGCACACCAGCACCGCCCCATGCGCCCGCCGGTTCGCCAGGCCCCAGCCATTCACCGCCAGCAGCCGCCTGCGGCCACCCACATCCATCTGCAGCCAGCCAGCCACATCCATCCACTCACCCACCCACCAGCCAGCCCACGCCCGGTTCAGGAAATCGTAGACCGCCACCGCATTGTTATAGGTCGCCCCATCCACCGGCAGCGCCAGCAGGTATCTATTCTCATGCACCACCGCGCACGCATTTCCCGCATACGCCCAGTTCACACGATCCAGCAGCGGCTGGATCGGTCCCGAGATCGCATCCGCCCCCGCCTGCAGCCGGTTATCCAGAGCCTGCGAGATCGCAAAGACCCCCGCATCCGAGAGGAACAGCACATCCTTTCCCGACTGCACGATACTCTCCGCAGCCACAGCCCCCCGCTCCGTCGTCACCACATCCAGCCGCGCCCCCGCCGGATCCGGCAGCACCCCGTTTATCGCGTAGATCGACTGGTCCTTGAAAGCCAGGATCGTATTATCCCCCATCGCCACCAGCCGCACCAGCCGGTCATCGCTCCCGCTATTCACATAGATCTCAGAGAGCGTCGCATCCCAACGCGTATACGACAGCACATCCGAGTACGCCACCCGCGAACCATCAAAAGCCACCCACACCCGCGATCCATGGTAGAGCCCCCGCGCCGCCCCCGGGATCGTGCTCGTATAGTCAGGCGCCGACTCCTTCGGCACCACCTCCCACGCAAACGCCCGCGAGAAATCCGTCCCCGTCTCCAGCCGCATCGGATCCTTATCCTCACCCCGCCACATCAGCAGCACATTGAAAGCCTGCGTCAGCGTCACCGGCCCATCGATCACCACGCCCGACGGGTAAGCGATCGCATCCACCGGGCAGCCATCCGCAATCCGGTAAGCCACATTTCCGCACACCAGCACCGCAAACTCCTGTCCATACGGATCCGAGAAAACCCCCTGTCCCCACACCCGCCCGAACCCCGTCTCCCTCGCAAAATCAAACGGGAAGCTCAGCGGGAAATCCACCGTCAGCTCCCGCGCCCAGCGCCTCGTCCGCCAGCCCCGGCGCGTCTCCGCCCGGCCCTGTGAGAAAACCTTATTCACCGCCTCCGCGCACAGCCCCGGCTCCAGCAGCGCCGCATCCCGCCGCATATCCACCCCCGCAAACGCCCGGTCCCCATCCTGCGCCACCGCATCATCCTGCGGCCCCAGCTGCTGCCAGCGCCCGCTCATGGCGTCACCTCCACCAGCACATACGGCAGCGACTTCTGGCCCGCGCTATTCATCGCCGCGCACACCGCCCCGAAGAATTCCGCCCACTGGTCCGGCGGCAGCGTCTGGCATCCCAGCGAGCTCGTCGAGCCCGCCCCGCCCCGGTGGATATTTATCCCGAAATAGCCCGTTTCAGCCCGCTCACCATCCCGCGACACCGTCACCTCACCCGCCTGCACCAGCGCCGGGTAGCGGCGATTCGCCGGCTTCGACAGCCCATGGATCCCCTGTTTGTAGCGCCACACCCCCGGCCGCAGCGTCGCGATCCCCTGCCGGTAGGCCCCCGGATCCGTATTGAAATTAAACGCCCGCACCCCATCCGGAGTCACCAGAAACACCGCATCATCATACACCCCGCGATTATTCCCATCCGGCGCAAACGTCCTCGAGTAGTAGCCCCGCATCCCCAGCAGCGCCACCCGCTCCCGCACACCCGCCTCCTCCAGCAGCGCACGCGTTTTCGCCTCAGTCTGTTGCGGCCGAGAATTTGGCGTCATCATACCAGTTTCAGAGCCACATCGCTCAGCCTCCGGTAGTCCCCGATCGCCGCATGGCGCGCCATGTACTCGATCTCCTCCAGCGACTCCCGGTCCGCCGCATCCATCGCCGGCATCGTGGCCAGAGAGAAATCAAACCGCTCATGCCGGTAGCGCGGCGCATGCAGCACCTCCCAATCCTCGCACATCTTCGTATCGAACCGGCTGTCCAGCGTCGTCTTCCCGTCAAAAATATCACCCGCCCAGAAAACCGCGCCCCCATTCGAGAACGGCCGCACCACCCGCGGCACACCCGTCCCGATCGCCACATGCACGATCTCCTCACCCGGCCAGCGCATCAGCGCCTCATGCGCCGCGCACGCGCACGGGTCATTGCGCACCAGGCCCCCATCCAGGTAGGCACACCGCTCCCCCCCGTGCATAAACTCCGCCTGCGGGAAATACGTCGGCGCGCTCGCCGTCATCAGCGCCGCCAGCGCCAGCGGCATATCCCGCCACTCCTCCCGCCAGCTCTTCACCATCACCTCCTGGCGCCGCCGCTCCGCGGCCGTCACCATCACATCGCAGCGCCCATCCCTCATCAGCGCATCACCGATGCACCGGCGCAGCTCCCCCGCCAGCACCTCACCCGGGTACTTCGTATGCAGCGCACCGCCACCCGAGTAGATCCGCCGCAGCGCCCCGCTGCGGAAGATCCGCGGCCCCGCAGTAAAATAAAAATCCCGGCACTCCTCCACACTCCGGCCCGCAGCCGCCAGGCACGCGATGATGCCACCCGTCGACGTGCCCACGATCAGATCAAAGCACTCCCACAGCGGCCGGCCCGTCCGCCGCACGATCTCCCCCGCGATCAAGAGCGCCCCCACGCCACGCATCCCACCGCCAGCGATCGAGAGCACCCGCTTCACTTCGCCAGCCCCCCCGCCTCCGGCCCCACAGAGCCAGCCAGGTCCGGAGTCCCCGGCACCGACCGCCGGCTCGCCTCATAGAGGATCCGCGCAATCTCCGCCAGCGACGCATCATTCACACCCGCCGCAGGCGACGGCGCCAGCGACGTAGCCGGCCGGATCGTCATCTGCAGCGCCCCCGTCCTGCTATCCGCATCATACGTCACCCCGTACGTCCGCTCATGCGAGCGATCCCACGCCGAGTACTGCGAGCATCCCGCAAGAGCATACAAGCCCAGCACCAGCACACACGCCACCCGCGCCGGCCTCATTTTGCCACCCCCTCCGGACCCGGCCTGCGCGCAGCCGGAATATGTCCATCATCGTTCTTAACGATCACACACGGCCGGCCCTCCATCGCCTCCGCCAGCTGCTGCACATACCCATTCCCCTCCTGCAGCACCTCCTTCACCTCATCCAGCTTCAGCTTCAGATCCGACTTGTGCGCCCCCAGCATCTCCCGGAAATCCGTCACCGACCGCTCCCGCGCCTCCCGCTCCAGCCTCAGCTCATTCAGGAATCCATCCCGCGTCGTCGTCAGGAAATTCGTCAGAAACTCCAGCGACTTCGGCACCATCTTCTGCGCCCCCCAGATGCATCCCCCCACAAACGCCACAATCAGCGCAAAGCTGCCAAACTCCCTCAGCGCCTTCAGCCACACATCGATCTGCGCCGCATCCGTCGGGATCGTCGCCAGAAAGATCGACGTGATCCCCGTCATCGTCACCGCCGCCGCCTTCGCCGTAAACTGTGAAAACTCCGTAAGCATCGCATTATTACGTCGCAATCAGACCATGTGTCCGCAGCCGGCTCAGCAGCGTATTGAGCTGCGTGATCACATCCGTGGTATTGGTCGCATTCGCCACCGCCGCACCGCGATCACCAACCACCTTTGTGCCAGAGACGTAATATCCACTGCTCGAATACACCCCCCACGAAGCAATCAGATTTTGAGGGATCGAGACATTTCCGCTATCCGTGCCGATCAGCACCGTAGCCCATGCCGAGCCGTTCCAGCGTTTTATGATGTACTGGTTTCCTCGCGCTTCGGCCGGATCAACGCCAGCCACCCACGCACCAGTCGTTTCACCGGTGTATTCGTATTTTGTATACGGCTGGCCCGAGTTGCCTCAATGAAAAAAGACACTTTGGGGTAAAATAGTTTTGCTTTGGCGGGTGACGAGACTTGTTCATAAACGCCCGGAGGGCGAGGTAGCGGCAGCCCGAGCCCGAAGGGAAGAGCTCGGGCGC
>Ga0209398_1000076_pt1 | contig 73972 bp, 63 predicted proteins | sample AshMeaBigSpring_FD_184125 | JGI IMG/M metagenome (GOLD analysis project Ga0209398, IMG submission 184125) | Groundwater microbial communities from Big Spring, Nevada to study Microbial Dark Matter (Phase II) - Ash Meadows Big Spring (SPAdes)... | ecosystem: Environmental > Aquatic > Deep...
CCCCAAATGGGGGCTTTAAGACGTAGTTTATGAATTATTGATAAACGTAAAAAAGTTAATTAGTCGCAATCTTTAGCCCCCATTTGGGGGTTGGGGGTCAATAAAATAATAACTTATATAATCTTTAATTAGCGATTGCAAATTTACAAAAAAAACTGTTATACAGCAAAATGCACCATAGACACACGAAAGCCAAACACGATAAAGGCTGCAACCCTTTAACGAGATGCAGCCTTTATTTGTTATCTTATTCCCCTTTAGGGGTTAGGGGCTTTTTATTTCTCTTCTTTCGGTGGACGTGGCAATAAAGCTTTGCGCGAAAGTTTGAATTTACCTGTTTTCTGATCTACATCCAACAGTTTTACATCAATCATATCTCCTTCTTTAATACCGGCCTGATCCATGGTTTCAATGCGTTTCCAGTCGATTTCCGAAATGTGCAACAAGCCTTCTTTGCCCGGCATAAATTCAACAAATGCACCGTAAGGCATTACCGATTTAACTTTCGAAGGATAGGTTTCGCCAATTTCAGGAATTGAAACGATACCTTTGATTTTTGCAACTGCAGCATCGATAGCAGTTTTGTTGTTAGCTGCAATTTCTACTCGTCCCTGATCTCCAACTTCTTCAATCGAGATAGTTGCACCCGTTTCGGCCTGCATACCCTGAATAATTTTTCCACCAGGTCCGATTACGGCACCTATCATTTCTTTAGGAATCATCATTGTAACAATGCGGGGAGCATGTGGTTTCATATCGGCACGTGGTTCCGAAATTGTTTCCATGATTTTACCCATAATATGCAAACGACCTTCTTTTGCCTGACGCAATGCAGTTTCGAGAATTTCGTACGAAAGTCCATCCACTTTAATGTCCATCTGAGTGGCAGTGATACCATCTTTAGTACCTGTTACCTTGAAGTCCATATCGCCTAAGTGATCTTCGTCGCCCAGAATATCCGAAAGTACAGCAAAATTTTTGCCTTTATTTTCAGAGATAAGTCCCATGGCAATACCTGTAACCGGCTTTTTGATTTGCACACCCGCATCCATCAATGCTAATGTTCCGGCACAAACGGTAGCCATCGACGATGAACCGTTCGATTCCAGAATATCCGAAACGATACGTACTACATACGGATAGTTATCGGGCAACATTGGTTTCAATGCGCGGAAAGCAAGGTTTCCGTGACCAATTTCGCGACGGCCAGTTCCACGCGATGCGCGGGCTTCTCCAGTTGAAAATGGTGGGAAGTTATAGTGCAATAAGAAACGTTCTTTTCCCTGAATCAATGCTTCGTCAATCAGTTTTTCGTCGTTTTTGGTACCCAATGTTACCGAAGTAAGCGACTGCGTTTCGCCACGTGTAAATACGGCCGAACCGTGAGGTCCCGGAAGATAATCCACTTCCGACCAAATAGGACGAATTTCAGTTGTTTTACGACCATCCAAGCGTTTGCCTTCGTCCAAAATAGAACGACGCATAGCTTCTTTTTCCACATCGTGGTAGTATTTGCTGATTAATCCTTTTTTCTCAGCAGCAACTTCAGGATCAAGACCTGCAATATATTCAGCTTTTACAGCTTCGAAGTTTTCAACACGCGAGTGTTTATCGGTATTACACGAAGTGGCAAGCGCATAGGCTTTTGCATAGGTTTTTTCCCAAATATCTTTTTTAAGATCTTCGTCGTTTTCTTCGTGGCAATAAGTACGTTTTACAGTTTTACCTGCAGCTTCCATCAACTCCAACTGAGCCTGACAATGTACTTTGATAGCTTCGTGAGCCACTTTCATAGCATTCAGCAAATCATCTTCGCTTACTTCTTTCATTTCACCTTCCACCATCATAATATTATCCATGGTAGCAGCAACAATTACTTCCATATCGGCAGTAGCCAGTTGTTCGAAAGTTGGGTTTACAACGAACTCGCCATTGATACGTGCAACACGCACTTCGGAAATTGGTCCGTTGAAAGGTATATCGGAAACAGCTAATGCAGCCGAAGCAGCCAAACCAGCCAATGCATCCGGCATATCCACACCATCAGCAGAGTAAAGTGTTACATTCACAAAAGTTTCAGCATGAAAATCGTCCGGGAAAAGCGGACGCAAAGCGCGGTCTACTAAGCGCGACACCAGGATTTCGTAATCCGAAGCGCGACCTTCGCGGCGGGTAAAACCTCCCGGGAAGCGACCGTTAGCAGCAAATTTTTCTTTATAATCCACCGAAAGTGGCATAAAATCTGTTCCGGGAACAGCATCTTTAGCAGCGCAAACCGTTGCCAGTAACATGGTGTTACCCATGCGTACCATTACCGAACCATCAGCCTGTTTAGCCAACTTGCCGGTTTCAATGGTAATCTCACGTCCATCACCCAATGTAATGGTTTTTGTAACTACGTTCATAAAATTACAGTTGTTTTTTTATATCTATTAAAATTTCGGGCACAAAGATACAATTTTATTTGCATAAATATAAAATATATTCCGTATTTTTGACGCGGATTTCTTCACACGGAATCAGCATTTTAGGTTTTTTAGAAGAACTTGTCTGTATTGCAGGCAGGTTCTTTGTTTAAATATTTTCCGTGTAACAGAGCTATTTTTTGTACCTTTGCACAAAATTTCAGTTCAAAATGGGTAGAATTCTTGCCATAGATTACGGACAAAAGCGGGTAGGATTAGCTGTGACCGACCCGTTGCAAATTATTGCTACTGCCTTAGATACAGTTTCGGCACACGATGCCCTGAACTATATCCGAAACTATGTGGAGCGTGAACAGGTGGAAAAATTTGTGGTGGGTTTACCCAGACAAATGAACGGCGCCGATTCGCAATCGATGCAATACATTACGCCTTTTGTTAAAAAAATGCGCGAATTATTTCCGGATATCGAACTGATTTATGTTGATGAGCGTTTTACATCCGTTTTGGCACACAAAACCATGCTCGATGGTGGTTTAAAGAAAAAAGACCGGCAAAACAAAGCCTTAGTCGATCGAATTTCGGCCACTATTATTTTACAATCGTATTTAGAAAGCAAAAGATAGTCAGCGGTAATCTGTAAGTAGCAAGCTGCAAGCATTATCAATTATGAATTATGAATTTTGAATTATTAATTAACCAATGATTTTACCAATTTATACTTACGGAACCACGGTTTTGCGCAAACATGCCGAACCAATTACAAATGATTATCCGAAACTAAGTGAGCTAATAAACAACATGTTCGAAACCATGCATCATGCCGATGGCGTTGGGTTGGCAGCTCCACAGGTTGGGCTTCCTATCCGGTTGTTTGTTATCGATTTGGAAGCATTTCGTGAAGACAAGCCCGAACTTGCCGACTTCAAAGTAGTTATGATAAATCCCGAAATGATTGAAATGAGCGAAGAAGGTGCTGTAGCCGAAGAGGGTTGCCTGAGCATACCGGGCATACACGAAACTGTAGAACGCTCCAAAGTTATTAAAATTAAATACTTAGATGCCAATTTTATAGAACACATAGATGTATTTCAGGACTTTAAGGCACGTGTTATTCAGCACGAATATGACCATCTTGAAGGAAATCTGTTCACAGATAAAGTATCACCATTGCGTCGCCAGATGCTGAAATCGAAGATAAATAACATTATCAAAGGCAAAGCAAGCACGTCGTATAAAGTTAAAACAGCTGTCAAATAAATTCTGAATTTTAGTAAGATGAGAATTGTATTTATGGGTACGCCCGATTTTGCGGTAGCAAGTTTAAAAGCATTAGTAGAAAACAACTACAATGTGGTGGGCGTAATTACCATGCCCGACAAACCAGCCGGCCGGGGACATAAAATACAGTTTTCACCCGTTAAGCAATATGCGCAGGATATGGGTTTGAAAATTTTGCAGCCCGAAAAACTCAAAGACGAAACTTTCATAGAAGAATTGCGCAAGCTAAAAGCTGATGTACAGGTGGTTGTGGCTTTTCGAATGTTGCCCGAAGTGGTTTGGAATATGCCCCGCTATGGCACTTTTAACCTGCATGCTTCGCTTTTGCCGCAATACCGTGGCGCTGCACCCATAAATTACGCTATTATTAATGGTGAAAAAGAAACAGGAGCCACTACTTTTTTCCTGACTCACGAAATTGATACCGGAAAAATTATTTTGCAGGAAAAAATCAGCATTTCCGAAACTGACAATGCCGGCACAGTCCACGACAAACTAATGGTACTGGGCGCTGAAATGGTTCGCCGCACTATTGATTTATTAATTGCAGGTAAAACCGATGCTGTTGACCAGGATCAATTTATTAGTGCTAATACTGTACTGAAGCCTGCTCCTAAAATTTTCAAAGAAAACTGCGAAATAAATGTAAGTGATACAGTTGAAAATATCTACAACTTTGTACGTGGTTTGAGCCCGTATCCGGCTGCGCGTATCGAAATTCAGCTTCCGGATTCACCCGAAAAACTTCTCCTTAAAGTATTTGAGACACAAAAAGAAATTACAACACATACTACTGCTATCGGCATAACACTCACCGATAGCAAAACCTATCTGAAAGTGGCGGTAAGCAATGGATTTATCCATCTTACATCCATTCAGGCTCCGGGAAAAAAACGCATGTCGGTTGGTGATTTCCTGCGTGGAATAAGATAAAATACACATCTCAACAACCATGAAAAAGCCAAACAAGCGAAAAATTATCAACGATCCTGTATTTGGATTTATCAATATCCCAAGCGAGTTTCTGTACGATTTAATTCAACATCCATTTTTTCAGCGACTACACAGAATCAAGCAGTTAGGCTTATCGTCATTTGTTTATCCGGGTGCGCAACACACCCGCATGCAACATTCGATAGGTGCCATGCATCTTATGGGCGAAGCCGTTACACAACTTCAGCAACAGGGGCATAATATATCGCCTGCCGAAGCCGAAGCTGTGCAGGCCTGCATTTTGTTGCACGACATTGGTCACGGACCATTTTCGCATGCGCTGGAGCATAGTTTGGTGAGCGATATAAGTCACGAGGGCATTTCGCTTATATTAATGAAGAAGCTTAACGAAGTATTCGAAGGAAAATTGGATACAGCTATTGATATTTTCACCAATCGTTATCCGAAAAAATTTCTGCACCAGCTTGTATCAGGGCAATTAGACATGGACCGATTGGATTACCTTAGTCGCGATAGTTTTTTTTCGGGAGTGAGCGAAGGAATAATTGGTGCAGCACGTATTATCAAAATGCTTAATCTTCACAACGACGAGTTAGTAGTGGATATAAAAGGCATTTATTCCATCGAAAAATTTTTGGTGGCGCGTCGGTTGATGTATTGGCAGGTATATTTGCATAAAACTTCGGTGGCTGCCGAGCGTATGTTGGTAAATATACTGAAACGCGCCAAGGAATTAGCGCTTCGTGGTGATGATTTGTTTGCATCGCCGGCTTTGCATTATTTTTTATACAATACTATTGATAAAAATTCGTTTGTAAAATCGGATGAAGCATTGCAAAACTTTGTAATGCTCGACGATTCGGACTTAATTTGTGCCATAAAAGCATGGGGAAATCATCCGGACACGGTGCTCTCAACACTTTGTCGCGATTTCACGAATCGCCGTTTGTTTAAAGTAGAAATAAATCCCACATTGGTGGATAAAAATGTATACGAGGAAAATTTGCATCAGTATTCAACTCATTTTGGGATTAGCAGGGAAGAAGCAGCATACTTTGTGGGCGACGAAATTGTTACTACCGACACCTACTCGCCCCAAGATGACAGCATACAAATACTGCTAAAGAACGGCAAAGTAAAAGACATTGCCGACGTATCGGATATGCTTAACATACAAGTACTTACTAAAAAAGTGGAAAAACATTTTTTTTGTTATTATAAAATTTAGTTTGATTTTTATTCTTGAATAAAGCATCTTTGATATTTTTAATGAAATAATTATTCACAGCTATTTATATATCAATTGTGGTTTAAAAACTGTTCCGATTAAAGTTATTTTGACTGAAAATTGGATTTTGTTTTGTACCTTTGCACCCAAAAATTTTTTTTATGGAGTTTAGTGCTCAACAAATTGCTGATTTTCTGAATGGTACTGTCGAAGGCGATGGTTCTGTCAAAGTAGGAAATTTTTCAAAAATTGAAGAAGGAACGCCCGGAACCCTGAGTTTTTTGGCCAATCCGAAATACAGTCAGTACATTTACGACAGTAATGCAAGTGTAATACTTGTAAATAAAGATTTTAAGGCTGAACGCGAAGTAAAAGCAACACTAATCAGGGTTGAAAATGCTTACGAATCGCTGGCATTTCTTATGTCGGTTGTTGAACAATCCAAACCTAAAAAAACAGGGATATCGCCTCTTGCCGAAATTGCCTCAACTGCCCAAATCGGAGAAAATGCCTATATTGCTCCCTTTGTGTACATTGCCGACGATGTGAAAATTGGCGAAAATGCACGCATTTATTCCCATTGTTCCATAGAAGAAGGAACTCAGGTTGGCAATAATGTTACATTATATTCCAATGTAAATATTTATAAATACAGCATATTGGGTAATAATTGTATCATTCATTCAGGTGTAAGCGTTGGAGCCGATGGTTTTGGATTTGCGCCGGCCGTGGATGGAGTATATAAAAAAATACCACAAATGGGGAATGTGGTTATTGAAGATGATGTTGAGATTGGTGCTAATACTACTATTGACAGAGCAACACTTGGTAGTACCGTTATTCGTAAAGGTGCAAAATTAGACAACCTAATTCAGATTGCACACAATGTAGAAGTGGGTGAAAACACAGTTATTGCTTCGCAAACAGGTATTTCAGGATCAACAAAAATTGGAAAAAATTGTATCATTGCTGGTCAGGTTGGTGTGGCAGGACATTTACAAATTGCCGACAACACTATTTTGGGGGCACAATCGGGCATTTCTAACTCAATTAAAGAGCCAGGTCAAATGATAATGGGCTACCCTGCTATTCAAATGAAAACTTTCCAGCGCGCTGCTATTGTTCACAAAAATTTACCCGAACTGCAACGGGTTGTTTACGAATTGCAACGCAAAGTAGACGAATTGCAAAAGAAACTTACTATATAACTAAATAACGCGGAACACGAAACACGAAACACGAAACAAAAAATAACAGACTGAATTTTTTACATGTCGAATCAAAAAACAATAAATCAGGCATTTACCCTGAGCGGAAAGGGTTTGCATACAGGTTTGGATATCGAACTTACATTTCATCCTGCACCCGAAAATCACGGTATTAAAATCAAACGCATTGATCTTGAAAATCAACCAACAATAGATGCTTTAGCCGAAAATGTTACACATACTGTACGTGGTACAGTGTTGCAAAAAGGCGATGTTCAGGTAAGTACTGTCGAACATGCATTGGCAACACTATATGCTTATGGCATTGACAATTGTTTATTGGAAGTAAACGCTCCCGAATTTCCAATTTTAGATGGAAGCGTTAAGTATTATGTAGCTAAAATTGAAGAAGTTGGTGTTGCTGAACAGGAAGCCGAAAAAGATTTTTATATTGTTACAAAAAAGATAGAATATTCTTTGCCCGAGTCAGGTGCAAAAATTACCATTTTGCCCGACGAAGATTTTAGCGTAGATGTACATATTGGTTTTAAATCGCCTGTGCTTGGTAATCAGTTTGCATCACTCGATAATTTGAGCGATTTCAAGACCGAAATTTCAAATGCACGCACCTTTGTTTTTGTGCGCGAAATTGAACCACTGTTAAGCATGAATCTGATTAAAGGTGGTGATTTAAAAAATGCCATTGTTATTTACGACGAAATAATTCCACAGCATCAAATGGATGAGCTTTGTTTAAAATTGCATCAGGAATCCATCGACGCTTCGAAACCGGCATACCTCAGTGGTGATTTAAATTATGCAAATGAACCTGCCCGACATAAATTGCTCGATGTGATTGGGGACTTATCTCTTATCGGAAAACCACTGAAAGGCAAGGTAATAGCCCGATATCCAGGCCACAAAATTAATACAGACTTAGCTAAACTTATCCGTAAAGAAATAAAAAAACAGGAAGTTCAATGTCCGGTTTACGACGATACTGTAGCGCCAATTCTCGATATTAATGCAGTAAAAAAATTATTACCGCATCGCTGGCCATTTTTATTAGTGGATAAAGTAATTGATATTCGTAAAAATATTGTTGTCGGCGTAAAAAATGTAACCGGGAACGAAACTTTCTTTATGGGTCATTTTCCTGAAGAACCTGTAATGCCGGGTGTTTTGCTGGTTGAAGCAATGGCGCAAACCGGTGGCATTCTGGTACTACACGGGCTCGAAGATGCCGAACGCTATTCTACCTATTTTCTAAAAATTGACAATGTGAAGTTTCGGCAGAAAGTTGTTCCGGGCGATACACTTATTTTCAGGCTTGAAATGCCTGAACCTATGCGTCGGGGCTGTGCCATAATGAAAGGATATGCTTTTGTAGGTGGAAAAATTGTAGCCGAAGCCGAATTTATGGCTCAAATAGTAAAAAATAAATAATACAAATAAGATAAGAAATGAAGCAGCCCTTAGCTTACATACATCCCGATGCTAAAATTGCACCAACTGTAGTAATCGACCCTTTTGTAACCATAGACAAGAATGTAGAAATTGGCGAAGGAACCTGGATTGGTTCCAACGTAACCATTATGGAAGGTGTGCGCATAGGCAAAAATTGCCGTATCTTTCCGGGAGCAGTAGTCGGAGCAATTCCTCAGGACCTGAAATATAAAGGTGAGGATACATTAGCCATTATCGGTGATAATACGACTTTACGTGAGTACGTAACAGTCAATCGAGGAACTGCTGCCAAAGGAAAAACCGTAATTGGCAACAACTGCCTGTTGATGGCCTATGTACACGTAGCACATGATTGTATTCTGGGTAATAACATTATTATTTCGAACGCCACACAACTTGCCGGTGAAGTTGTAGTCGACGATTTTGCCATTTTGAGCGGAGGTATTCTGGTACATCAATTTACTCGAATAGGCTCGCATGTTATGGTTCAGGGAGGATCAAGAGTAAACAAAGATATACCACCTTTTATTACAGCTGGTCGCGAACCGCTTTCGTATGCCGGAATAAATTCAATCGGATTACGTCGTAGGGGATATACCAACGAGCAAATACGTGATATTCAGGATGTTTACCGTTTTGTTTACCTCAAAGGAATGAACACAACACACGCTATCGAACGCATTATGGCTGAATTGCCTGCAACTAACGAGCGCGATGAGATTCTTTTATTTATTAAAAACTCTCCACGTGGTATTGTAAAAGGATATTTTGATTGAGAATAAACGCTCTGACCCCCAACCCCCAAATGGGGGCTAAAGACGAGAAATCATATAAATATCCAAACAATTTGTGTTGTTTATAGAAAACAATACAAATTAAAATCCCCCATTTGGGGGTTTGGGGGTCGAAAAAGAATTGGATATTATAATACAGTTTTATAAATTGTTAATTGAAACATAAAACAATATGGAAACTAACACGGATGATGTACCTAAAAAAAGTCTGAATTTTATTGAGACTTTTGTTGAACAGGATTTAAAAGAGGGTAAAAACACAGGAAGAATTCAAACCCGTTTTCCGCCGGAGCCAAATGGTTATTTACATATTGGTCACGCTAAGGCTATCTGCCTTGATTTTGGCGTGGCACGAAATTACAATGGCACTTGCAACCTGCGTTTCGATGATACAAACCCCGTAAAAGAGGATGTGGAATATGTTGATTCCATTATGGAAGATATTCAGTGGTTGGGTTATAAATGGGAAAATGTATATTATGCCTCCGATTATTTCCAACAATTATGGGATTTGGCTATCGAACTTATCAAACAAGGAAAAGCATATATTGATGAGCAAAGTGCTGAAGAAATTGCGAAACAAAAAGGCTCGCCTACTGTACCTGGTACAGAAAGTCCGTATCGCAATCGTCCGATACAGGAAAATCTGGATTTATTCCTGAAAATGAATACCGGCGAAGTAGCCGAAGGTGCCATGGTGCTTCGTGCAAAAATTGATATGGCTTCGCCAAATATGCATTTCCGCGATCCGTTAATGTATCGTGTTATTACTTCGCACCCGCATCACCGCACCGGTTATACATGGAAGGCCTATCCAATGTACGATTATGCACATGGCCAATCCGATTATTTCGAAGGTGTAACACATTCTTTGTGTACCCTCGAATTCGAAGTGCATCGCCCGTTGTACGATTGGTTTATCGATCAGTTTCAAAACAGTGATTACCGCCCGCGACAGATTGAATTTAACCGCCTGAATCTTACCTACACGGTAATGAGTAAGCGAAAAATGCTTCAGTTGGTTCAGGAAGGATTAGTGAGCGGTTGGGACGACCCTCGTATGCCTACACTTTGCGGATTGCGTCGACGTGGTTATTCGCCCGAATCTATTCATAATTTTATTGATAAAATCGGATATACAAAATTCGAAGCACAAAACGACATTGGTTTGCTTGAACATGCAGTACGCGAGAGTTTGAACAAAACTGCAACCCGAGTGAATGCAGTGCTGAATCCGGTAAAACTGATTGTGACCAACTATCCTGCTGATAAAGTGGAAATGATGGAAACCATTAATAATCCCGAAGATGAAACAGCCGGCGTTCGCACAATTCCATTTTCGCGTGAAATCTATATCGAACGTGAAGATTTTATGGAGGATGCACCTAAAAAATTCTTCCGTATGACTCCCGGACAGGAAGTACGTCTGAAAAGCGCCTATATTGTAAAATGTACAGGCTGCAAAAAAGATGAACAGGGCAACGTAGAAGAAATCTATTGCGAGTTTGATGAGCAGACCAAAAGCGGCATGCCCGAATCGGGTCGTAAAGTAAAAGGTACACTCCACTGGGTATCAGCTCAACATGCTTTGCAGGCTGAAGTGCGTTTGTACGATCGTCTTTTCAGCGTTGAAAATCCATCGGCTGACCCACGCGATTTCCGCGAATTGCTGAACCCTGATTCGCTAAAAGTACTTAGCAATTGTTTCGTAGAACCATCGCTTAAAGAAGCTAAACCGCTCGAACAATTTCAGTTTCAGCGTTTGGGATACTTTAATGTAGACCCTGACTCTACACCTGAAAAATTGATTTTTAACAGAACAGTATCGTTAAAGGATAGCTGGGCAAAAGAACAGCAACGGTAATTAATAAAACTGAAAGGCATGGAATCTGATTCTGTGCCTTTTTCATTTTTTATGTAACAAAAATACAGGTAGTGTGCAATAAAATATGCATAAAAATACAACGAGCAGAATAGAAAATTTATAAGTATAAAAAAATGCATATTTTTAATTATAAATACTCATTTTTATAAGGTTATCCCTGAAATTTTCAGTACTTTTGCACTCTCAATTTTGATACAATAAAACCACAAAAAACAACTTAATTTTATTGTGTGAAACGAACGCCGCTTTTGCAAACTGAGTTACATACAATTTTAATTCAACAAATATTTTTTAAAGTATGAAGAAGCATAATTTTAGCGCCGGACCATCCATTCTTGCCCGCGAGGTAATTGAAAAAACTGCTCAGGCGGTATTAGATTTCAACGGTTCAGGACTTTCAATTCTCGAAATCAGTCATCGTTCGAAAGATTTCGAAGCCGTAATCGAAGAAGCCCGTCAATTGTTTATTGAACTGTTAAATATTCCCGAAGGCTATTCGGTTTTGTTCTTAGGTGGTGGTGCAAGTATGCAATTTTGTATGGTGCCTTTCAATATAATGGAGAAAAAAGCAGCCTATCTCAATACCGGTGTTTGGGCTAATAAAGCTCAAAAAGAAGCCAAAGGTTTTGGAGAAGTAGTCGAAGTAGCTTCGTCGAAAGATGCCAATTATACTTTTATTCCCAAAAATTATGTGATTCCTGCTGATGCTGATTATTTCCACATTACTACAAATAATACCATCTACGGCACCGAATTACATACCGATATTGATTCGCCGGTAACGCTTGTTGCTGATATGTCGTCGGATATTTTTTCACGCCCGTTGGATGTTTCAAAATACGGAATCATTTATGGTGGTGCTCAAAAAAATCTGGCTCCTGCCGGTTTGGCATTTGTGATTATCAAAAACGATATTCTGGGAAAAGTTTCGCGTTATATTCCTACTATGTTGAATTACCAAACGCACATTGCGGAAGGTTCTATGTTTAACACTCCTCCGGTATTGCCTATTTACAGCGCTTTGGAAACATTACGTTGGTTGAAAGCAAATGGTGGTTTGGTAGAAATGCAGAAACGCAACAAAGCGAAAGCCGAATTGCTTTACAACGCTATCGACAACAGCAAAATGTTTGTTGGAACAGCTGCCAAAGAAGACCGCTCATTAATGAATGTTTGCTTTGTAATGAAACCGGAATACAAAGAACTCGAAGGCGACTTCCTGAAATTTGCTACTGCAGCCGGAATGGACGGAATTAAAGGTCACCGTTCGGTGGGCGGATACCGCGCTTCTATATACAACGCTATGCCAATTGAAAGCGTACAGGCATTGGTTGATTGCATGAATGAATTTGAAAAACAACATTGATATGAAAGTACTTATTGCCACTGATAAACCCTTTGCTAAAATAGCAGTTGATGGTATCAGAGCCGAAGTGGAAGCAGCCGGTTTCGAACTGGCATTGCTCGAAAAATATACACAGAAGCAAGAATTGCTCGATGCTGTAGTTGATGCCGATGCTATTATTATTCGTAGTGATATAATTGATGCCGAAGTGATAGCTGCCGCTAAAAATCTGAAAATTGTTGTACGTGCCGGTGCAGGATACGATAACGTTGACCTCGAAGCTGCGTCAGCAGCCGGAGTTTGCGTGATGAATACTCCGGGACAGAATGCGAATGCTGTAGCCGAATTGGTTTTCGGATTATTGATTTATGCCGTTCGTAATTTCTTTAACGGAACTTCAGGCACCGAACTTACCGGTAAAAAGTTAGGCATTCATGCTTATGGCAATGTAGGTAAAAATGTAGCTCGTATTGCCAAAGCTTTTGGTATGGAAGTATTGGCTTACGATCCTTTCTGTCGCGAAGAAGTGATTTTGGCGGATGGTGTAAAACCAACCTGCTCGGTAAAAACACTTTACCAACAAAGCGATATAATTTCGGTGCACATTCCTGCAAACAAAGATACAAAGCAATCGATCAATGCAGAAATTTTGAGTTTATTGCCTAAAGGTGCCATTATGGTAAATACTGCCCGTAAGGAAGTAATTCACAATGATGATTTGGTAAAATACATGGAGGAAAATCCGACATTCAAATATGTAACAGATATTTTGCCTGACAATCATTCTGAAATGTTGGAAAAATTCCCAACACGCTATTTTACAACTCCTAAAAAGATGGGTGCTCAAACTTCCGAAGCAAACGTTAATGCAGGTATTGCAGCTGCCAAACAAATTGTTGATTTTATTGTCAACGGAAATGAGAAGTTCAAAGTAAATTAAGATTTTTGCTTTATAAAAATAAAAGAGCGGGTATATATAAATATCCGCTCTTTTATTTTATAAATTCGCCCCCAACCATTTTCGAAGTACATCGGGTGATTTTCCGCAGCGTTTTGCATAATCCTGAAATTGTTGTTCGTCAATTTTGCCGATATTAAAGTATTTCGATTGGGGGTGGTCGAACATCAATCCGCTTACCGATGCATTCGGAAACATGGCGCCATTTTCAGTAAGAGAAATACCCAAACTGTTGAAATCGATTAATTTATCTAAGGTGAAAATAATGGACTGGTCGGGTAAGGAAGGATAGCCCACTGCCGGACGAATGCCCTGATAATGTGTTTTAAACATTTCTTTCACATTGGGCTTTTCATCAGGAGCATAACCCCATATTTCTTTACGCACTTTGAAATGCAACCATTCGGCAGTAGCCTCAGCCAAACGATCCGACAATGTTTTTATCAGAATGGAATGGTACATATCATCCTCTTTCTCAAAAGTTTCAGCAAAAGCTTCTACACCCAAAACAGTGTTTGCAAACACACCTACATAATCATTTTCGGGTTTAATAAAATCGGCTAACGAATAACAAAAGCCATCGGTCGAAGACACTTGTTGCCGTAAAGTAGGAATCCGCACCTCTTCATTGTTCACCAAAGCAATAATGTCATCATCGTCCGAACGGGCAGGATAAATGCCCACCATAGCATTAATGGTAATGATTTTTTCGTCTAAAAACCGACGGAGCATTTCCTGCGCATCTTTGTACAATTTCAGTGCTTCTTCCGCTTTTTCGCGTTCCGATTCGGGGAACTTTTGCAACCAACCCACCCTGCACGACCCGCAATCGCAAACCGAATGAATATCATCGTATCTGCCGTTAAGCCGCCAGGCCATAAAGAAAAATGTCCAGTGAATAAACGGAACAATTTCGCGTAAATTTATATCGGTAAATCGGGTTATACCCGGTTGATTCGGAGCATTCATAAAATTAGAAGTCAGAAATTAGACGAAATACTAAAGAAGGAGTAAACTAATTGCCATTACAGCCATTCCGGCTACAAAGCCGGCAATAGAAAAGTGATGTTCTCCATACTTTTCGGCTCCCGGCAATAACTCATCCACAGAGATAAAAACCATAATTCCGGCAACTGCTGCCATTAATAATCCAAGCGTAAAAGGTGATAGAAACGGAAGTAAAAACAAATAACCTACTAATCCCCCAATTGGCTCGGCCATACCCGAAAATAGTGAGAGCCAAAACGCTTTTTTACGACTTCCGGTGGCATAGTAAATGGGTACTGAAACGGCAATTCCTTCAGGAATATTATGAATGGCTATAGCAACAGCAATAGCAACAGCAATATCAGGCGAGACCATAGCCGATGTAAACGTAGCCATTCCTTCGGGAAAGTTATGAATACCAATAGCCAATGCCATCATAATTCCCATACGCTTCAACTGCTTTTCCTTATGACCACTCATATCCTCAACCGACCGCATTTCGTGAGGGTTTTCGGCATTCGGTATCAGCATATCTATGGCGTAAATAACAGCAATTCCGGTAAAAAAAGCCAATACGGTGGTCAGTTCGGGCATTTTTGTACCACTGTTTATCAATAAATCTTTTGCCTGCGGAAAAATTTCGACAAACGAAACATATATCATTACTCCTGCCGAAAATCCTAAAGCTGTGGATAAGAATTTGGTGTTCGATTTGTTGGTAAAAAATGCTAATGCGCTACCAATTCCGGTGCTTAGACCGGCAAAAAGGGTTAGAACAAGAGCGAAAACGATATTCGAATCCATATTTGTTGTCAATGTCTGTTATTAATTATTTTTTGAAACGCAAAAGTACGCTAAATTGTTGAATTATTATGTCAGATTGACTTACAAGCTACTATTAAAACTGATACGATAGCATAAAACGCATATCTGTTTTTTTGTGCCCGCTAATTTCTTCATTTCCACTACCAATACTTAATCGGTTGTCACCATATTTTGTTTGTGCAATTTTGAACCATATATTGCATTTTTTCGAAAGTTCATATTTCAGATTTAAATAATAGCGAAGTCCTGTTCCATAAAAGGAAGGTATGGCAAACGCATATAAAATATCCTTTTCGTACAAATAAAATCGGTTATTGTAGTCGGTAGCATCGAAAAGCATAAATCGCATATCAATGCTTAATGGAATTTTTTCGAAAGCATAGCTAATATCCTGATAAGCAGCAAAACCAAATTTCGGGTTGACAGACGCAGAATCGGAATAACTTAATTCCAACAAATTTTTAGTCGAAAAATTTCCCGCCTGAAACATCAATTGGTATCGAACCGATGCTTTTGCATAATTCTGAATGGCTGCAACGACACTTTCGGCACTGTTTTGTTGTTTTTGTTCGTATTTTATCCGCCAGTTCATCAACAAGCTTCGTCTTGGACAAAACTCTGCCAGAACAAGATAATCCTGCCCTACCGATGGTGCGTTTACTCCGTATTTCAACCACGGAAAACGGTAGCTATCTGTATATGCCGAAAATTTCCAACGACTGAAAGGTCTAATCTCGGTTCCAATATACAAACCGGTTTCATTATTTATACGTGTGCTTTCCGAGAATGCGTTGGTGTAAAATGTATCGTAACGAGGTGAATAATAACGCCATAAAACAACAAGACTCACCCTGCTTGAAGGCGAGAACAAAGCGCCATTGATAGTAGCTAAACCCGTATTGTTGGTTATAGCCGTTTCGCCAAAAATATTGAATGTACCGATACGAGCCCGGTAGTCGGCACCAAGTGTAGTTTGGCGTATTCCCCTGAAGTAGTTTATATTGTAAGGTGCATTGTCGGGCAATAAAGTATCGCTCAACAGGGTGTGTGCTGCAGTGAAACCAATACGTGCAACACCCAGATTAGTGGAAGAATGTACTCCAAAGGTTTGCATGTTTAGTGTTTGCTTCTTTGATAATTCACTTTCGGTTCGGTGCAAACCGGTTCGGTAAAAACTTTTGAAACTTCCGTTCATCGTATCGGCATCCGACTTTTTAGTGGAATAAAACAGCGAAATATCTGTTTTAGCAATTCTAAAAGTGGCGCCAGCTCCTTTCAAATAATTTACTTCGTCGGTCGAACTGAGTTTTTTCAAACCGTTGTCGCGCATCGCCACATTTAGAGTGTATGACGATTTTGACGAACCAAAACCCGAGTTAAAAACTAATCCTTGTCCGAACGATGCTCTGTAATTTCCGGCGACAATGGTTTTGAATTTTCCAATATTCGAAGCTTCGAGGTAAAACGAATAGAAATCGTAACCCTTATGAGTTTTATTCCAGAATGCTTCACCGGCATCCTTTTCCATTGTCGTACCAAAGCGTATACGATTTTTGTAATTAAAGCTGTATTTCAACGAGTTATAAAAAGGTGAACCTAAATATGCCGGTGCCGATTCGTTACCTTCAATATTGTATCCCCTTTTCGGTTCAATGCCTCTGTCAATTCGAAACAATATTTCCTGTCGGCCATATTTTAAAATTTCATTGACATAAATCACATCATTCCGGCTGTCTGCCTCTCCAACTTTTACAAACGGAATCATATTACGAATATCAGTCATATCAATTCCTTCGATAAGCTGAAGTTCGTAAACAGTATTCATTTTACGGTTTTTATAAATGTATGCCAGAATATTCTCAATTTGCAGGTCGGATAAAAAAACTAACTTTTCGAGCTCTTCGCGTGTGGCATTATTCAGATTCAGAGGTTGTTGTATAAAAACCATCATATCATTATAAAACGATTCGTAATCTATCGACTCTTCGGTTTCGGCAGTGTATTGCTCAAAAATATCATTGATAATGCTTTCGGCTGTTTGCGTTGCAGATTGCGAAAAGAGTGGCAAATAAAAAAACGTAAACAGGCAAACTATATATAAAAAACCTTTCATAGCGCTTATTTTTCGGCGATTGAAAACTGAATGGCAGCACCCGTAGTTAGTCCGAGAATTGGATGAAGCTCCGTGTTGAGGTGAAATCCAAAGTTTTTAAGCTTTACCCCAAACCCAATGGTTGGTATCAGGTAATCAGCATGGTAAACGCCTGATTTAAAACAGATAAAATCATTCATTTCGTAACAAAAACCGCCTGCAATTCTATAACTTCCGCTTACGTTCCTATCTGTCTGAAAAAGAAAATTCAGATTATCAGAAATTTTCCAGTCTGTTCCTAAACTAAAAATTGATGGAATCTGTTTCTTTACATATTTAAGTTGAATGTATTGCTGACCGGGGTTGAATGTAGCGAATCCGATATTGATAGCAGGAGCCACTTTAACCAATAATCCAATCTGCGGAAAAAATGCGGCATAACGTTTGTTAGCTTCGGCCACATATACCGAATAGTAATTGTATTGAATGCCAAGTTGGAAAATATTGCCGAAATTTCTCGAAAGCGACACGCCACTCAACAATTCGTTGTGCAACTCGTAGCCACTGTAAGTAGCAGCAAGTCCAATATTCAGAAGGCTGGTTGAAGTGCTGAGATGCACAGTTTTTTGAGATAAGGCTTTTAGTAAAAATTTGCTTTCGTAACTGATGCCCGCCCGGGTGCCAGTTTGTAACGCAACATTGGCCGGATTTTGAAATGCGGAATAATATTTGCTATCGGCTACGGAGGCATTTGCAACAGATATTGAAGCAGGTAACAAGTTGTAAGTTTGTCCCGAAATGTTAAAAATCAGGATATAATGAAGGAATAGTAAACAGATTTTTCGCATAAAAATTTCTCAGGTAAGCAGATTTTTTGAATTTCTGAAATCGCAACCAAAAATAGCCATTTTTTTTGAAACTAATTCATTTTTTAGCGATAATTTAATTCCGTTTTAAATATTAATTTAGTATATTTGCACTTTATGAAACGATTTTTGATTTTTCTTTTTTCAACAGCCACATTTCTTGTACTGAGCGAAAGTATACCGGCACAGAAAAAACAAAATAAAGGGAATGAATTTGTGCCCAAAGGTGGCGCCCGACTCATGGCTCAGGTAGAAGGAAGCGATACTATTTTGTTGGCTTTTCTGCACGATATTTGGGTTTTTCCACGCTCGACCTTTAAAAACAAGGCTCAGGAACAATACTTCTGGCGTACGGTACGCGATGTAAAACGCACATTGCCTTATGCCAAACTTATTTCGAGCGAGCTTACGAGGGTGAATATGAAGTTAGTTACTATGAAATCTGAAAGTGAACGTAAAAAGTTTATGAAAGATTTCGAAAAGGAAGCCTTTAGTAAATACGAAGCTGATTTGAAGAAAATGACTGTAAATCAAGGACGAATTTTAATGAAACTCGTTGACAGAGAGACAGAAAAAACTTCTTATGATTTAATAAAAGCATACAAAGGCTCATTTACAGCTTTTTTTTGGCAGGGAATAGCACGTCTTTTTGGCTCAAATCTGAAGTCGGAGTTTGATGCTTCAGGCAAGGATAAAGTATTAGAGAGAGTAATAGTGCTTGTTGAGGCTGGTCAGTTATAATGTTATATCTTAAAAAATTAGATTCTATGAATTTTTTCTTTAAACAGTTATTGAATAAATTAAGGCGCAAAAAACATATCGAAGAATCGGAAAAAGCAAAAATCCGCCGACGCATACGCAACAAAAAGAATGTATTGAGCGATATGGATAAAGCACAAGGTTCATCAGCTGTTTTCGAAAAAATTGAATCGCTTATCGAATTCAAAAATGCCAAATCGGTATTGATGTATTGGTCTTTGCCCGACGAGCTACCTACTCACAACTTTATTGTGAAATGGAGTGCGAAAAAGCAAATGTTACTGCCTATGGTTAAAGGCGACAAAATGCTGATTAAACCATTTACCACCACCGACGAATTGCGCAAAAGCGACATGGGAATTTGGGAACCCGAAGCTCAGAAGGAATACCTGCGTCAGATTGATTTGGTTATTGTTCCGGGCATTGCATTCGACAAACAAAAGAACCGTCTGGGGCGAGGAAAGGGATACTACGACCGCTATTTCAACAATAAAAATATAACGAAGATAGGCGTTTGTTACGATTTTCAGTTACTCGAAGTAATTCCTACCGAACCTTTTGACGTAAAAATGGATAAAATTATTACCCCAAATTATACAATCCAGTAAGCAGTTCGGGATTCTATCGGTTTGTGAGTTTTTTGTCCGAACCCTTCCAGGAGCATCCAAGACAGTATAACACCGCTAAATCAAAACCCTCGAGCGAAGTACCTTCGTGAAGGGGCTGTATTTCGTGCTGCTCGTTTACGATAACGACTACAGCTTCACCTTTTTCATTTTTCACCTGAAAACGTCCAATTTTACACTGCGGACAAAGTAATTTTTTCATGTTGCTCTATTCGTCGTCGTCAACCACAACCGTTTCTTCAATCACACTGTTGTTGTCTGCAATTACTTTTACCTTCACTGTATCAATACTGTCTAAGTCATTAATCTCGCGAATTTCATTATCGTCGAAGCGCAAAATTCGTCCGGGATACGACAACAACCAGTTCAAATTGTGTGTAGCCATAATAACAGTTGTTCCGGCTTTTGAGATATTATACAGTAAATCAAGTAGTTCGTTTCCTGTTTCGGGGTCGAGATGCCCTGTAGGTTCGTCGGCAAGAATTATTTGAGGCGAATTTAACAATGCACGGGCAATTACAATACGCTGCTGTTCACCACCCGAAAGTTGATGCGGCATTTTATTGACAGCAGCAGTCATTCCTACCTGCGCCAACACATTTTCAATTTGTTCGTCGATGGTCGATTTGTCTTCCCAACCGGTTGCTTTCAGCACAAACTCTAAATTGCTACGCACCGAACGGTCGGTTAGCAACTGAAAATCCTGAAAAACAATACCGATTTTGCGACGCAGAAAAGGAATTTCATTGAGTTTTATCGAATGTAAATCGTAATCGAGCACCACAGCTTTTCCATTTTCGATAAGTACATCGCAATAAAACGACTTTAACAGGGAACTTTTACCACTTCCTACTTTTCCGAGCAAATAAATAAACTCACCCGAATGCACTTCGAGATTCACATTTTTCAGAACGTGATAATCCTGCTGATAGATATCAACATTTTTATATTTTATCAAAAGCGTTTTTTCCATGAATAAAGTCTGAAATTTGAAATTAAGAAAATAAGAAATTAGAAATTAAGAAAATAAGAAATTTGGGAATTGTGAAATTTGGGAATTGTGAATATTACAACTTATTTTCCTATTTTCACACTTTCTCATTCTCTAATCAACAAATCACCACATCACCATATCATCACATTATCAAATCATCACATTATTTGTGTCTTTTCCGTAATTCACGCCCCAAATCATCCAACGAGTACCCTTTCGAGGTTAGTAATACAATAAGGTGATAAATAAGGTCTGAAGCTTCGTAAAGAAAACCTTCGTCGGTACCGTTCGTAGCCTCAATTACTGTTTCTACTGCCTCCTCGCCTACTTTTTGTGCCATACGGTTTACGCCTTTATTGAAAAGCGAAGTAGTATACGAACCTTCGGGCATTTCTTTGAATCGCTTTTGAATAAACTCCTGCAAAAAGTTCAAAAAAGCAAAATCGCCACTGTTATTTTCGTTCCAACAAGTATCATTTCCAGTGTGGCAAACCGGGCCAACAGGTTCCACTTTTATTAAAAGTGTATCGCTGTCGCAATCTAATAAAATATCATCTACAATATTTCTTATTAATAAAAAATTTCCGCTCTCTTCGCCTTTCGTCCAAAGTCGGTTTTTAGTACGACTAAAAAATGTCACTTTTCCGCATTCTTTGGTTTTGGCAAAAGCTTCTTCGTTCATATAGCCAAGCATCAACACTTTGGAGCTGAATTTATCCTGAATAATCGCCGGCACTAAGCCACTCGATTTCTGAAAATCAATCGTCATTATCTTTGTTTTTTATTTTGTTCGCAAATTTACTAAAAATAGCACACACCTGCAATTTTTTTATTCTGTAACTGTGGGAGGTGCCTCAGTTGATTCTTCGAGCGGAATATCTTCCGGCAAGTCAATTTCGAGCGTTGCAGTATCCGATTTTGTAGTATCGCGCGGAATGTAGGTATGACAATTGTACGAACGACTTATCGGTTGTTTTGGCTTGGTCGGGAATTTTCCACGGTAGTGTTTAAAATTCTCATCTTTCAACACTTTTTCCATAAATAGCCCAAAAACCGGAAGTGCCGTTTTACTGCCTTCGCCCAATTGTCCGGTGCGGAAATGAACACTACGGTGCTCACCACCAACCCAGGCACCACCAATCAGATTTTTGGTAACGCCCACAAACCATGCATCCGAATAGTTCGACGAAGTTCCTGTTTTACCCCCAAAATCGGTATTGTAATTAAACAAATCCCACTCCCAGAGTGCCTGAGTGGTACCTCCCGATTCGGTCATACCACCTTTGAGCATTTCAGTCATCAACCAGGCTTCTTCGTACGGCAATGTCCGTTTTTGTGTCCGGTCGGCTTCGTAAATTACCTTTCCGTTTTTATCCTCAATGCGCGTAACCAAAATCGGGTCGTGATACATGCCTTCGTTTATAACAGTGCTGTACGAATTTACCAATTCAAGCAGCGAAACATCCGACGACCCTAAGCAAGTAGATGGTTTATTTTCCAAAGGTGTTTTTATTCCCAAAGCGTAAGCAGTTTTTATAATCTCGGGTATACCTACTTCCTGCGCCAACTGTACGGCCACAGTATTTATGGATCGCGCCATAGCATGCTTCAGTGTCATACTGTAGCCCAGATAAGTGCCATTAGCATTACGTGGAATCCATGTTTTGGGCTTTCCGTTTTCCATATAGTTCCAGGTAATATGCTTATCGGTAATTTTATCGCAGGGCGCATGTCCTTTGAGCATAGCTGTTGTATAGACAAAAAGTTTAAACGTAGAGCCTGGCTGCCGTTTCGATTGACCTACTTTATCGTACTGCCAGAATTTAAAATTAATATCGCCCACCCATGCTTTTACTTCGCCATTGGCGGGCTCCATAGCCATAAAGCTGCAATGCATAAAGCGGCTCATATAGCGTATTGAATCCATTACACTGAATGTGGTATCTTTTTCACCCACTTTATAATCAAACACTTTAGTGCGGTGCGGCAGGTTCAGGTATTTATCAATTGAATCTTTATCACCATCAAATTTCTGTTTCAACAGTGTGTATGCTTTGGTTTTTTTAGCAATATTTTCAACAAAATCCTTAATTTCTTCTTTGTTCTCGTCGCGCCATGGATTTTCTTTTCCCCAGTGGTCGTTGAAGCGGCGCTGAACGCTTCGCATCTGCTTATCTACAGCCTCTTCAGCATACTTTTGCAAGCGCGAGTCGATGGTTACATATATTTTCAGTCCATCTGAATAAATGTCGTACCCATTTTCGCGTTCCCAAGTTTCGAGGTATTTTGCCAAATAAGCTCTGAAGTGTAACGCCTGCCCATCAAACGATTGTTCAACACTGTAATTAAGCTTTATGGGTATTTCTTTCAGCGAATCGCACTCAGCCTGTGTTATTACTTTGTGGGTTACTAAGTTCTGAAGCACCACATTGCGGCGTTCTTTAGAGCGTTTCGGGTTGGTTTTTGGGTTATAAGTTGTGGTAGCTTTGAGTAAACCAATCAAGGTAGCCGACTGCTCGTAATTGAGTTTGGCTGGTGTGGTTTTGAAATAGGTTTTTGCAGCCGTGCGTATACCATACGAGTTACTTCCAAAATCGACGGTATTGAAATACATAGTCAGAATTTCTTCTTTGGAATAAAAAAGCTCAATTTTAACAGCTGTAATCCATTCTTTTGCTTTCATTATCAAAAGCTTAACTCCGGGCACAAAACCAAAAAGTCCTTTTGAATACTGGTTTCGGGTTTTGTACATGTTTTTCACCAACTGCTGCGTAATCGTACTCGCACCACGGGCATTGCCCTGCGTCATGTCCTTCATAGCCGCAAAAACACCCTGAAAATCGATACCAAAATGTTCGTAAAAGCGTTCGTCCTCAGTGGCTACAAGCGTTTTAATAAGCAGGGGGGAAATTTCGTTAAACTCCACAGGCATACGGTTTTCGGTAAAATATTTACCTATAACCTTTCCGTCGGCCGAAATAATTTCGGAAGCAGCGCTCTGGTCGGGGTGACTAATGCTGTACAAGCTTGGCGATTTACCAAATAGCCATAGAAAATTTATATCAATCAAAAACAATAAAATCAAAAAAAGCACAAAACCAGTTACCAATAAATTGGCTATTTTTTTATGCCAAACTAATGTACTATATCGTTTGTATCTTCGAATGCGCCAGTCGATAAACTCAGACCACCACGCTTTGACTAACTCCCACCATTGGGGCAGTTTCGTTTTCAAATACTGTAAAGCTACAGACACTGCAATTCTGATTTTTTCCCACATATACACGTTGGTAATTTTGTGCAAAGTTAATGCAAATACATTAATATTGAACAGCATTGGTACTTTTAGAGCGAAAAAATGTATAATTACCTAAAATAATGCAGCTTTAGCGGCTAAATAACAGGAAATAAATAATAATCTATTTTCAAAATTTTTAAAACAATAAATTTTTCAATAACTAATCTGTATATACAAAAAAAGGAAATTGTAACAGATTAGTATAAATAACAACAAAATTTTAACGACAAATTGAATTTTTTTTCAAAATATTTTGCATAATCAAAATAAATGTGTTTCTTTGCAATCGTTAAGATACTGTATTTCTTTCGCGGATTATTTCGATTCTCTCCTTTGTTTTGGAACTGACTCCTTTAACCCCCGTTTGTTTATGTGGTTCTTCAAAAACACTATTAATCAATTTTTATTTATTTTTTATGAACATTTACGTAGGTAACTTAAGTTACAAAGTTCGCGAAAACGACCTACAGGGCGTTTTAGAAGAGTATGGTAAAGTAGACTCTTGCAAAATCATCAAAGACCGTGAAACCGGAAAATCTAAAGGTTTTGCCTTTGTTGAAATGGCTGACGATGCTGCTGCTAACAAAGCAATTGAAGAATTGAACGGCGCTGAATTCGATGGACGTACTATGGTTGTTAAAGAAGCACGCCCAAAAGCATAATTCTTTTAAACTAAACGAATTTAAAAACTTCTGTTGACATGTGGTCGACAGAAGTTTTTTTTATTCCTGTAACAAACAGTTGGCATAACATTTTGTATATTTGCACGTTATTTAGATTACAAAATCTCATTCAATGAATTGCATATATAAATTACTGACAATTAAGTTACTGGCAATTAGCACACTCCTCGTATCGTGCAAACCCGACGAACCAAGGCCCAAATATCAATACGAAAGAAACCCGCATTACAAATGGGGGTATGCCGAGTATTACGGACCGTGGTATGCCGAATACAACAATAACAGCAATGTACTTTCGCTCTCGTTTTTCAGCGATTCGCTGGATGTTAACAACGATGGAGAACTTTCAGGTACAGGTCAGTACCTCTATATAGAAGATGTATTTATCCCTGCCGATAGCATTATTCTACCTGAAGGCAAGTATGTGTCGTCGGAATCAGGACTTCCATTTACCTTTCATCCGGGTCGTCAGTTTGAGGTAGATGAGTTGAAAATTGACGTAGGTGCTTTCTTATTTTATAAAGAAAAAAACAAAAATTACTCGGTAATGAAGCAGGTAAGCCGTGGCGAATTTACGGTAAAAATTGCAGATTCGAAACACATTATCACCTGCGACTTTGTGCTTTCGGACAGCACAAAAATTACCGGAACGTTTACCGACACCATTCCGCATTTCGATTTTTCGGCAAAACCTAAAAATGCTCCTCGTCAAAAAATTAAGTTAACGCTCTGACAAGAATTTGACCGGAAAAGTCTGCTTTTTTAGTTACCTTTGTTCAAAATTTACGAACCCACTTATGGAAACCCAACTCAACGAAGCTAAAAAGCTGTATGCCTGCGATATGCATACAACCGAACATATTCTGAATCAGACAATGGTGCGCATGTTTGGTTGTGGAAGATCGATGAATGCACACATTGAACGCAAAAAGAGCAAGTGCGATTACCTGCTTGCAGAAGCGCCCACCGACGAACAAATAATACTTATTGAACAAAAAGTAAATGAGGTAATTGATATGCATTTACCTGTTTATGAGGAGTTAATGAGCAGAGAAGACGCAGCTCACATAGTCGACTTATCCAAATTACCGGACGATGCATCGGAAACTCTGCGTATTATTCGTGTAGGCGATTATGATGCTTGTGCCTGCATTGGGCAACATGTGGAAAACACTTCAGAAATTGGACGATTTTCGATTATTAGTCACGATTACGAAAACGGGCGCTGGCGGGTACGATTTAAATTGGTATAATACATGAATAAACGCAAATTTTTAAGTGTATTAATCGTTTTGATTTCGGTTCAATTTATTTCGGTAGCTCAAAAAAATCCTGAGAAACTGATTGCCGATTCGTTAACCCAAATTGCCGCACGATATGCCAATGTGGGGAAAATTAATGTTTTGCAACTTACGGAAAATAAAACAGATAGCACACTTACTGTGATTGCAGGCGAGGCGCTGAGTTACATCCCTTTCCGACCCGAAAATGTGCAGCGCATTTACAGCATGATAGCCAATGTAACGCGTAAAAACTTTCCGAATTACAAACTTTCGTGCATTACCGACCGAAAAAAAATTGAGGAATTAATTCCCAATTATTTTCTTAAAAACGAAGTTGATAAATCGAGAATTTTTGATACAAAAAACGAAAAACCATTTATTACGAATCTTTCGCGCCCATACCAACCCACCAAAGGACTGTATAACAAACACATAGCATTGTGGTACAGTCACGGAATTTATTTCAACCAATCGCAACAAAAATGGCTGTTTCAACGTGCAAAACTGTTTCAGACTGTCGAAGATTTGTTTACGCAATCGTTCGTTTTGCCTTTTTTGGCACCTATGCTCGAAAATGCAGGCGCGACACTGTTTTTACCACGCGAACGCGACACGCAACGTAATGAAGTAATAGTTGACAACGATAACGAAGAGCGCACACATCGTTACACCGAAAACAGCGATATAAAAAGCTGGCGCGCAGGTGCCGATTGGGGTTTTGCACACAATAAATCAGTATATTTACAGGGCGAAAATCCTTTTCAGACAGGCACTTATCGTATTATTCAATGCATTGATAATGTAGATGAACTTAGTACTGCCGAATGGCAACCCAACATACCTGAAACCGGAAAATATGCCGTTTATATTTCGTATAAATCGCTGGCAAACAGCGCTCCCGATGCCCGATACACCGTTTTTCATAAAGGTGGTCGGACCGATTTTAAAGTAAATCAGACTATGGGAGGAGGAACCTGGATTTATCTCGGGCAATTTATGTTCGAAAAAGGAAGAAGTAATGATACGAAAGTTGTATTGGCCAATTACAGTGCATTTCCGAAAAAAGTGGTAGTGGCCGATGCCGTAAAAATTGGTGGTGGCATGGGCAATATTGCTCGCAGTGTGAATCTGACAGGTATTTTACCTAATCAGAAAGGTTCAGATACTATCAAAACCGAAACACAAACCATTCCTGCAACTGTAAAACAACCCCAAACAAGTAATTTTCCCCGACATGTAGAAGGTGCTCGTTACTGGTTGCAATGGGCAGGCGTTCCTGACAGTATTTACAACCGCACTAAAGGTAAAAACGATTACTCGGATGATTTTCAATCGCGTGGTTTTTGGGTAAATTATTTAGCGGGAGGCTCATCGGTATTACCCAAACAGGACGGTCTGAAAATTCCGTTGGATTTGGCATTTGCCTTCCATACCGATGCCGGAACAACGCAAAACGATTCGATAATCGGCACACTGGGAATATGCACTGTTTTAAATTCGCAGGGTAAATCCACCTTCGAAAACGGCGTTTCGCGTTGGACTTCGCGTGACATGACCGATATTATTCAAACACAAATAGCCGATGACATACGCCGATTGTATGCTCCTGAATGGGTTAGACGTGGATTGTGGAACAAAAGTTACAGTGAAGCACGTGTCCCCGAAGTACCAACAATGCTTTTGGAACTGCTTTCGCATCAAAATTTTGCCGATATGCGCTATGGTCTCGACCCCCGCTTTCGGTTTGCGGTGAGCAGGGCTATTTACAAAGGCATACTCCGTTATCTTTATTCTGATACGAAAAGTTATGTTGTGCAGCCTTTACCCGTTTCGAATTTTCAGTGTCATTTTACGGGCAAAAACAAAGTTCAGCTATCGTGGAAAGCAGTAGCTGACAGTTTGGAACCGACTGCTACTGCCGAAAAATTTATAGTTTACACCCGCATCGAAGACGGTGATTTTGATAACGGAAAAGTTGTAACCGACTCAAAATTCACTACCGATATTCAAACCGGTAAAATTTATAGTTTTAAAATTACGGCCATAAACAAAGGCGGCGAAAGTTTCCCTTCCGAAATTCTATCGGCATGCCGAATGAACACGTCACACCCTGTGGTACTGATAGTTAATGGATTCGACCGAATAAGTGCTCCCGGAAGTTTTACCAAAAATCACAGCACAGCCGGATTCATGACCGATGAAGATGCGGGCGTACCCTATATTAACGATTATGGTTTTATTGGTAAACAATACGAATTTAACCGTACGAAACCCTGGAAAAGTGACGACGAAGCCGGTTTCGGCTCCAGTTATTCCAATTTTGCCGATAAAATAATTGCCGGAAATTCGTTTGATTATCCGTACTTACATGGTAAATCAATTCGTGCTTCGGGTTTTTCGTTTGTATCGAGCAGTTTAAAATCAGTGCTTGAAAATGAAACTGACCTGACAAAATTTCAGATTGTAAACCTTATTTTAGGTAAACAAAAGAAAACTCTGTTAGGAAATGGAAAAAAAGCACCCGAATTTAAAACTTTTCCATTAGCTTTGCAGCAACGAATAAACTCGTATTGTCAGTCAGGCGGAAGTTTATTGATAAGCGGCGCATTTATTGCCTCCGACATGTATATAAACGGATTTGTTCCGGTTGCCGAAAAGTTCTTTTTAGAAAACACACTGAAATACAAGCTCAAACAAAACAATGCTAATTTCAGTTCGAAAGTAACAGTTGTACCCTCGCCCTATCATCAATTCGGGCGCGCCGAGTTTGATTATTATGATCAACCGAATGAAAAGAGTATTTATGTGGAATCGGTGGATGCCATAGAGCCTGTTGGGTTGGGCGCTTTTACAATTTGCAGATACAAGGGCACCAATCAGAGCGCAGGAGTTGCATACAGTGGAAATTACAAAACCTGTTCGTTTGGCTTTCCGCTGGAGGTAATTACATCAGAAAAAGAGCGAAACCGTTTGATGCATTCGGCTTTAATATTTTTGGAACCAAAAAGAAATAGAAATTTTTAAATGCATAAAAAATAAAATTATGAAAATAAAATGGTCATTTTTAGCCCTGTTGGTTATAGCTTTAAATAGCTGTATCAGCTCCGATCGTACTTTACCGGCTGTATCGGGAAGTCAGTTTGAATTATTGGTTGTGATGAACGACACCGCATGGAAAGCACCTGTAGGCCGGCAACTCAGTGAATTATTCACACAGGAAATGACAAGTCTACCACAACCTGAATCGGTTTTGGATATTCATCAATGCAATTCGGTTGAATTTACAGATGTATTGAAACCTTCGCGCAATATTGTATTTGTAGAAATCGGCGATAAATATACGACTACAAAAATTGCTTACGGAAAGGACCGCTGGGCATATCCACAGGCTGTAGTAAGGATAACTGCACCTGACGATACCACCTTGCAGGCTTCGCTCAAACAATACGGTAAGTTCATAGTCGATTATTTTGTAAAAGCCGAACGCGACCGCCAAATTGCATTTAACAAAAGCTATATCAATGAAAATGCCAAAGCTGAAATTGAGAAATTATTTGGTATTCAGATAGATATACCACAAGGTATAAGCAAAGCCGTAAAGAAAAAAGATTTTTACTGGATTACAAATGATCAAGCCGGCGTTCGGCAGGACATTGTCATTTATTCGTATCCGTATACCGACAAAAAAATGTTCACCAAAGAAGCATTGATTGCCCGCCGCGATTCGATAATGAAGGCAAATATTCCGGGAGAATTGAAAGGTTCGTATATGGGCACTGAGCTTAAATATGCCGATCCGGTTTTTAATGAAATATGGATAAACGAAGGATATTGTGCCGAATTACGCGGTTTGTGGCGTATGTTTAACGGTGCTTCAATGGGCGGTCCGTTTTACAGTCACACCCGTTTAGACGAAATAAATCAGCGCGTTATAACTGTGGATGCATTTGTTTTTGCACCCGGTCATAAAAAACGGAATCCAATGCGTCAGCTCGAGGCCATTGTTTATACCACAAAGTTACCACACGAAATAAATGCATTGAAAGAAGTATCGGTCGTTGCATCTAAAAAATAGTCAAATATGGAAAAAGACAGAATTGTTATCGGAATTACTCATGGCGATATAAATGGTATAGGTTACGAAGTAATGCTCAAAGCACTTTCAGAACCCATGATGCTCGATTTTTTTATTCCGGTTATCTATGGTTCGTCAAAAGTGGCAGCATTTTATCGCAAAATACTTGATATTCAGAATATAAACCTGAATATTATCAACTCGGTAGAAGAATTAAACCCCAAACGTATCAATATTATTAATTGTACCGACGACGAACTGAAAGTGGAGATGGGGCAATCGACTGCTGAAGCCGGAAAAGCTGCCCTTGCAGCTCTCGAAAAGGCAACCGAAGATCTCAAACGCGGAGCTTTAGATGCCTTAGTGACAGCTCCGATTAATAAAAATAATATTCAATCAGACACCTTTCATTTTCCGGGACATACCGAATACTTAGAACAGAATTTTGGCACCGGTACTCCGGCATTAATGTTACTTGTAAACGAAATAATGCGAGTAGCTGTGGTTACAGGTCATATTCCTGTGAATGAAGTATCGAAAGCGCTAACACCTGAACTGATTAAGAGCAAACTACTTGTGTTTAATGGTTCGCTTAAAAATGACTTTAACATTAGAAGGCCGCGCATAGCTGTGCTTAGTTTGAATCCACATGCAGGCGACAATGGTGTGATAGGTAACGAAGAAACTGAAGTGATAGCCCCTGCATTAAAATTAGCTGAAAAAGAAGGCGTTTTGTGTTTTGGCCCCTATCCTGCCGATGGCTTTTTTGGCTCGGGACATTTTTCAAAATTCGATGGCATTTTGGCTATGTATCACGATCAGGGTCTTATTCCGTTTAAAACCATAGCTATGGAAAATGGTGTGAACTATACAGCCGGCTTAGACATTATTCGTACCTCACCCGACCATGGCACTGCCTACGATATTGCCGGAAAAAATGAAGCTTCTGAGACTTCAATCAGAGAAGCCCTGTATCTGGCTTTTGATGTATATCAAAACAGGAAACTAAACAGGGAAATTTCGGCTAACCCGCTTAAAATTGAAACAAAACAGGAGAGGGGAAATCGAATAGAATAGAAAGTTTGTGCTAATTGAATCTTGCAACATTTTTTTAAATCTTACTTGCAATAAACTCTCAAAGCGTACTTCTTGATTTACTAAAAATAATTACAATTAGTTCTACTTTGACACATTAATTATATGTCTTCCCTACGGAACATTAAGCGTTGTTCACATTCGTGCTTTTACCATATTTTCGTGACTATGTCACTTTTTTTAACCACGTAGAGGTGTGATTATGGTAAAAACATAAACAAGTTTTACATTCAAAACCCCGTAAAGACGAAATTAATTTTAAAAATTCTAATCTGTTAAAGTAGAATAAAATTGATATACCAAAAAGAGTAACCTCATTGCTGAGATTACTCTTTTTCTTTTAAGAATTTGTGTTTGTTATAATTCTAATGTACTATAAGCTGTTCGGAAAGTATCAATACATGATGAAACCGGTTTAAACAACATACGATATTTGATATTAATTTTATCGTTAGGAGTTGATAAATTCGGCAACTTTGTTGTAGTTGAAGGAGCTGTTAAACTTTCCGGATCGTAAATAACCTGAACTACAGTATCGTTATTGTTTTTAGTTTGATAATTAACCTCATGTCCAAGTGCATACGTACTAAACGTAGGTTCTTTCACATTACTCGCTTCCCACGTAATGGTATAAGCCTTAAACAAAGTCTTGTATGTAACGGTAACAATTTTTCGGTTTGACAAGAAGGATTCAAATCGTTCGCCCCAGGCGGTAACACTTGTAGACTGAGGAATAGATTTTACAGTACTATCAACATTCCATGTATTCCAGTTTAGAATATTTGTACCTTCTTTTAAATTATCAATGTAAAAGACCATCGAATCCATTCTGTTTGATTCGCTTAATTTAAAATTATAAATCAACGAAGTATCTATCCGGGAAACGACTAAATTCGTAGAGCGAAAATCACCCACCCATACTACAAATTTAGCTCTGTTTTTCCCTCCATAAATTCGGAACGAGTCCACTTTACCTACATAAAATTTTTCGCCATCGGCCAAATACTTATCGTGCATTGAATTTACATTATCGCACGCAACGAACCAGAAGGAAGCAAACAGGATAATGACTGAATATATAATATTTTTCATTTTTGTAAATTTTTATTCGATTATTAATTAACAACTTTTCCGTACCATGTAATTTCGGCATAATTATATGAGTAAGGAGATGAATTATCCCATTTACTTACAGTCTCCAAGCGTACATATCGAATAGCTGGTTTACCCGGACCAAAAATCAAATCAATACCATCTTCTATAATAAAAGTTTTATCAGCAGCTGTTGGCGAAGTTCCCGGCTGCCCCGATGGAGGTGCAATTAAAAATCCTTCAGGTGGACTAAGTAAAATCCATGCATCTGGCCCTTCTGTATTTGTTGTCAGCACATTGGGACTTGTTGTTCCATATACCCGAACATACTTCGGAAGCATTTTATAGTCCGGGAGTATGCTTGAACGTCCATGAATACGCACTCGACTTGGAATAACATACCCCTTTCCAGTAGTAGCATCAGCCAGGTAATTCAAATCGTAGGTAATACTGGTTGTTTTATTACCACCACTTGCTGTACTATAACATTCTCCGTTCGATATAGCTCCCCATTTACCATTCCAGGTTATTTCAAGACCAGCAGTACCACTATATGCCTGATATGGAATATCCGTAGGATTCCATTTTCGAAAGTTTCCTTTCGGAATCATTTCCTCGAACAATGGAGTTACTCTTAATGTATCCATTTTTGATTTGTTACCCCAACGGTCGGTAACCTGAATGTAAAAATTTCTGGGTATAGTATCATAACCACGAATATTAACCACATCCGAATCTTTTGATGAATAATGTTTACCTCCCAGCGTAACTTCGGGCTTACCAGCATTATCAGGAGTAGTTACCACTACTATTACCTTTGATTTTAACGGATTTTTCCATTTCAAATAAATCCCACCAAAATCTGCTCCCGAAACAATTGACTCCTTTACATCGTAAATTGGTGACTCTAAAGGCATTACTTTCACAGTTACTTCTTTAGACACATTTTTATTTAAATCAATTGTAACAATCTTAACTGTACGCAAACTGTCGCCACGCCCAAAACCTTCGAGCAGCATATTGTTTGTAAATGCTGAAGCTGCAGTTTCCATTACAGAACCATTATCGAGCGTATAAATAGCTTTTACCGACATTAAATCTTTATCAGTTGGCAATTTGTACGTTAAACGTACTGCACCTGGCAGACTTTCATAAGTTACATTCGATACGGTATCTGGCGCCACAAATTCGACCGGATACTGACCAACAACGTCTTCATTACAGGAATATAATCCTATTGATAAGATAACTATTAGTATTAAAAAAAGCTTTTTCATATTTGTATAAGAATAATGAATTGTTACCAACCCGGATTTTGTACTAAATTTGGATTAATTTGAATATTGTAAGTTCTGATTGGCCAAAAATAATCACGGAACTTAAAATCAGTTGTCCATAAAATATCAGGCGTTAAAAATGACTCTAAAGACTCACCTCTCAAAGGGTAAAAACCCCTAATTGTACCTTTTGCTAATAGCTGGTCCATCATTTTCCAACGACGGCGATCAAATCCACCCTGCCCCTCGAATGCTAATTCAATCATACGTTCGCGACGAATAATCTGTCGCATACCCGCCTGATCTGAATATTTTGACTTTTTATCATCAACTGCATAAGTACTCCAGCTTTCAACAACGCCTTTAAGTCCGGCACGTTCACGTATTTTATCCACATATTTCAATATATCTGCATTTGTAGGATCTGATTCATTTAAAGCTTCAGCATATAAAAGGTACAAATCGGCCATACGCATAATCGGAAAACCATAGTACCAATATGTCATAGTATTTTGAGTTGTATTGGCATTTTTAGCATCCATGGCCGTACGGAAAGGAACAAACTTTCGAATGTAAAAACCGGAAATTGCTGGCGCGAGCGGATTGTTGAAATCTTTTACAAAATATTGATTTTCCTGATCGGCATTACCAAATCCAAACCAATTGGCACCATCAAATGCAAGTGAACCATAATAACGACTTTCTCTGTTTAAATGAAAAACTGCTGTTTGATAGTCTTTTTTGATATAATATCTGTGGTCGGTGCGCGTCAGATAATTAGCATCCGGCCTAAAACGATTATCGTACCAGCCATTTGTTTTCCAATCTTTATCTTCTTCAATAGGCACCCCATTTTTTGAATAAAACAATTCAGCAGCATTTAATGATGCGTTTTCGCGGGCATAAACATCTTTTCCACCATAATAAGTAGTAGAAGTAGCTGAACCTGAGTAAAGCAATTGAGGTATAGCATAAACCTGACTTGCAGTTGCATTCGTTTGAATCCAGATAGCTTCATTATTATTGAGTATTTCGCCCAAAATCATGGCAGGCTGACATTCCAAACGAATTGAATCTGTCAATGTTTTCATTCCCGGAGGAGTAGTGAAATTATATAAACCCAAACCAACCGATTCGCAGGCATCAATCGCTTCTTTGGCGGCTGTAGCTGCACGTTGCCATTTTTCAATTTTTGCAGCTCCGGTTGGAAATAAATTAATGCCTCTGTTATCTTTAAACGAACTATAATCGTTATTGCCATTATACAAATCGCTGGCAGCAGTAACCAAAACACGAGCTTTTATAGCCATAGCAGCCACGCGGGTAACACGTCCCATCTCGGTAAGTTCGGCGCCATTTAAATTCAAAGGTAAACCGGGCAATGCCTCGTCAATTGTAGCAACAATATAGTCCACCACTTTATCAACCGGTTCACGGTGAACTTGCATTTCCTCATCGGTAGCATTAATTGATAAATTTTTATCTACAATTGGAATCGGACCGTACAAGCTAAATAAATACCAGTGATAATAAGCTTTCAGGAATTTAGCTTCCGATTTCCAACGTATTGCTTCCTCTTCAGTAATATCAGGAATATTATCAATTTGTTCAATAAACAAATTGCAGGAACGAATACCCGACCATAAACTTTTAGAACCGTCCCAATAATTAATAATGGGGCTCGAAGTATTGTTGCCCGATTCGGTAAGCTGACGGTTGTTGTTCGAGTAATCTTTATTTATGGCAAACTCATCGCTCAACATATTTCCAGGGTTTGACTGTGAATTGTTGTGAAGAGGCATAAACGAATAGCAAGTGTATAAGTAACTTTCAGCAGTGTTTCTGTCGCGAAACACATGGTCTATGGTTGCAATATTATCCGGAACCACATCCAGAAAATCACAGGCATTCATTATTGGCAGCATTACAGCCGCTACAACTATATAAATTAGTTTTTTCATATCAATTTTTGTTTTTTTAATGGATTTAGAATGACATTTGTATTCCAACATTGAATGTTTTCTGTATCGGATAATTTAATCCGTTTCCACCCATTTCAATATCCCATAGTTTAAAATTACTAAAAGTTAACAGGTTAGTTCCAGAAAAGTAAATACGTGCACTTTCCATATATGCTTTTCGAATAAGTTTTTTATTGAAAGAATAACCTAATTCGAGGTTTTTCAATCGCATAAAACTACCATCGCGCATAAACCAGGTACTACTATATGTATCTGTTGAAGTTTTAGGAACATTGTTAGGAATTAACGTAGTTGACAACCTTGGCCATAAAGCATAAGGATCCCTGTTATTTTCGCTCCAATGATTATCTGCATACACTTGTAACAGCTGATTGTAAGCTCCATCAATATACGATCCTGTTGCAGACGATGCATTTACAAATGGTGCTGTTTGTTGTGGGTTAATCCAAAAAGCCCTTCGGCCTGAACCCTGAAAAAACACCGAGAAGTCTACGCCTTTGTAACCGGCCGATACACCAAAACCATAAGTTAACTCTGGTACAGTTGGATAACCAATCGCAACACGGTCGTTAGCATCAATTTTACCATCATCATTAATATCTTTGTATTTAATATCACCTGCTTGTACAGTTCCAAACGTACTTTTTTGGTCAGGTGAATTATTGATATCCTGCTCGTCCACAAACAATCGTTGAGCCACAAATCCAAATGTTTGATTATAGCTATAACCCTCACGCGACAACCATGGCGTTTCAGAATAATCAGGCTCATCAATCTTTGTAATTTTATTTCTCGAGAAAGTCAAGGTATTATGTGAGTTTATCCATAATCCGCTTTTAAAATTCTTTTTGTAATCGAGTGAAATATCTATCCCTTTACTTGTGATAGCACCTGTATTAGCACGCACTTTTGAATAGTCTGTTAAACCAAGTGTAGTAGGCACATAAGAACGTTTCATTAACACATTCGTACGATTATCGTTAAAATAATCTACCTGTAATTCCAATGCGTTGAACAATTCTAATTCAAAACCATAATTCGCTTTTGTAGAAAGTTCCCAGCTAATATCTGCATTTGCATACCGGTTAATTGACACTCCGGACATGGACACATCACGATTTTGACCAAATGTATAACCATAAGTAGCATTAGCCAAATTCACTTCCGAAAGATAAAAATAACGGTCGGCAGGATCGTCACTCAAGTTATCGTTACCTACCAAACCATACGTAGCTTTTAATTTCAATTTTGAAATTGTTCGGCTAAAATTATCCTGCCAGAATTTTTCGTTCGACAACAACCAACCTCCTCCAATAGAAGGAAAGAAACCAAACCTGTTTTCTTTTGCAAAACGCTCTGAACCATTATAACCAAAGTTAGCTTCTAAGAAATAACGCGAATCATAGTTGTATGCCATACGTCCCGAAACTCCCATATTGCGGCGAGCCAATGTTGAAATAAGTGCAGTACCTTTCGAAATTTGGTCTTGGTTTGCAGTTACATCGTAGTTGCGCAAATAACCTACTAACAAAATATTTACACCATGTTTATTGAACTCGCGATCGTAGTTAATAGCACCTTCGGCATAAGTTGTGGTAGTTATGTAAGGTAAATCCTGACTGAAAGACAACCATTCCTGACCGGTTAACGGATTCAAATTAGTAACTTTATAAGTATTAGCTACGGGGTCATAATCCGATTTTTGTACATTATAGTAATAAGGTGAATACGAACGACTTGCACCGGTTGTTGCATAACGGTTAGTAGTAAATAATGCACGGGCAGTCAACCCTTTTGTAAGCTGATTCAAATCCTGTTTTAATTCGAAAGTAGATACAACGGTTGATTTTGAAGATGTTTTATAACCTTTAACCATGTCGGCATACGGATTCAACATATAACCCGACAAATATGGTTTATTTCCAAACATTACGTGATGGATATACGACATATCATCTGTTTTGGGGTAATAAGCAGGAAAATCTACCGGACTTGACATTACCATCTTACGGTATAGTCCTGTACCACCATCAATTGGGCCGGTATAATTATCCATGGTAATACCCAAACGAAGTATGACTTCGGTAGTCTTTGTAATATTTACATTTACGTTTGAACGAAGCTGGTAGGTATTTAACCGTATGTTATTGTTGAAATTATTTGTACCATCCACTTTCAACACACCATTATCAACATTGTAAGTTGCACCAACATAGTAACGAGCAACTTTACTACCACCTGAAACATTAAAATTATAACGTTGATTACTTGTTGACTTTTTAAATAACATATCCTGCCAATCTACAGCCGGATATACATAAGGATTGGTACCAGCTATAGTATTTTCAATTTGTTCAGGATAGTATTTTTCCTCCAAACCACGGGTTGAAGTTGCTTCGTTGTGCATCAACATATATGTAACCGGGTCGGCAAAATCAACTGTACTTGTAGGCATCGAGGTATTGTTTTCGATACGGAACGAGAATTTTGCACGCCCTTCTTTACCCTCTTTAGTAGTTACAAGCATAACACCATTAGCTCCACGTGCACCATAAAGAGCAGTAGAAGTTGCATCTTTCATAACAGAAAAAGTAGCAATATCATCCGGTTGTAAACGGGCAAGATCAGTTGTTGTACTTTCAACACCATCAATTAAAATTAACGGGCTACTCGATGCGCCCATAGTGGATACACCGCGCACGAAGAAATCAACGTTATTCTGACTTGGATCTCCCCCGTTTTGATACGAAATCACCCCTGCCAAGCGTCCCGCAAATGAAGTAGTAAGGTTACTCGAAGGCACTCTGAGTTCTTTTGTGTCGATAGTAGTAATCGAACTAATCACACTCGATTTTTTTTGCTTACCAAAAGCCACCACCTGCATTTCGTCGAGCATTTGCGTATCACTTTTTAACGATACATTAATAGTCGTTTGGTCACCCACTTTGATACGTTGTTTTTTGTAACCAACAAATGAGATAACCAACACATCGTTAGCACCTGCTCTAATCGAAAACTTACCATCGAAATCGGTAACCGTTCCTGTGGATGTTCCTTCGATCACAATACTTGCACCCGGCACACCCGAGTTTGTTTCATCTGTTATAACTCCACTAATGGATTTACTTTGTTGGGCATAACCCTGAAAAGTTGCACTCCCTATTAAAAAGAAAAGTGACAACAAAACCAATTTGACATTTCGCAAAGGTAGAACACCTGTTACAAAAGCCTTTCTAATCTTGTTTTTGTTTTTCATACATAGAAAATTAAAGTAACTATTATTTGTTATTAAAATTGTATCTCGATAAAAATTCAATAAAAAATCTGCTGTAAATTGCTGCTTTTTTTAATCAAAATTTAACAGCACAAAATAACAACATCACAAATCAATTTTGGGTACAAATAAAATAACAAATAGGGTCTGAAATAATAACAATAACTAAAAAGCATGATTATATAGTCATATATATTATTTCATGCATCATTTGTTTATATTATATGCAGTTTTAATAAGTGAATTCATATTATTTTTGTAAATTAATTGATACACACAAATTATAAGAAACTTATTAATATACTAAAATGAAAAAAATCTTCCGAAACCATTTTGTCATTAACACTGTTATTATTTCATTCGTTGCTTTCATAACGTCAAATCAAATAACAAAAGCTGAAACCCCTGCATACGGCTACGTACAGGTAGGTGGCGGCGGCTATGTTTGTTCGGTTATCGAAAGTATAACCGAAGACGATATGTTTTATGCAAAAACCGACGTAGGTGGCATTTTTCGTTGGGTAGAAAGCACTAAAACATGGAAACCACTTCACGAATGGTTATCGCCCGGACAAACATCATATATGGGAACGGAAGCATTTGCAATTGATCCGAATTCACCAAACAAGATATACGCAGTGGGCGGAACCAGTTATTGGAATGGCGGTATAACCGCTGTAATGCGCTCGAGCGACCGTGGCGACACTTGGGAAGTGGTAGATGTTACTTCAAAATTTAAAGCCAATGGCAATGGTAGCGACCGACAAAAAGGTGAAACTTTAGCTATAGACCCAGCAAATGGAAACATCTTATATTTTGGAACAAGATATAATAATGGTTTGTTCAAAAGTACAGATGCAGGTAAAACATGGAATCGTGTAACTACTTTTCCGGATAGCATCGGTCTAAAATCAAGCTTTAGCTTTGTGCATTTCGATATAGATTCGCAAACTGCTAATGGATGTTCAACCATTTATGTCGGAAATTTCAAAACCGGCAATAATGTACATGTAAGCCGCGATTTTGGTGAAACATGGCAGTCGATTGGAGGCGTTGCCGTAGGAAAACCACAACGCTGTGCAAATTCAATGTTCGACAGAAACCTGTATATCACCTATACAAGTACAGGTGCCGTTGTAAAATACAATATGGATGCTAAATCATGGATTAATATCACACCTGCTACTGGTCGAAACTATAGTGGTATAGCTGTTGATTTAAATTCTCCTACAAAAATTGTAGCATCTACATATAACTATTGGAGTTCACAACAACCCTGGGGTTGGGGCGACGAAGTGTATTACAGTACAAATGGAGGTGCATCGTGGATTAACAAAACTAAAAACGGTGGCTGTACCATGGAAAATAATGGTATAGGCTGGATGCAAAACCACTCATTACACTGGGCCGGAAGTGTTGCTATGAGTCACAATAGATCCGGAAGAGTATTTGTAGTATCGGGAAATGGTATCTTTTCGACCGATAATATTGCAGCTGCATCCCCGGTATGGAAGGTTGTTTCGCATGGGTTGGAAGAAACAGTAGCAGTAAATCAGGGAATGTTAAGCGTACTGAATGGTCCGCTTATTACTTCATTTGGTGATATTAACGGATTTGTACATACTGACATTAGCAAATACCCAAGTTCGCAAATAAATCAATCGTTTTATATGGCATTTGCACCATTAAAACCGAGCACTATTGTACGTACTGTAAACCTAAAAAAAACAGTTAATAGTGTGGAAGTAGACTATTCCGTTGTTTATTTGAGCGAAAACAATGGTAGCTCCTGGATTCAATTACCGGCACTCCCTGTAAATATCAAGTCAGGAACTGTTACTGTTTCGGCCGATGGAAAGATTATACATTGGAAAGGAAGCGATTCAACCAACAGCGCTAAACACTACTGGACAGAGGATAAAGGAGCTACCTGGAATTTATGCACAATAACAATTAATGCTACTCCGGTTTGCGATGCAGTTGATCCATTAAAGTTTTATTTATACGATAATGCGAATGGTTATATATATGTGAGTACCGATGGTAGCAAAACATTTAAAGCAATTTCGAATGTTGGAACAAGTAATTCGAGTGTAATTAAACATGCTATTGGCAACGAAGGACATATATGGATAAGTAGCAGTGGGAAAATAAGATACTCTACCGATGGTGGCAAAACGTTTACAAACACATCAAACTATACCTGCACTGCATTTGCATTGGGCAAAGAAGCACCTGGAACAAATTACCCTGCCATTTATATTTGGGGTAAAAGTACAGTTAATGATCCTGAAGCCATGTATCGTTCTATTGACAAGGGCGTAACCTGGATTCGTGCTAACGACGATGAACATGAATGGGGAAGCCTTGCCAATGCCGGAAATATCGAAGCTGATAAAAATGTATACGGACTAACTTACAAAAGCACTGCCGGTATGGGTATACCCTGGATAGGAATTGAAACACCTTCGGCAGTAGTTAATACTTCAAATTACAAAGTAAATGTCGAGATATTCCCAACCGTATTTAGCAACAGTTGCACTCTGAAATCCATAAACTGCAATGTAAAACAAATCAATGTATATAATCTGCAAGGAGCAATGGTTGAATCAATCTCTACCGACTTATACAACAAGGAATCAATCAGCTTCGGAAGCAGCCTGCCACGTGGATCATATCTTGTAAAAGTAATAGACACAATCGGAAGTACCACTTTTAAAATTGTAAAACACTAAAATTCCACAAAACATTTTCCTTTGCGGCCAATATTTCTGAACAAAAAATCCGAAATATTGGCCGCAAACTATTTGAGATTCAAAGAAATAATTGTATCTTTGCAGCCGCTTTAAGAAAATAAGAATAATAAATTTTAAAAAGTTAGTAAACAGTATGTTAAATCATTATGAAACCGTTTTCATTTTAACTCCCGTTTTGTCTGATGTTCAGATGAAGGAAGCGGTAGAAAAGTTCAAAGCCATTCTGACAGAAAATGGCTCGACTATTACAAATGAAGAGAACTGGGGCCTACGCAAATTGGCTTACCCGATTCAAAAGAAATCAACCGGATTTTATTCGTTACTTCAATTCGATGGCGATGCTTCGGTAATTGCAAAGTTAGAAACTCAATTTCGTCGCGACGAGCGTGTGCTTCGTTTCCTTACTTTCCGTTTGGATAAGTACGCTTATGAGTATGCAGAAAAAAGAAAAGGTGTTAAATCAAAAGAAGTAAAGGAGAACTAAAACATGGCAGCAAACAACGGAGATATCAGATATTTAACTCCTCCAACCGTGGATGTTAAAAAGAAAAAATACTGTCGTTTCAAAAAAAGCGGTATTCGCTACATCGACTACAAAGATCCTGAATTTTTGAAAAAATTCCTGAACGAACAGGGAAAAATTCTTCCCCGTCGTCTTACCGGCACTTCGTTGAAATTCCAACGCAAAGTAGCTCAGGCAGTTAAAAGAGCACGTCACATTGCGTTGCTTCCTTATGTAACCGATATGATGAAATAATAAAGCAGGAGGAAAAAGTATGGAAATTATATTGAAAGAAGATGTAATCAATTTAGGTTACAAAGGCGATATTGTAAATGTAAAAAGTGGTTACGGACGTAACTTCCTTATACCAACAAAAAAAGCCGTTTTGGCTACCGAATCGGCTAAAAAAATGTTGGCTGAAGACATGAAGCAACGTGCTCACAAATTGGAACGCCTGAAAAACGAAGCTATCGAACTGGCTGAAAAAGTGAAAGATATTACCCTTACTGTTGGTGCAAAAACCAGCACTACCGGCAAAATCTTTGGTGCAGTTGGCCCTATTCAGATTGCAGAAGCATTCGAGAAAGCAGGATATGCTGTTGACCGTCGTGTTATAGCTTTAAAAGAGCCGGTTAAAGAAATTGGTTCGTACAAGGCCACATTGAAACTTCACAAAGAAGTATCGGTTGAAGTAGCATTCGAAGTAGTATCTGAATAAGATATACGTATAATATTTTAAAAAGCCGTTTTACCTCTTTGGTTAAACGGCTTTTTTTGGTTATATATACAAAAAAAAGAAGCACTTTAAATAAGCACTTCTATCTTTGCGGGGTGGAAAACGGGGCTCGAACCCGCGACCTTCGGAACCACAATCCGACGCTCTAACCAACTGAGCTATAACCACCGTGTTTTGCGGTGCAAAGATAACACAGCTTTTGGTTTTGTGCAATAGTTTGCAGTAAAAAAGTCATTCTTTTTACAAACCACTTATTATCAGCAATTAAACAACAGCATTTATGGATTTATACATAGCAAATAAGCATTTGGATGCTCAAATTGAGAAAATACAACAAAAAATACGGCTATCGATGAATGGTGTAACGTCGGAATCGATGACAGAAAAGGGTGTATTTTACAAAAAGAACTATGGAGTTGAATTTCCTGTTTTACGTGAAATTGCAAAATCGTTCGAATCTTCACACGACTTAGCAAACCGTCTTTGGTTAATCGGCTGGCGCGAAACACTTATTCTTTCAATACTACTACAACCAACGGATGGTTTCACAACCGAGAAGGCAATTGAACGGATTATTTCTGCACCACAAAAGGAGATCATCGATATACTTTGCCAATTTCTGTTGAGCAAAGCTGACTTTGCACCGGCACTAACGATACAGTTGATTTCCAAACATAATGAAAACTGCCGAATTGCCGGTTTCATGTTGGCTTCACGCATATATTCCCATTTAACTCAAAATCAAATTACTGAACTAATCCAAATATCAGTAGAATTGTCTGACACTGACAATTACAAGCTCTACAAATCAATTGGCATTTGTTTAGGACGTCTATGTCGCACCAATGGCAATAATGCTATCAGTATTTCGAAAGCTGTTGAAAACTTTATGATAAGCGAGAAGCCCTCGCAACGAAGTATTGCTAATGAAGTGAAACAAGAGTTAGATTTTTTAGATAATTTATTCGATAAATAGCCCGAAAATTTGTATTTTTGCAAGTCGTAGTTTAAAACCGAATTATGAATGGTTAAGGATGAGTATTCGTACGAGGCTGTCAGAGATATTTTTACCGCATATCTCGAGAAAAAGAAAATGCGTAAAACACCAGAAAGATATGCCATACTCGATAAAATATACCATAGCGAGATTCACTTTGATGCCGATGTACTATACAACGATATGAAGCAGGAATATAGGGTTAGCCTTGCAACAGTGTACAATACTATTGAGCTGTTACTCGGTTGTAGCCTTATTGTAAAACATCCATTTGCCGGACAAGCTTCAAAATTCGAGAAAACATTTGGCAAGCAAACGCATCATCATCTAATTTGTACAAAATGTGGCTCGGTAAAAGAATTTTCGGATAAAAAAATCCGAACAATTCTGAAAGCAAAATCGTTTGCCACATTTGATATAACACATTACTCATTATACCTATACGGAATATGTAGTAAATGTAAACCAGCGGGCAAAAAAAAATTGCCAATAAGGCAAACTGGAAGCTGATTTATTAATACAATCCAGTTTCGTAAAACACAAAAATAAGGTAAAACAACAATAACAAATGAAAGCAGACGTATTATTGGGCCTCCAATGGGGCGACGAAGGCAAAGGAAAAGTAGTAGATGTATTAACTCCGGGCTACGATTTGGTCACCCGTTTTCAGGGAGGACCAAACGCCGGGCACACATTAGAATTTGAAGGTAAAAAATTTGTACTTCGCTCTATCCCATCCGGCATTTTTCAGGGAAACAAGGTAAATATAATTGGCAATGGCGTAGTGCTCGATCCGGCACTGTTTAAAGCCGAAGTAGATGCCCTCGAAACATCCGGTCACCCGCTTACCGAACGCCTTAAAATATCAAAAAAAGCACATCTTATTTTACCTACACACCGTTTGTTAGATGCTTGCTACGAAGCTGCCAAAGGCGACGGTAAAATTGGCACAACCGGTAAAGGCATTGGTCCCACTTACACCGATAAAGTAAGCCGTAACGGACTTCGCGTGGGCGATATACTGAGTAATTTTGCTGAGAAATATAAAATAGCCACAGACCGTCACAAAGAAATTCTGAAACAATATAATTTTTCGTACGAACTCGAAGAATTGGAAAGTGCATGGTTTCAGGGAATCGAATGTATCAAACGCTTCGAACTAATTGACAGCGAACATTTTATTAACAACTCACTGAAAAGCGGCAAAAAAGTATTAGCCGAAGGCGCTCAGGGCACCATGCTCGATGTGGATTTTGGTTCGTATCCGTTTGTAACTTCTTCCAACACTATTTGCGCCGGAGCTTGCACCGGTCTTGGCATTGCTCCACGCAGCATTGGCGAGGTTTACGGCATCTTTAAGGCTTACTGTACGCGCGTTGGCAGTGGCCCCTTCCCTACTGAGCTTTTCGACGAAACCGGCGATTTAATGCGTAAAATAGGCTTTGAGTTTGGCTCGGTTACAGGTCGTCCACGTCGCTGTGGCTGGATTGACCTTGTTGCACTCAAATATGCCGTTATGATTAACGGAGTAACGCAGCTCATTATGATGAAAAGCGACGTAATGGATGGCTTTGAAACCATTAAAGCCTGTGTTGCCTATAAAATTAACGGAGTTGAAACAGAGCATTTTCCGTTTGATTTAAACGATGGCGCCGAGCCGGTTTTTATCGAGATGCCAGGTTGGAATACTGACATGACCAACATGCAATCAGAAGACGAATTCCCTGAAGAGTTCAACAATTACCTCAATTTCCTTGAAGAAGAATTACAGGTACCCATCAAAATTGTTTCGGTAGGACCCGACAGAGCGCAAACAATTATTCGGTATAACGATTAATTGAAAAATAAAGCTAAAACGCCCCTGAAACTAACTTGTTTCAGGGGCGTTTTACTATAAACTATCTACTGTAAAGTATAAACTAATCTTACAGCGTTTTCTTTACTTCTGTTTCTTCAAAGCTTTCAATCATATCACCAACACGGATATCGTTATAGCCTTTGATATTCAGACCACATTCGTAGTTTGTACCCACTTCTTTTACATCTTCTTTGAAGCGTTTCAACGAGTCGAGCTCGCCGGTGTAAACCACAATACCATCGCGGATAATGCGTACTTTATTGCTGCGTTTTACTTTTCCTTCGCGTACTAAACAGCCGGCAATAGTACCCACTTTGGTAATTTTGAATACTTCGAGAATTTCGATAGTGGCGGTAATTTCCTCCTTAATTTCAGGCGAAAGCATACCTTCCATAGCCGCTTTGATTTCTTCGATTGCGTCGTAAATAATGGAGTACAAGCGGATATCAATTTCTTCTTTTTCAGCTATTTTACGCGCTGAAGCAGTAGGACGAACCTGGAAACCACAAATAATGGCATTCGAAGCTGCAGCCAGCAAAATATCCGAATCGGAAATTGCACCCACTGCTTTGTGAATTACATTCACCTGAATATTTTCGGTCGATAATTTGAGTAACGAATCCGAAAGTGCTTCCACCGAACCATCCACATCACCTTTCACAATAATGTTCAACTCTTTGAAATCGCCCAATGCAATGCGTCGACCTAATTCGTCGAGTGTAAAATGTTTCTTCGTACGCAGGCTTTGTTCGCGTTGTAACTGCTCACGTTTGTTCGCAATTTCGCGTGCTTCCTGTTCGGTAGCCATAACATTGAAATTATCGCCGGCCTGTGGTGCACCATTTAAACCAAGTATTAAAACCGGTTCAGCAGGATGTGCCGATTTTATTCGTTGATTACGCTCATTAAACATGGCTTTAATTTTCCCGAAATGTGTTCCGGCAAGCACTACATCACCCTGATTCAGCGTTCCGTTTTGAACCAGAATAGTCGAAACATATCCGCGACCTTTATCTAACTCCGATTCAATTACCGAACCCACTGCTCTACGGTCAGGATTCGCCTTCAATTCGAGCATTTCTGCCTCAAGCAATACTTTTTCAAGCAGCTCTTCAATACCTTTTCCATGCTTGGCCGAAATATCCTGTGACTGGTATTTACCACCCCATTCTTCCACCAAATAATTCATTCCCGCTAATGTTTCCTTTATCTTTTCAGGATTTGCACCGGGTTTATCCACTTTATTGATAGCAAAAATCATAGGAACATTAGCTGCGGCAGCATGATTGATAGCCTCAATAGTTTGCGGCATCACATTGTCGTCGGCAGCAACTATAATAATTGCAATGTCGGTAACTTTAGCTCCACGTGCACGCATAGCGGTAAACGCTTCGTGACCCGGAGTATCAAGGAATGTAATGCGTTGACCGCTCTCGAGTTTTACGTTATATGCTCCAATATGCTGTGTTATACCTCCTGCCTCACCGGCAATAACGTTGGTTTTTCGAATGTAGTCGAGCAACGATGTTTTACCATGGTCAACGTGACCCATAACCGTAACAATAGGTGCGCGTGGCAATAAATCCTCTTCAGCATCCACTTCCTCTTCGCTCAATGCATCAACAACTTCGGCACTAACAAACTCGGTACTAAAACCAAATTCATCAGCCACAATTTTAATAGTTTCAGCATCCAAACGTTGATTAATAGACACAAACATACCAATACTCATACAAGTAGCAATAACCTGATTTACTGTCACATCCATCATTGTTGCCAATTCGCTTACAGTAACAAATTCAGTCAGTTTCAATACACTTTCATCATCGCGTTCGCGCTGTGCCTGTTCCTGTTGTTTTGCACGGTCGGTATCGCGTTTATCACGACGATATTTGGCACCTTTATTCTTTTTGTTGCCACTTGCCATGCGTGCAAGCGTTTCCTTAATTTGCTTTTGAACTTCTTCTTCGCTAACTACATTCGGAGTAAATGGTCGTTTTTTATTTTTCCCGCTATTTCCGGCGTTTGCATTATTGGCACCACCCTGACCCTGTGTCGGTTTTACGGGTCGGCTTAAAGTTGAAGGCTGATGGCCAGAAGGTTGAGCCTTATTTATATCAACTTTGTTTGTTTTGAAGCGTTCACGCTTTTCTTTCTTCGCCTCATTACTTCCTTCACCTACAGGTTTAAGCTGAATTGATTTTTTTGCCGATTCAGCTTTATTCTTTTCTTCTCTTTCCTTCCGCTTTTGCTCCTTGGTTTTGGGTTTTGGGCGTGTATTTTGATTCAATAAATTCAAATCAATACTTCCAACAACTACCGGACCCTTATCAAGTACCGGACGGCCTAATGAAAATACCTTTTCTTCAGAATCATCATCTTTTTCAGCCACTTCTTCAATTTTGGACACAGGCTTCGAATCCGGCTGCTGTGGCTGTATAACTTCCGGTATCTTTTCGGCTTGTATATCGGCAGGTTTTTCAACTTCAACTTTCTCTGCTTTTTCAGGCTCCTGCTTTTGAACCTCTATAACCGGTTCTACTTTCGCTACCGGTTTTACTATAACCTCTTCCACTTTCGCTTCCACCTTTTCCACAGGCTTCTCAACTACCACTTCAGGTGTTACAACAGGAGTAACTTCATGCTGCTGAGCCGGCGCATGAACTTCCTGCTTTTCAACTACAGGCTCCGGAGCTTTTGGCTGTGGTTTTGGTTGTGGTTTTTTAAGAGCATCCAAATCGATATGACCAACAGCTTTTATTTGTGGTTTTACATCGTTCGGTACTTCTGTTTTAACAACTTCAGGTTTCGCTTCCGGTTTTGGTTGCGTATAACCTTCCAAAGCAACTGTAGCAGCTTTTTCCTTTAAATGGCGCTCATTACTTAACCTTTCCGACTCCATTTTAAGAGCCATATCTTTGTTAAATTCCTTGGCAAGCATTAGGTATTCATCATCAGTTAATTTTGTATTCAAATCAACTGTATGCTTGTACCCCTTTTTTGCCAAAAATTCGATGGCGGTTGACATACCGACATTTAAATCTTTACAGGCTTTGCTTAATCGTATGGACATATATTAATATAAATTTTTGTAAAAATAATGAGTAGATTACTACCCGTTTAAAAAAAATTGATGCCGGATTTCGGGTGATTACTCTTCGAACTCCGCTTTCAGTATTGAAAGTACATCATCAATAGTTTCTTCTTCCAAATCGGTACGACGAATTAAATCGTGACGTGGAATTGCCAATACATTTTTAGCTGTATCACAACCGATTGCTTTAAATGCATCGATAACCCATTGATCGATTTCGTCGCTAAATTCGTCTAAGTAAATATCTTCTGTATCTTCATCATCAATATCGCGGTAAACATCAAGTGTATAACCTGTAAGCATACTTGCCAAACGAATATTTAATCCCCCTTTACCAATTGCAAGAGATACTTCATCCGGTTTCAGGTAAACCTCAGCTTTTTTCTCATTTTCGTTCAATCGAATCGACGAAATTTTGGCAGGGCTCAACGCTCTCGAAATAAATAAACTTACATTATTTGTGTAATTAATCACATCAATATTTTCGTTACGCAATTCACGAACAATACCATGTATGCGCGAGCCTTTAACACCCACACAAGCACCTACCGGGTCGATACGTTCGTCGTACGACTCTACAGCCACTTTTGCGCGTTCACCCGGAACACGGGCAATACGTTTAATTGTAATCAGGCCTTCGTGAATTTCGGGTACTTCCAATTCGAACAAGCGTTCCAAAAACACAGGAGAAATACGTGAAACTATAATTTTAGGATTGTTATTTTTATTTTCAACCATGGCCACAACAGCACGTACTGTATCTCCCTTTCGATAGAAATCCGTTGGAATTTGTTCCGTTTTGGGCAAATAAAGTTCATTACCTTCATCATCTATCAGCAGCATTTCTTTTTTCCAAACCTGATACAATTCAGCACTTACAATCTGACCTACTTTTTCGCTGTATTTTGAAAAAACACTGTCTTTTTGCAATTCCAGAATTTTCGAAGATAAAGTTTGACGCAAAGTAAGAATTGCTCTTCGTCCAAAATCCAAAAAGTTAACCGTATCGGTTACATCTTCGCCAACTTCAAATTCCTCGTCGATTTTTTTGGCTTCGCTCAACGGAATTTCAGTGTTTGGGTCTTCCAATTCATCGTCGTCCACTACCACACGATTTCGATAGATCTCAAAATCACCTTTATCGGGGTTGATAATCACATCGTAATTATCGTCACTTCCAAACATTTTGGTTATTACGCTGCGGAATGACTCTTCCATTACACTAATTAAAGTGCTTCTGTCAATGCTTTTCAGCTCTTTAAATTCCGAAAAGGTATCAATCAGGTTGATTGTTTCTTTTTTGCTCATGGCTTATTTAAATCTGATAATGTATTTTGTGTATTTAATATCGGTATAATTAAATGTAATTTCTTCGCTTACAAGCACTTTTCGTTTCGAACCTTCCACCTGTTTTTTTGTCTCGATACTAAGAGTAAAAGATTCAGCATTGGCAGCAGTTAAAACGCCACTCAGTTTCATCCCGCTTTTTGTCAATACTTCTACTTCGTTGCCAATATTCTTTTCATATTGTTTCAGCACTTTGAAAGGCTCTGTCAGACCTGCAGAACTTACTTCCAGTTCAAAATCTTCCGCTTCACGATCGAATTTCGACTCAATATGCTTGCTAAGCTCAATAACATAATCGAGCGATACACCTTCGAAAGCATCTATTTCAACTGCAATGCGGTTATCTGCACTTACATTTACATCGACAAGATAATAATCCGAATCAGCAATATAATCGCTAACTATCTGTTCTACAGTACTTTTTAGAATCATTTAATGAGGTAATTTAACAAAGAAGGGGACTGTAGTCCCCTTCACGTAGTTCTAAATCGGCACAAAAGTACAAATAATTATTTAAATAACAAAGTATTAGCCAAATATTCGACTAACAAGTAGATTATTTGTCTATTTTTTGGCACTTAAGTTAAATTTATCCGGAAAACAGGCCTGAACAGTTTTGTAGTAATTCTGTATTTTAACTAAATCGGCTTCTTCGTTTCCGGTAGGATAAAACAAATCTAAAATTCCCATTTCCTTTTTTGCATAATCGATATAAGCAATCTGAATAGGCACATTGGCTTTTAATGCAATATGATAGAAGCCCATTTTCCATTTCTCCACCAAACTACGGGTACCTTCGGGGGTTATGGCCAAATGAAATCGGGAGCGATTTTCAAACTCTTCGGCCATTAAATCGGTAATAGAGCTTTTTTTCGAACGATCCACCGGAATTCCCCCCATTGCTCTGAATAATTCGCCCATTGGAAAGAAAAACCACGATTTTTTCATTAAAAAAGAAGCCTCCCTACCCAATGCCAGATAGGATAATTTACCTATCGGAAAATCCCAGTTACTGGTATGTGGAGCTACACAAATAACACTTTTAGCAGGTTCATTCACCAGCACATTAAGTTTCCAACCAAAAAATCTCAGTATATATTGACTTATTTTTTGCATATTATGTTTCAAAATTATTAAACGGAGAGCAAAGTTACGGGTTTTTCGATAAAAATACAGATTTTGTAAAAAATAAATTCTCAAAAATGTTACAATATAATGAAACATTGTGTATTTTTGCAGCATGAAACACCCATGGCCGAATAAAAATTTAGGACACATAAGGAGATGATTATAAATACAAAACTGCCCCAAGCCCCTAAAGGGGATGTGAGTTAGTACCGAATGGTCTTTTCTTTAAGCCCCTTTAGGGGTTTGGGGCAGAAATTAAAGTTATATACAGCATGAAAAGAACCATTATCACATTCGGTGGGTATTTTGAAGAATTTATTGAAACTCTAAAGGATAAAGAGCGACAAAAAATCGATTACTTACTCTTTTAAGAACACAGGACAGACTTCCAATTAAGTTCATCAAATTAATTAGAGAAGGAGTTTATGAGCTCAGAATGGAATACAACTCTAACATTTACAGAGTGTTCTTTATTTTTGATAATGACAAAGTTGTCGTATTATTTAACGGTTTTCAGAAAAAAACACAGAAAACACCTCCAAATGAAATTGAGAAAGCAATTCAAATAAAAAACGAATATTATGAATACAAAAAGCAAAATAAATAATTACAGTGAAGTGCTTGACAAAAGATATGGCGCCGATGGTTCTCTTGAACGAAATATCTTTGAGCAGAATGCTTATGATTTCTATTCTGGCTTAGTTCTACTACAAGCACGAAAGGAAGCAAAAATGACACAATCGGAGTTAGCAAACCGAACCGGAACCACAAAGTCGTACATCTCACGTATCGAAAACGGAGTAATTTCGCCGAGTGTAGGTGTTTTCTATCGCCTTATTTCGGCTCTCGGAATGCGTATTGAGATTGTAAAAACGTTGGCATAAGCTATTGTTACTAAAAAAGCCACTTGTAGTGGCTTTTTTAAATTCAATTCTATTTTTTCAGCGCAGCAATGCTTTCTTTAAATGAAGCAATTTTGCTTTCGGCATCGGCTTTTTTCTTTCGTTCATTATCCACTATTTCGGGTTTTGCATTCGCTACAAAGCGCTCGTTTCCAAGCTTTTTCATAACAGATTCGATAAATCCTTCGAGATATATAATTTCTGTTTCCATTTTAGCAATTTCTTCCTCCACATTAATTAAATTTCCCATGGGTATTGCAAATTCGGTAGTGCCAACCAAGAACGAAATTGAACCCGGTGCCTTGTCGGTTACAGTTTCAATTTTTTCTAAATTTCCGAGTTTGGCGATTACAACGTTAAATTGAGTGAGACTGTCACTTGAAGTGACGGCCTCACTATGAATTTTCTGCATCGACAGACTTTCTTTTGTAGGAATATTCTTTTGCAAACGAACGGTACGAACGCCGGCAATGATTTCTTTAACTCGCTCGAAATCAGCTAAAATCACAGCATCAAAGTCTTTCACTTTTGGCTGTTGCGACACCATAATACTTTCACCTGCATTTCGTTGCTGCAATGCTTGCCAGAGTTCCTCTGTAATAAACGGCATAAACGGATGCAATAACCGCAACAATGCATCGAAGAAACCAAGCGTTGCATTGTAAGTAGCACGGTCGATAGGTTGCTGATAAGCCGGTTTGGCTATTTCGAGATACCAGGCCGAAAATTCATCCCAGAACAACTTGTAAACAGCCATTAAAGCTTCTGAAAGACGATATTTCGAAAACAAATCGTCCATTTCGGCTACTGTTTTAGCCAATGTATTCTCAAACCAGTTAATAGCTAAACGAGCTGTTTCGGGTTGCTCAATGTCGGCTACCTCCCACCCTTTTACCAAACGGAAAGCATTCCATATTTTATTATTGAAATTACGTCCTGTTTCGCAAAGCGCCTCATCAAATGGGATATCATTACCGGCAGGAGCAGTAAGCATAAGGCCCATACGCACGCCATCGGCACCAAATTTTTCCATTAATTCAATAGGGTCAGGCGAATTTCCCAACTGTTTCGACATTTTCCGTCCCAACTTATCGCGCACAATTCCGGTAAAATAGACATTTTTGAAACATGCTTCATTGCGATATTCGTATCCCGAAACAATCATACGTGCCACCCAGAAAAAGATAATATCCGGCCCTGTCACCAAATCATTGGTAGGGTAATAATATTTTATATCCTCATTTTCCGGATTATTAATACCATCGAATACCGAAATTGGCCATAACCACGACGAGAACCAGGTATCAAGGCAATCTTCATCCTGTGTTAAGTCATTTATCTGGTAGGAGCTATTTCGCTTTTGAGCTTCGAGCAATGCTATTTCTTTCGTTTCGGCAACAACGAAGTTACCATCGGGCAGATAATAAGCCGGTATTTGATGTCCCCACCAAAGCTGACGCGAAATATTCCAATCGCGTACATTTTCCATCCAGTGGCGATAAGTATTCTTAAACTTTTCGGGTACAAACTTAATGGTATCGTTCATCACCGCATCCAAAGCCGGCTTTCCCAGTTTTTCCATTTTCAGGAACCATTGGGTGGAAAGTTTTGGTTCGATAGGTACAAGCGTACGTTCCGAACAACCCACTTTATTGGTGTATGGTTCTGTTTTTTCGAGCAATCCGGCAGCTTCTAAGTCCTTTTCAATTTGTTTGCGAACTTCAAAGCGATCCATTCCGGCATACTGTGCGCCATGCTCATTCAGGGTACCGTTATCATTAAATATATCAATAGAAGGCAATTTGTATTTTTCGCCTAACATATAGTCGTTCACATCATGAGCAGGTGTAACTTTCAGGCAACCGGTCCCGAACTCAATATCCACATAATCGTCTTCGATAACGGGAATAACGCGGTTAATCAGCGGAACAATTACATTTTTTCCTTTCAGGTGTGCATTCTTCGGATCGTTGGGGTTGATACACATAGCGGTATCGCCCATAATGGTTTCGGGGCGCGTAGTAGCCACAACTGCATAACCATCACCGCCTTCAATTTTGTAACGCAAATAATATAATTTTCCCTGCTGTTCTTTGAAAATTACCTCCTCGTCGCTCAATGCTGTGAGCGCTTTGGGGTCCCAGTTTACCATTCGTACGCCACGGTAAATCAGGCCTTTGTTGTATAAATCCACAAACACCTTAATAACACTTTCGGAGCGTACTTCGTCCATGGTGAAGCAGGTACGATCCCAGTCGCACGAAGCGCCGAGTTTTTTGAGTTGTTCCAGAATAATGCCACCGTGTTTGTGTGTCCAGTCCCATGCATGGCTCAAAAACTCCTCGCGGGTCAGGTCTGTTTTTTTAACACCTTCGGAAGCTAATTTTCCTACCACCTTAGCTTCGGTAGCAATAGAAGCATGGTCGGTACCCGGAACCCAGCAAGCATTTTTGCCCTGCATGCGCGCACGGCGAATAAGCACATCCTGTATAGTATTGTTAAGCATGTGCCCCATGTGCAGCACACCCGTTACATTTGGCGGAGGTATAACAATGGTATACGGCTCCCGACCATCGGGTTTTGAACTGAAAAATTTATTATCCAACCAATACTGATACCATTTTCCCTCGATGTCTTTGGGATCGTACTTACTTGCAAGTTCCATCTGCTATAATTTACTATTTTACAATTTACGATTTACAATTTATGGCTTAAATCATCTAAAAGTTTATTTACCAAAACGATACAGATTTTTTAGCGATAAATTTTTAAGAACGCAAAGATAAAAAAAATAAAGGGTTTAAGAAAACCATTTTTATAAAAGAAAAAAGCCCGCTTCAAAATCTATTGAAACGAGCTTAATCCTGTTATTATAACCAAAATATCAATATACCAATCTACTGAACAAAAACTTTGTGTGTAGTTCCATTTATTCTAAGAAAATAAAATCCTTTATCAATATTTCGAACAAATTGATTTTCAGCTTTTGTGGCAGTAATTAATTGTCCGGCTGCTGAGTATAATTCTACATTAGCAACACCCGAAAATTTGGCATTAATTGTACCATTTTTCCCAACAATTATTGAATTTTCAGAAGTATTATTTAATAAAGTTGTAATTGACTTGGTAAAAGTAGCTTTGTAACCGGCAACCGTATTACTGTAAGCTACAGCTTGTCCGCCAGGAATCATCGATACCCAGTTACCACCCGTATACATCTGATTTTTAGACATAGCCACTTCCAATGTGTAGGTATTAGTACCGCCAAGATTTGCCAGCGCCAATATATCAATAGCTGCATTCGTTTTTTCGTAAATGTAATTATTACCAACTTTATAACTTTGCACATCCAATGCTATTTGACTCCAGGCTCCGGGTGTAGCATCATTTTTATAAACTCTGTAGTACAACACAAACGATGTAGCATCATGCCCCGGAGTGTCATCTGTCCAGGCATTACCTGCACCACCATTTAATATTAACGATGTAGGCGAACCAAAATCATAATTACTAAAAGCTGTATTTGTACCCCAGTCACCATCTGTCCAACCTTCGTTATTTAACACATACCGATATGCCGTACCGGCATCTTTGGTAATTGACACAACACTGTTTGCCCAACCTCCACCGGCAAAAAGAGCAAAATTCGCTAAAAGCACTGCTAAAAAAAGTGTAGAAATTTTTTTCATATATCATTTATTTTAAAAGGGTTAATAATTCATTGTAAAAGTAACATTATTCAAATAATATAGTTTTTATTATAAATAAAAAATGCCCAATTCAAATTGCAAACGTTTGCAATTATTTCAAAATAAAGAATAGCATGTCATTGATTGATTTTAAAAATTAGTTTAACTTTGTGGCAAATTAATTATTGAAACGAATTTCTTAAAATATAGTCAGGTTAAATATGAAATTAAAAATTTCAATTTTTGTAATTTTTCTTGCCATATCAGTTCAGGCACAGATTATTGATAAAGAAATGTCAACCGGCTTTAGAACCGCAACAACACGAAATATCGATGTTATCATTATCCATTCCACATTCAACAATTCCGGTGGGGAGCTTTACGACATCGATTTAATTATCAAACAGTTTGCCCGCTACGGTGTAAGTGCACATTATGTTATTGGGCGACAGGGTGAAGTATATCGGTTGGTTAACGAAAAAAATGTGGCTTATCATGCCGGCAAAAGCAGTTTACCTGATGGAAGAACAGGCGTAAACAGTTGTTCAATAGGCATCGAAATGGTCTGCTCATTTACCGAACCGGTAACCGACCAACAAATGGAAGCACTCGTAAAGCTGACAAACGAAATAATTACACGCCACAATATTAAATTCATTTTACGCCATTCCGACATTGCCCCGGGCAGAAAAACCGACCCCTGGAATTTTAATTGGGAAAAGTACCAAAACCTGATACAGGCGCTTTAAGAAATTTATAAAACACTGAAAATAAGGACTTGTAACTTAATGCAAACTAATTCCTGTTTTTTTTGTACTTTTGTATTTTTAAAAATCGCCAAACTGAAATCAGAATTCTTATGGATGAAAAACAACAAAATTTAGATGCACGTTATATGCGTATGGCTCGAATATGGGCTGAAAATTCGTACTGCGAACGCCGCAAAGTAGGTGCATTATTGGTAAAAAATAAAATGATAATATCGGATGGATACAATGGTACTCCTTCGGGTTTCGAAAATAAATGTGAAGACGAAAACAATGTATCCAAAGCTTATGTTTTACACGCCGAAGCAAATGCCATAACCAAAGTTGCCCGCTCGCACAATAGCAGCGACGGTGCCACGTTATATGTAACTGCTTCGCCCTGTATCGAATGTGCAAAACTCATTATTCAGGCGGGAATTAAACGTGTGATTTATGGTGAAAAATACCGTATTATGGATGGCGTTGAACTGCTCGAACGGGCAGGAATTGATGTGGTGTTTTTGGAAAGTTAGAATTTGTTTCGTGTTTTGTGTTTCATGTTCCGTGTTAACAAACAAATGGAACGAGAAACCCGAAACCTGAAACGTGAAATTAATAGAATTTATGAATAAAAAAAATCTGCTGTTAGTTGTTATAGTGTTTGTGTCGGTGGTAGTAGGGCTGGCACTGGGGAATATGTTGGCAAACCGTTCGAAACTTCGTGATGTTGGTTCGTTGCGTGGAATATTAGCCGGCATGGGCGCCAATAAAATCGACGAAGTTTTATCGTTGATAGATGCAAAATATGTAGACTCAACCGATATTAATTCCATGACTGAGGACGCCATTGTGGATTTGGTGGCTAAATTGGACCCTCACTCCGTTTATGTTCCGGCTTCCGACCTCGAAGCGGTAAACAGTCAGCTCGAAGCCAGTTTTAGTGGTATTGGTGTGCAGTTTAACATACAGAACGATACCATAATGATTGTATCTGTAATCAGCGGTGGTCCTTCCGAAAAAGTGGGATTATTGGCCGGCGACCGTATCGTAATGGTAAACGACACGCTATTTACCGGCAAAAAAGTTACCAACGAAAAGGTAATGAAAAAGTTACGCGGGAAAGCCGATACAAAAGTAAAACTTGGAGTTAAACGTTTTGGCACCAATGAATTGCTGAAATACACGGTTACTCGTGGCGAAATTCCTGTTCATTCAGTCGATATTGCTTACATGATTGCTCCGCAAACCGGATTTATTAAAGTAAATAAATTTGCCGAAAACACCTATTCGGAATTTTTAAACGCCATTGCCGATTTACGTGCCAAAGGTGCTAAAAAATACATTATCGACTTGCGCGAAAACAGCGGAGGCCTTATGGATCAGGCCATTAATATGGTAAATGAGTTTTTACCCAAAGGTCAACTGATAGTTTATTCCGAAGGAAAAGCCTACAAACGCTTCGAAGCTCGTGCCGATGGTAAGGGAAGTTGTATCAATGCACCGGTTGTAATTCTGATTGATGAATTTTCGGCTTCGGCCAGCGAAATTTTTGCCGGTGCTATTCAGGACAACGACCGCGGTACAATCATTGGTCGCCGTTCGTTTGGTAAAGGATTGGTACAGCAGCAACACGATTTATCCGACGGCTCTGCCCTACGTCTGACCGTTGCCCGTTATTACACACCTTCGGGACGAAGCATTCAGAAACCCTACGTAAAAGGTAAAGCCGATGATTACGAAAACGACATTATGAACCGCTACCTGCATGGCGAGTTCGACAACAAAGACAGTATACATGTGGCTGATTCGTTGAAATTTAAAACACTCAGAGGTAGAACAGTGTATGGTGGTGGTGGTATTATGCCCGATATTTTCGTAGCACGCGACACGACCGAATATACTCCTTATCTGAATAAAGTATTGAATTATGGTTATCTCTATCAATATGCATTCAGATATACCGACAAAAACCGCAAATTACTGAACACGCTGAAAACCTGGCAGGCAATGGACAAATACCTGAACACTCAACCTTTATTGAGTGAGTTCACATCTTATGCGGCAACAAAGGGAATTGCACCGAATGCTAAAGAAATTGCGGTTTCGAAGCGCCTGATAATCAATCAGCTTAAATCATATATAACCCGTAACAATTTGGGAGATTCAGGATTTTATCCTTTGATTTTCAGGGATGATAAAACTGTAATTAAAGCCATCGAAACAATTTCGAAAGTTAAATAATAAGATTTTGGAAAATCCCTATTTTTACAGCCACCTGTTAGAGAACGGAATGCGGGTAATTTTAAAACCTGACATTTCCACTGTAAGTTATTGTGGCATAGCTATTAATACCGGTTCGCGCGATGAGAATAATGACGAGCAGGGAATGGCGCATTTTACAGAACATTTGCTTTTTAAAGGCACTGCAAAACGCCGGTCGGCACATATTATCAACCGATTAGAACATGTGGGCGGTGAGCTGAATGCATTTACTTCCAAAGAAGAGACGGTGGTTTATGCCACCGTTTTGCACGAATATACCGAACGTGCCATCGAACTTATTGCTGATATTACTTTACATTCGGTTTTTCCACAAAAAGAAATTGAGAAAGAAATTGTTATTATTTTAGACGAAATACAATCGTATCAGGATACACCTTCCGAACAGATTTTTGATGATTTTGAGGAATTACTTTTTGGTGAACATCAACTGGGACACAGCATATTAGGTAAAGCGGAAGTGCTCCAACAAATTACAACCGAAAAGGCACTCGCTTATTACAACCGACAATACCTGCCACACGAAATGGTGCTTTTTGTTACGGGTAATTTCGAATTTAAACAAATTATTCGCTGGGCCGAAAAATACATGGATATTCCGGAACGACAAACAAGTCCTTTGGAACGGATTTCGGAACATACCTACGTACCTCAACAAAAAATAAGCAACAAAAATACCAATCAGGTACATTTCATGCTGGGCAATATAGCTTACGACTTGTATCACAAACAAAAAATGGGCTTGTATCTGCTTACAAATATACTGGGCGGTCCGGGTATGAATAGTTTGCTAAACTTATCGCTGCGCGAAAAGCATGGTCTGGTATATCATGTGGAATCGAGTTTTCAGCCATTTACCGATACAGGCATGTGGAATGTATATTTTGGTTGCGACCCTGACAACGCCCGTCGGTGCGAAGACTTGGTTTATGCTGCTTTAGCCAAACTGCGCGATCAGAAAATAAGTGATTCAGCACTAAAAAAATACAAACTGCAATTAATGGGTCAATTGGCTATCGGATCCGAAAACAAAGAAAACATGGCTTTGAGTATCGGAAAGAGCTTTTTGCGCTACAACAGATTGGAAGATCTTGAACAGGTACGCCGGAATATTGAATCGGTAACTGCTGAACAATTGCAGGAAATAGCCCAGCAGATTTTCGTACCGGAGCAGTTTACCACGCTTATTTACAAATAAAATCAATGACAACTGACGATTATATATTGGCTCATAGCGACAGTGAACCTGAATATTTAGCCCGAATAAACCGAGCCACCCATCTTCGTATGATTAACCCGCGTATGCTTTCGGGGCACTTACAGGGACGGGTGTTGGCTATGTTTTGCCGCATGATTCAACCCAAACGTATACTCGAACTCGGAACTTATACCGGCTACTCGGCACTTTGCATGGCCGAATCATTGCCCGAGGATGGATTGCTTCACACCATTGAGTGCGATGATGAATTAGAAGATTTTATACGTGAAAATTTAAGTAGCGTAGAACACGGCAAAAAAGTCAAACTACACATTGGCAATGCATTAGAAACAATTGATACCTTAAATGAAACCTTCGATCTGGTTTTTATCGACGCCGATAAACGCGAATACAGCGCCTATTTCGACGCTGTATTCCCCAAACTCCGTAGCGGAGGTTTTATTCTGGCCGATAATACACTGTGGGATGGCAAAGTACTGAAAGCTGCCGAACCAAACGATTATCAAACCATCGAAATCCAAAAATTCAACCAACTAATTGCAAACGACCCGCGTATCGAAAAAGTAATGCTTCCGCTTCGCGATGGACTAACAATAATCCGGAAAATTTAAAATTACGATCTAAGCTACTCCATCCGTTACCGGATTGGTATTAAAATACTCAGGTACAATACCCTGCACATGTGGAGCAGGATTTCCCGGATTACCCGAAATCAGAATCAGTGAAATTTCATTATCCAAACTAATCCGCTGTATCTGAGGCGAATTATAAAGTTGTTTTAATGGCATTGATGTCATATTATTCCTGTGATTTTTTCAGTTATTTTATTGCAAATTTATAATAATTTTTCAATAAATCAGCATCAATCCTTAAAATGTACATTCCGGCAACATTAATTTCGGTTTCAAATCGATTCGTTTCGTTTGATTTTGATACAAGCAATTGCTTTCCGGTTGCATCAAATATCCTGATTATAGCGTTTGTCTTTATGTTACTGATAACAACCTTTGAACCAATAACAGACAATACTGGCTTACTATCTGCCGAATGCTCTTCAGATTCTGTTGAAATGCGTTGCGGAATAATACTGAAACGGCTATTGTTTGTACCTGCATCGGCTGTAAAACTATACGACTCGTTCATCAAATCAGTAGTTTCGCCTGTAAATTTATCAACCAATAATAAAGCTGATAAGCTACCTACATTTACGTTGCTTGCGCTAATGGTACTTGCACCTCCTGTTTTAGAGAAATAGCCAACAGGCAGATTTGTGGCATTACCAATTGGCAAGGCATTGTAAGCGTATTTTACATCATTCATCACCGTATAGATTTGTGGCTTATTGATAGCTGTACTTATCCATTTTTCCAAATCCTGACCAATTTCGTATTCACTACTCATTGCATTATCAAAAATCAAGGTACTAAAATCTGTTCCCGAAGTATTGGAAATATTTAACTGAACTGATTCCTGCAAATCCTGATGAACCACACTGCGCACTGCCTGACGGCCCGAAAGCGCAAACGATATTGGAGCCGTACTGCCTACCTGCACGAAGAAGGCTTCGAAAGGATTAAGACTATTAACTAAATTATTAGCACGTCCAATATATGAACTTCCATTCCAGGTAGTGAGGTAATTAATTCCTACATCCGAACCGGCAAACTTGCTCAAATAAGGTTGACCTATCAAATTCCAACCCTTGTGATTATTTCCCAAACTTCCATCGTAGAATGTGGCCGGAACAGTAGCATCCGTTTCGCATTCGGCAATCGTCTTATTAAGTACAAACGACAAAGTTTTTGTTCCCAAACCGGTTTTTAAGCCATAAGCATAACCTTTTTTGGCCGTAAGTGTTCCGCTGGTTACATGGCTCCAGTTATTTACTGCACCGTTGATTGCGCGGTTTGCACCATCATAAGTCAGAATAAAGAAATCGGTATCGAGCGTTCCGCCACCCACCATGCTTATGTCGCTAACATTTACATCGCAGGGGAATGAAAGGAAATACCATTTGGAATCGAGCATGGTTTTTTCGAAGGTCAGTGTACCATTTACAGTCATGCAACTGCCCAATTTGGCACTAAACGATTCGCTATCATCGGCTTTCAAAATAATATCATTTACTGTTAATAAATTAGATACATTTACAGAAGCATTCGGATTAAGTGTGAGTCTATTTACTGTTTTGCTCTCATTTATATTTAATATGCTGTTTCTGTCAACTATTAAATTGGTAAACTGATTTAAAGCCAGTTCGGAACTACTTTTAGTGTTAGATATTGTCAAATCTTGCGTATCTATAAAGTCAAAAGTAAAATTAATTATGTGTCCTTCGGTAATAATATTATCCGTATTAGAAAATGCATTGTTCTGAAATTCAATTAGGATATAATTGTTAGGGTTCTCATTTGCATTGGAGTGTAATGCTAATTTGCCTCTAACATTTATTTTAATAGTCAAATTATTATAACGGGTTACTGTTGCTGTTAAACCTGTAGGTAATTTAAAAATTTTCACTTTACCATTTGCCAAAAAATCTTCGTTATCACTGCCTGAGAAAGTATTTTCATTATAATTATTATGTGTAATAGTAATGGTTGAGTTAAAACTTCCATCGTCGCATGGCAATTCAACCAATACATTACTATCGTATTAAATATTAGAATATTGTCGGGTGAAAATTGTATTCATACTCCAACCGTTTAGAGGTGGATTGCCCGACTCAATATTGTTTCCAATTGCAAATTCCAACTCACCAGAACCGTAAAAGTTGATTCCAAAAGCCCATTCGTATTCCTGTTTTGAAACCATATAATTATTATCGTTGGCGAACCATGGTGAATAATTATATTCTCCCATTTCCGTATATATACCATCATACTCTGGTTCTTGACTTTCGGATGCTAAATATTTCAGTGGAGCATATTTAAAACACTGCTCATTACCATAGTAAGTTGTACCATTCAACCTAATATATGCTCTAACATAATAAGTGTTGCCAAGTACAATTCCTGTCAAAGTATTATCGCTCGTATTGTTAGAAGTAGTTGGATTAGGAGTAGTACTCCAACAAATTCCTGAACCCTGATAATTCATGCCTTCATCATAATCGAAAATTGGAATAGAATTGGCACTACCCATATAGATGTTATAAATCACACCTGTGTATACACTTACCTTTGATGAGAACATAATCTCATTTCCATATCCTGTACCAATTGAATTTGTTGCATAAGCTCTAATATAATAAATTGAATTTTCATTTAGGTTTGTAAGAATATTCTGAAATGAATTAGTTCCGTTTGCGCTTATTTGTTTATTATCGTTGATTGTTGGTGTAGGCGATGTACTCCAGCAAATGCCCTGTTCTAAAATCGTTGAATTGCCATCTGAATTTATTTCACCTCCGGTTCTAATTGATGTTGAACTTAATTTGATGAAAAAATTAGTTGAAAGTTTGGGTATTGATAATGTTTTTATTGAAATTTGATTTCTTGCATAACCACCACTTCCACTTACACTCGTTTTATCGGCACGAACACGGTAATAATAGGTTGTATTTGACAGTAAGCCTGTTACGTTTTGAGATAAGTTCGTTCCACAATCTAAACCTTCATAACCACTAACATACGAACTGAAATTTTGATTTGTTGAAACATCAAGTTTATAGCTATTAACTGTACCTATAGCTGGAACTGTCCAGTTTGCAGTAAAGCTAGTTTCTCCGTTATTAGTTGCTGCCGCAGGAATCGGAACTACCATTGCATAACTTTCCACAAAATTTGAAGTCGAACCTGTCTTAGCAAAGTTATTAAGTGCCCCATTCAACCCACTCGAAGTTCTATCAGTAACAGTTGTGATTGAAGAATTATTGCCTCCGGCAATTCCCTGATTAAAATTGTAATAAGCTACTAATCCGGTTTCTGTACCTGTTATTTCATCGTACATTGCTGTTTGAATATCCGATTCTGAACGGGCAACATTCCAAATCCGCACCTCATCAATTTGTCCATTAAAATGCTGTATGTTATCATTCGTCGAGCCATTACCAATGCCATAACTAACGCCCTGATAACTCACAGAAAAAGTGAAAGTCAGTTTTTTAACACCATCAACATAAATTGATGTCCCATCCGTCACGCCCGATTGAAAACTTAGCGCTACATGATGCCATTTATTATCGTTCAAATATACTCCTGTAGGGATATTTGAATTTGTAACCCAGCTATATGCAATTAATTCGTTATTGTACAAGAATAAACCAAAAGCACGATGTTTTACCACAATCCCCCGCCACGAATCTCCTGCATTCGGAGTTTTTATCCATGCTTCGATGGTTCCTTGTGTTAATTGCAATTTGGCATCATTGCCCACATTTACCACATCGTTAACCCCATCAAAAGCTAATGCATTTCCAGGAGGTGTCATCGATTGGGGCGATTTCGCAATATTTACAGCTTTAATAGCGGTGAGTGAATAAAATACAATACCTGTCAGAACAATTAGTTTTAATGTTAGTGACTTCATAAGGCGGAGTATTAGATGATTAAACGATTTTTTGGAAATTCCGAACCGCAAAGATAAGCACTAAAATCAAAAAATATACAGGCATATTATTCATTTACAATAGGTTACAACACAGCCGACAGGCAAAATTTGTAGTAAAATAAACGACAAAAAGGAAACCTTGTAAACAATAAAGTGGGGAAATAAGAATTGGTAGCAGATGCCCTAAATCAATTAAAAATCATAAGAATTTAAAAAAAGCTGTCGATTAATGTCGAATAATTTCTATTTTACCTAAAATAAATGCTACATCTAATGCTATTATTTACAGATATTTTATTCCTGATAGTGCAGAAAATAAGCGTTTAAAAAAGTGAGCAAAGATCAATATTTTAAACATAATTAACTATTCAAGTGCGTTTTTTCTTTCAAAATTTTAAGTTCCAACTACCGTCCAATAATCCGAAACGACTTAGCTATTTTAATAATAAACTCCCGCCTCAGCATTTAGCCATTGCGGGAGTACAAAACTGTTAACAACACAGTCATTTTCAGACCTCAAACCTAACCCCTACCCTATTTGCACAAACACAGAGTTCGAAGCTTTTTTACCATCTGCCGAGTTTACAAATGCATAGATAAATTCCACTTCCTCTTTGTTAATACCGGGCAATGCCACGTCAATCTGTAGCTGTTCGGCTTCACCGCGGGTCGTTTGCACCGCCTTCAGAGGCCTTCCTGCCTTTTTTACCAGCACGTTTACCACATCGTCGGCCGAGGCTTTCGGAAAACCGACATTCGACTCACATTGCAGGCTGATACCCGCTGCTGTAATCGTTGCTTGCTCTACAACCACTTCGGGTAGCGAACCTTTGGCAATCTGCAACAGGCTGTAATCTACAGCCGGAACTTCGCCCGAACTGTCGATAGCATTGGGTAGGTTCAACGACATAAATACATTAAATGCCGACAGCCTCTCGGAACGCGAGGGGAAACCTCTTTCGCCAAAGCCACCCAGCGCTGCCCAGGCATCACTTATCAGCTTAAAGCTGGTACGTTGAACCTGCTGCGCTTCGGTGTTTGGGTCCTTGCGGTTGAACGACTTAGCACTGATTACATTCTGTCCTTTGTGGACATAGGTGTTCACATTTGCGAACGATTTGGCCATTTTTCCCATGACCGGATTCTGAGCGATGCTCATAATTGTAGTGGCCGTCCTCTGAACCCGAAAAGCAACCCGCCTTTCTTCGTGATTTCGACGTTGCAAAATTACGGCTGCTCCAAATTTTGCTTGTACAACTTGTAGTACAACTTGTATAAAGTTTTTTGTAAATGGTTGATAAGCAGCAGAATAAAAATGGTGGTTTTTGGGGGTTAAAGAGGTGATATGGTATGTTCATGTTATACCCGAGGCGATGCCATCGGCGCTTATACACGGGGCGATGCCGTTGGGTTGATGATATACTGCCCCTACAGGGCGTTACTGCATCTGTATCTTTTTTGGCTGAAGGCCATATTTATATCCTAACCCAACGGTAACGCCTTGGGATAGACAAACGCAAAGAGTCCTATAAGCGCCCTGAAAGGGCAGCATAAATCTTCTCACACTCCAATACAAGCAACCGGATTAACATCAACGCCTTTTCTCCATTTTTGCTTCTTTGCCCGCTACATAGTTCCGGAATTGCTGCGAAAGATTATCCAGAAACGGGGTGTTTTTCGAAAAACAGATTTATTTAAAACAGTTTTAATTGCTGTGTGTCTTCCTTCGGAGGATAGAATGTTCCAATTATAATAAACGGATTAGGAGCTACATTATGAAATTGTTTGGTTGTGCCCAAAAAGAAATAAAGATCTCTTTCTTTATACATCCAATCGAAATATTTTTCTTTCACCTTTTGGCAGGCAATAGCTTCATCGCCTTTGGCTTTTTCAAGGCAGTTCCAATAAAGCATTCCCAACTCCCAATCTTCAATCATCAGGGTTCTTTCTATGCCATCGTCCGATCTGAATACATACGAAAATTTGTACGGTAGTTTTTTACTACTTTAAAAATTTCTTTGGTCTCTTCCACATCAAACAAACTGCCTTGTGCCTGATTGGCTATAACCGCATCCATTTTAGCTTTATTCCATTCACGGTCACAATCCTCCCACACGAAATCAATTACTTCGGAAGGTTTTAGAATGGCCAGCGATGTTCCTTTTGATTTGGTTTCGGCAAGGAGTTCAGTCATATTCGTGTACACATATCCAAGAACCGTTTTCTTTCGAAGTGCCCAGTCTTTTTTGGTACTGACTTCTTCAATGATTTTTATTTCGTTGTCAATATCGCGGGGACGATAGCTTTCGGGACGATAATCTGAGGTGTTTTTGACTAAATCAAGCTCTACCCAGTGCCATTTTTTGTAACGGCTTTCGAGGTTTAACTTACGGAAAGGAACAGGAAAGATGCGAATCCATGTACCATCTTCGCGAAAACCAGCGGTACAAACCAACTCGTCGTATTTTTCCGACAGGGTTGGATACGTTTTTACAGTGATAAGTACTTTAGTTAAGGCCATAAAATAAATTTTTACAGTAATATAAACGGATAATTTGCATCCGGCAGCAAGAGCAGATGTTTTATAATGCGTGAACGGTGGCATTGTGCAGGGTCTTTTTCGAAACAGGTAAGCGCAATTCGACTATCTGTTTCAATCAACTTGCGAACCCTGAGTAATGCTTCGTGATTGTTTTTCAGCGTGGTGGCTTCGTATTTTTCAAACAGCAGGTCGTAATCTTTTTGTGAACGTAAATCCTGCCGTTTGTCCGATTCTATACCTAGCTCCGGAATATGGATATAGTTGATACCTACTCCCTCACAGGCTTTCTGTAACTGGCTTTTCGAAAAACCGTATTTCTGACTATAGGCATTTTTACGAACATCGCACAGTGTGCGGACGTCGTTTATTATTAGTCGGTTTATATACGTTTCCAGTGTTATCCCTTCGTAACCAATGCTAAACAAACCTGTTTCGACAAACGAGCGTTTTTGTTGCTCTACTTTTGTCAGTTCGTCCGTAGTCAACAACTCATGCGCAATGGAACTTTTCGTGGCATAATACGGATATTTTTGATAAGTATAACGTATTAATTCTGTTTGAGTCAATGCTCCAAATTCAGCTTTTAAATCAAGCATAGCCTGACGGTCGAACATATCCAACATGCTCAGGTAATTGCCCGACTGAGTTAGTTCAATAAAACGCCCTTTAGATTCCTCTTTTACTTCGAGATAGCCATACTTAGCCATAGTGGAAATATCCTGATTGGCCTGAAACGAAAAGCAACCGTACCGATAAGGTACAAAATCGAATGACTTTTCGTTCTGCATACGGGTAAACAGAAAAAGATACTTTTGCAGACTCTTGGCTGTAAGCTGTCCTTCAAACACTTCCAACAGAGCTAATAATATTTTACGACGATAGTAAAGCATGGTGCAAAAGTACAAAATTCCAATGAAATCAATATATGTAATGGAAGAAAATAGAAATAAGGATAAATTCAATTATGATACTTTCAAACGTGAGACCATTATTGGTAAATCATTGTATACGAGGGGGAGAAACTCAATACTTATATTTCAGTACTGGTTTATAAATCATTGTTGATAGTAACAGAACTAATTTTAAAATGCGAATAGTGGCATTTCTATTCGCATTTATTTTTTATTTGTTTTGGATTGTTTGTTCAATTATTTTTGAACCTCAACTATCAGCTTTTCAACCCAGTTTTTAAATCGGGGGCATTTCTCAAGCATTGTGTTTATACCTACCTCCAAGGCTATCATATTCCCTTCAAATACTTTTTCATAACTTCCCATTATACTTATTAGTCGCTTGGATGGTGAAAATTCTGGTCTTGAATTAATAACTTCAGGATTTTGATATTCTGCAATTACACTAGTAGTCTCTGATACAACATCTCCATCATAAAGGTTCTCAAAACCCACACTTGAAGAAAAAAGCAAAGCTTCAAATTCGTGCTTCTGAATATAGGGTATGAAGTTTGGTAAATTTATGTCTGTTGCAATTGCTCTTTCTAAACATGTTATTCGTTCATCAACATTACTTTTGCTTTGGCAAATTGAATAACCAGGAATGGAAGTTGGTATTCTGAAATAGTCAACAAAAGTGCTGATAATAACATCTGTCTCACGAATTCTCTTATGAACATCATTTTTCAAATGTTGATAGTTTACAAAACCACCCTTTGAAGTGTTGCTAGTGGCAATTTTTATAGGAACTACCGAAAATATACCTTTTGTTCTGAAATAAGGTGCTAAAACCTGATTGACAAATTCTTCTTCTGTTTGACCTTCAACAATGATAATCAGTCTTTTCATGGGCGACCTCCTATCACATTTTTATTCCATAAATCGCTGATACTATAATCAGTTAACCAGTCTTTGAGGGTTTCACTGCTCTGACGATGAAAAACCGATTGTCCATCTTCACGGTCAACGGTAATTATATCTTCGGGCTCAAAGTTATCTACCAAATTAACTGATTGTGTAGAAATTATAATCTGGGTATTAATGGAAGCTTTTTTGATAAGACCTGCCAGCTTATTGATAGCAAATGGATGCAAACCCAATTCCGGCTCATCAATAATAATTACCTGAGGAGCTTCCGGCTGAAGCAACAAAGTGGCAAGTGCAATAAAACGCAATGTACCATCCGACAGATGTTTGGCATTAAAATATGCATCAGATCCTCTTTCTTTCCATTCCAAACGAATAACATCAGCATTAATTCGGTCTGGTTTTAAATCAAACCGCTCGAAATAGGGTGCTACTGAACGAATAACCATTTCTATACGTTTGAAGTCTTTTGGGTTTGTGTGCTGTAAAGCAAATAGATAAGAGGCTAAGTTTGCACCATCTTCCCGCAAAAACTGATTGTCGGAGATGTTACAAGTTTGTTTAATTCTGGCTGTTTTACTGGTGTCATGAAAATGGAATACTTTAAAAGAAGACAAATATAATTTTACATCCTCATACCACTTACCACCGGCTTTTTGAAGGTTACTTTCTTTGTGACCGTTGCCCAAATCAGATTTATTCCATGCTGCTGGATTTTTACTATGCACATAACTGCTATATAGCGCATTATATTCTTCTTTAAAATACAAACCTGATTCACTATTAGGCTTTAGAATAAAACCATAACGATTTATATCATTAAATTCAATTAGCCCTTTTAAAAATTCAGACTGTTTCAACCCAAAATACAACACATTATCAGCTCCTGCCTCTTCTGCAATATAGTTCTGAAGATTCTGGTCATATATATTCTTCAAAAGCTTATAAAACCCGATAAAATTACTTTTACCGGCTCCATTAGCTCCTATCAGGATATTAATCGGCTTTAGTTCCAGATTCATTTCCCGAATAGACTTGAAGTTCTCTATTTCAATGCGGTTAATCATTTAATTTATTTTTTTTGCAAATATACATTTTATTTGTAAATCTTGAATTTTTCCTAATTATGAATTAATAAACTCAATTAGTTTCTTATAAATACTTTCAAATCTTTCTAAGCCATTTTCAAACGAAGTATTCTTATATCCATACCATGCATCGTTATAATTATTAAGTTCTTCTTCTTGAATAATACTTAAGAGTTTATCTTTTAGTTCATTTTGCACTTTATTTTCAGTGCTGTTAAATAATTTTGATGAAATTCCAATAATTATTTTGTCACGATTAAATTCTATTAATAGCGTAAAATCATAACCATTATAATGTATTTTAACACCTAAATTCCAACAATTTTCAGGATAATAACTAAATGTATTTAATCCGCTTGTTTTAAGATTAGTTTCCCATTCTCTGAAACATTCTTTCTGATTTTTAACTTTTAAATCATTCATGTATGATTTGATTTTTTCAAACTCATAAATCTTCTCGGTTAATAATTTAATATTTTCACCTTTATTATCTGTAAGACCTATTTCTTTTATTAGAAATTCTTGAAGTTCATTATCCATATGAGTATGTTTGTGTTTTTTAAAAAGGAATTTTATGTGGTCGATATACTGTATTAATGCACTTTTTAATAGTATTTCTTTATTATCTAATGATTTTAATAGTACTTCTAACCATTCAGTAATATGTTTTTTGTACGAAAGTGCCAGAAATCTTTGATGAAATGTATTTATTGAAAAATTACCCCATGTTTGAATAGATGGCGAATAACCTTCACGTGTAAGATATAAAATGTATATATTCTCAATTACTATACTTTTATTGCAACATTTTTCTATATATCTGCCTATCTGTTGTTCTTGTTCAACGGCATCATGTATTTTATTTTCAATAATTATTGCATATTTAGTGCTTTCAATAATTAAGGCATCTATGCGCTGTTCCTCTGCTGTAATTCTGGGTGATTTAATCCTTGAAATATCAAACGAAAACCTATCTTTAAATTTATCATTTAAAAATTCAATAAAATTGATTAGAATCTTTCGGTTTTGCAACAATCGAACCAAGAATAAACTGTGTGCATTTTCATTTGTTCGTAAATCGTTAAATACATTAATCTGATAAGGTAGTTTTTCAAATTCAAAATTATATTTAGCAATAAATTTATTAACTAATGGATAAGTTCTATTATATGAGTTTCTTATACTAACGAACTCAAATTCAATGTATTTCTTGTAAATATGCAGAGCATTAATTAAACTTTCCTGATTCATAAAATATCAATATTTAGGTACTATTTCGTAAATCAATCCTTTAAATTCGCAAACGGTCTTTTACCATATGTCTTTTTAAATGCATCAATCAATGCATATTCATAATTACGGGGTTCAATATCTTTTAGTTCCTTCCAACATACAATCAAATCTCCTGATTTTTTTAGTTGCCATATTAATCTACCACCCCAATGACCAATAGATTTATGTTGTCCAAATTGCAGGTATTGTTTTATTCTGCTATACAAAGTTGCATTACTATCCGAACCTCCGGCTTTGCCTATGTATAAAATATTTGCTGCTTCTACCCAATTGTACTCTAGTTCAGCTAAACTTACATTGGGGTCTTTACCTTTAAAAAAACCTCCTGTTCCTATTTCGACAAATTCTAACTTAAAATTTTCCGGGGCAATTATCAAATACACTCCCATCTTATCCGGTAAAAAAATATCGTTTTTCTGTAGTACATTAATTGATTTAAAGCCCAGAAATCCTTCTGCTTTTAATTGTTCCTCAGTTATCATTAAACTTTACTTTTATTTTTCAAGAATCATTTTTATTTGCCATATCAGTCTCTCATACGAACCTAAATCCAATGCACGTTGGCCCGATAACATACCAGTAAAAATTACAGGAGTCATTTTTCCTCCGATATTAATTTTGTATGTACTAATTTCGTTATCAAAATCGTTATCAAAATCTAAACTGTATCCTTTCCAAATACTATCTAATTTAGCATGTTTGTTTTTTTTCTTCCCGAAAAATTCACTGGCTAAAGCATTTGCCACAACAATAAGTCTGGGTGATGCTTTTTCAATAATATCAAAAGTAATATCTAACTGCTCTTGTATAAAATTGATATCAGAATAGGTGAGTATTTCTACAATTTTTTGATTCGTCTCTCTGAGAAATAACATATCTAAGTGTGACCAAGCCGGATAATCGCACTTTGATACAACATCTTTTATTTTTGTAAAGTATGGGATATCCTTGTTTTTATCATTCTTTTGTATATCGTAAAATTCAATTTCTTTATTACTGATAATTGTACCATCTATGAATGAGGGATTACAACCAACCAACAAACAGTACTGAATTCGTTTCCACACTTTGTGGTAATACTGGTGATTTCCGATACTCACAATCTTCTTCATTTAAAATCTTGATTGAATCGTATTTCTTCCAGATATCAATTACTTTTTGTTTGTAGTTTTGTTCAATATTAATCTTCATCTCTTTGGTAATTTTTAAATTAATTAGGGGCTTTATTTAGTTAGCAACAATGCTATTGCAATCTAAAATTTACAGGAAGCGTAAATTCCATATTTACTAGTTCTCCCTCCAGTCTGGCAGGTTCCCAGTCAGGCATTTTACTTACAACCCGCAGAGCCTCTGCATCTAAATATTTATTAACACCTTTTGCAAGTCTTACTTTCGTTATTTGTCCGCTTTTATCAATTACAAAACGAACAAAAACCCTACCCTCAATCCCTTTCGACTGTGCCTCAACCGGATATTTTACATTTACACTCAGAAATTTAAATAAAGCAGGTAATCCTCCTTTATATTCAGCTAATTTCTGATATGAACAATAGGCGGTTTCACTGCCATCGACATTAAAACATTTGCCCAATTGCCATTTTCCTTCTTTCCATACTTCTGTGCGCTTCAATTGTCCTGTAGGATAAAACTGATTGAAAACACTGTCCAACTGATTGTTTTTATAATAACACTCTATACGCTTTGTGCCATCTAAAAACCACTCCTGATACTTTCCATGTTTTATTTCTAAGGTTGTAAAAACATCACTGGCTGTATTTGTCATTTTTTTGTCGAAAATCCCGAATTCTGCCAATATAACGTCCGATTGTAAATACCAAATAGTACGTTTATGTACTTCGGGGTTATAAACCATTTTATAACTGTAACCAATTGCCGAATCTAACTTATGTGTCTCCACCAAAAAACCAATACTCGACATGTAAAAGATTTTATTTTCATCACCTGTAACATACACAGCATCATTCTCCTGCGCATTGGTATAATACACTACAAAAAGTAATAGAATTTTCAGGACATTTTTTAAATAGTTCATCGGTCTTACAATTTTATTTTTTAATTGCTATAAATCTGTGTTTTATAATGTATTTTTCTTACCCTCCAGGCTTTGCTACCATTAATCCTCATCACTCTTTTTCCAATTTATGGTTGTTGTAAATCTTAGACCTAACAGGTTTTTGAAACCTGTTAGGTCTGTACATTTTTACGTTTGCTTTTATAAATCGCATATATAACCCAACTAATCGACAAAACTAAAAACAAAACAGCAGCTCCCAACCATAAATTTTTAATTACACACAAGTTTTCACCTGTAATAGATGATATACAACCTACTCCTGTTTCTGTTTCATACTTTATGCTCACCATTGTATTTACAACAGCGAAACAACTTATAAGGAATCCTGCTATAAATATCAATTCGATAATTATTGCCAAAACGAACTTAAATACTTTCAAAACATTACTTATTCTATTGTTTTTCATACTTCTCTCTCGGCTCAGCCGCCATCATTCCACTCCATTCTTGTTCTGGGTTGTTGAGCGTAGTCGATTCATGGTTGTTGAGCGTAGTCGAAACAACCTGCCCATTCATCAGCATCGGCAACAACCAATCTCGAAGAGAAGAGAGGTGTTGGTTTTCTTGTTGGTTATTTAATA